>Ga0210387_10002218_pt1 | contig 14772 bp, 13 predicted proteins | sample IncBWC7OmetaG_FD_160108 | JGI IMG/M metagenome (GOLD analysis project Ga0210387, IMG submission 160108) | Forest soil microbial communities from Barre Woods Harvard Forest LTER site, Petersham, Massachusetts, United States - Inc-BW-C-7-O ...
GCGGCGGTCGATATGAACATCGTGATGGCCTCGGCCGAGTCGTTTGTCGAGGTACAGGGGACGGGCGAGCACGGGACGTTTTCGCGGTCACAGCTGAACGCATTGCTCGACCTGGCGTCGAAGGGGATCGCCGAGCTCGACGGGTGGCAGCGTCGTGTGCTGGGTGTGGCGTGAAGACCATGAAGAAGGCGCCGATTCTGCTCGCCACGCGGAATCCCGGGAAGCTCAAGGAGCTGCGGCCGTTGTTCGCGGCGGTCGGGTATCCGGTGACGGATCTGGCCGAGTTCCAGCTCGAGGCGGATGAGGGTGAGGCGGACGTGGAGTCGTTCGATTCGTTCGAGGCGAATGCGCTCGCGAAGGCCCGGTATTTCTACGAGATCTCGGGCGGTGTCGCGACGGTGGCGGATGATTCGGGGCTCGAGGTGCCGGCGTTGGGCGGTGCGCCGGGGGTGCGGAGCCGGCGGTTCAGTGTGGCGGGCACGGACGCGGCGAACAACGCGAAGTTGTTGGACGCCATGAAGGATGTGTCGGATCGCTCGGCGCGATTCGTGTGTGCGGCGGCGTTTGTCGGGTTGGGTTCGGAGATGGTGCGTCTCGGCGCGACGCATGGTGTGATCACTGGCGCGCCGCGCGGGTCGGGTGGATTTGGGTATGATCCGTTGTTCGAGTCTGTCGAGCTCGGTAAGACGTTTGGCGAGGCGACGCTCGAGGAGAAGGCGCGCGTGAGTCACCGCGCGAGAGCGTTCGCCGCTTTGCTCGCCGCGCTCCAAGCCGCTCAAGGTTGACCGAGCGGACTTGGCCGAATACCTTACGCGGCTCGACTTTACTGTTTTGGAAGGCTGTAGACGGGGCGTAGCGTAGCCTGGTATCGCGCCTGCTTTGGGAGCAGGAGGTCACCGGTTCAAATCCGGTCGCCCCGATGTGCGGTACGAAGCGGCGAATGCGCCAGTAGCTCAGGTGGATAGAGCAACAGCCTTCTAAGCTGTGGGTCGGGGGTTCGAGTCCCTCCTGGCGCGTGTTGGTCAGGATACGTTCGCACCCGTAGCTCAATTGGCAGAGCATTCGACTCTTAATCGACAGGTTGTAGGTTCGATTCCTACCGGGTGCATGGGGTTGACCAGAAGGTGACACCCCTGTATAGTTAAAGGCTCTGGCGCACTTGCGCCGGAACCAAAAACGAAGACGCTTTTTGATAATTGAAATCGAGATTGGGGATGTGCGAGGCGACTCATTGATCCGACGTTTTTCAGGACGTCGGGGAGAGTCAACTCTGACATTTTCTATAGTGATTCGGATACGCTGCCACGCGAGGCAGCGTGGCAGCGTTTCTCGAGAGCTAATCAACTCTATTGGAGAGTTTGATCCTGGCTCAGGACGAACGCTGGCGGCGTGCTTAACACATGCAAGTCGTGGGCACCAGCAATGGTGACCGGCGAACGGGTGCGTAACACGTGAGCGACCTACCGATTCGTGGGGGATAGCCGGCCCAACGGCCGGGTAATACCGCATACGCCAAGTGGACCGCATGGTCTGTTTGGGAAACCTCCGGGGCGAATCGAGGGGCTCGCGGCCTATCAGCTAGTTGGCGGGGTAATGGCCCACCAAGGCATCGACGGGTAGCTGGTCTGAGAGGATGGCCAGCCACATTGGGACTGAGAAACGGCCCAGACTCCTACGGGAGGCAGCAGTGGGGAATCTTGCGCAATGGCCGAAAGGCTGACGCAGCGACGCCGCGTGTGGGATGAAGCTCTTCGGGGTGTAAACCACTGTTGCCCGGGACGAACGGCGGAATTTATTCCGCGTGACGGTACCGGGTGAGGAAGCACCGGCTAACTCCGTGCCAGCAGCCGCGGTAATACGGAGGGTGCGAGCGTTGTCCGGAATCACTGGGCGTAAAGGGCGCGTAGGCGGCTCGTGCAAGCGGGCGGTGAAAGCCCGGGGCTCAACCCCGGGTCAGCCGAACGGACTGCGGAGCTGGACCAGACTAGAGGCTCGTGGAATTCCGGGTGTAGCGGTGGAATGCGTAGAGATCCGGAAGAACACCGGTGGCGAAGGCGGCGAGCTGGGGTCTGTGTGACGCTGATGCGCGACAGCGTGGGGAGCAAACAGGATTAGATACCCTGGTAGTCCACGCCGTAAACGATGGGCACTAGGTGCCCGGGGGAGCGACCCCTCGGGTGCCGTCGCTAACGCATTAAGTGCCCCGCCTGGGGAGTACGGCCGCAAGGCTGAAACTCAAAGGAATTGACGGGGGCCCGCACAAGCGGTGGAGCATGTGGTTTAATTCGACGCAACGCGAAGAACCTTACCTAGGCTTGACATACACGTGATGGCTTCCAGAGATGGGAGCTTCCCTTCGGGGCACGTGCACAGGTGCTGCATGGCTGTCGTCAGCTCGTGTCGTGAGATGTTGGGTTAAGTCCCGCAACGAGCGCAACCCTTGCCCCCTGTTGCCAGCGGCGCCGTCAGGCGGCCGGGGACTCTGGGGGGACTGCCGGTGCCAAACCGGAGGAAGGTGGGGACGACGTCAAGTCATCATGGTCCTTACGTCTAGGGCTACACACGTGCTACAATGGACAGTACAGAGGGATGCGAGGTAGCAATGCCAAGCCAATCCCAAAAGCTGTCCTCAGTTCGGATTGTCGCCTGCAACCCGGCGGCATGAAGCTGGAATCGCTAGTAATCGTGGATCAGCATCGCCACGGTGAATACGTTCCCGGGCCTTGTACACACCGCCCGTCACGCCATGGAAGCGACGAGCGCCCGAAGTCAGTGTCGGAACCCGCAAGGGGCCAAGCTGCCGAAGGCGAGCGTCGTGACTGGGGCGAAGTCGTAACAAGGTAGCCGTAGGGGAACCTGCGGCTGGATCACCTCCTTAACGGAGCGACGAGTAAGGGCACATTTCGTCAGAGATGCGCTCGGAAAGTCCTCACGTAGTCGACGCCTCGACACATTTCCCAATCTCGATTTTGATTTCTGATTATTCGGGCGGAGCCCGGATTTTTTTTGCTGTTTGACAACTGTTCGTAGGTAGTGATCGTGGGAAACGAATCCAACGCGAGACGTTGAATACGTTGAACACATCGTAGATCGCGCGTGCTCTGCTTGACACGGTTTTATGTGGTCAAGCGAGCGAAAGCATGTGGGGGATGCCTGGGCACACGAAGGCGATGAAGGCCGTGGTAAGCTGCGATAAGCCAAGGGGAGGAGCACACATCCTGCGATCCTTGGATGGCCGAATGGGGCAACCCGGCGGTGAGCGATCACCGTCATCCCGAAAGGGAGGCAAACCGGGGGAACTGAAACATCTCAGTACCCCGAGGAAGAGAAATCAACCGAGATTCCCGAAGTAGCGGCGAGCGAAACGGGACGAGCCCAAACCGTGGGACCTTCGGGTGCCACGGGGTTGTAGGACCCACGGACGCGATACGTGCAAGTAGTCGAAGTCCCCTGGAACGGGGCGCCAAAGACGGTGACAGCCCGGTAGGCAGAACTAGTCGCGTGTCGTAGTGGAGTTCCTGAGTAACGCCCGTTACGAGAAGTCGGGCGTGAAGCTGGGGGGACCACCCTCCAAGGCTAAAGACTCTCGTGTGACCGATAGTGAACGAGTACCGTGAGGGACAGGTGAAAAGCACCCCTGGGCGGGGAGTGAAAAAGATCCTGAAACCACATGCTTACAAGCGGTAGGAGGGCGACACACATCTTCGGATGGCGTGGGCGCCTGACTGCGTGCCTTTTGCATTATGATCCGGCGAGTTACTGCTTAGGAGCGAGGCTAAGCCGCTAGGCGGCGGAGCCACAGCGAAAGCGAGTCCTGTAACGAGGGCGTCGAAGTTCCTGGGCGTAGACCCGAAGCCAGGGCGATCTACCCATGAGCAGGTTGAAGCTCGGGTAACACCGAGTGGAGGACCGAACCGGTGTGGGTTGAAAACCGCTCGGATGACTTGTGGGTAGGGGTGAAAGGCCAATCAAGCCTGGAGATAGCTGGTTCTCCCCGAAATCTATTGAGGTAGAGCCTCAGGGCGTGTTCCTGGGAGGTAGAGCGACTGGATGGGCGCGGGCCGCAGAGCGCGGTACCAAACCCAACCAAACTCCGAATGCCCGTGGAATGGACCCTGGGAGGCAGTCGCTGAGCGATAATGTCCAGCGGCGAGAGGGAAAGAACCCAGAGCCACAGCTAAGGTCCCGGAGTGGCCGCTGAGTATAGCGAAGGATGTGCGCGTGCTGTGACAACTGGGAGGTTGGCTTAGAAGCAGCCATCCTTTAAAGAGTGCGTAATAGCTCACCAGTCCAGCGTGCGTGCGCCGAGAATGGTCGGGATTAAGCGGCCCACCGAAGCTTGGCCTTGTTTCTTTGAAACAGGGGTAGGGGAGCGTTCCCCGTGCTGTGAAGTGGGGGTGGAAACCAACCCATGGAGCGAGGGGAAGTGAGGATGCCGGAATGAGTACGCGCAAATGCGGGTGAAAACCCCGCACACCGTAAGCCCAAGGATTCCTGCGCCATGGCAATCAGCGCAGGGTGAGGCGGACCCTAAGGCGAGGCCCCAGAGGCGTAGCCGATGGACAGAGGGCGAACATTCCCTCCCCGCCGCATGAGCGTTATCACCCATCAGGGGACACAGGAACGAAGCGGGAGCGGCTTTGTGGATGGCCGTCTAACCCAGTAGGCGTGAGCCGAGAGGGGAATGCGAGGGGAGGCTTCGGCCGAACCGAGTCCTGTAGAGTCGACTGGCAAGAAAAGCCTGAGGGAGAGTTCTTGTGGCGTCAGTACCGTAAACCGACACAGGTGGGCAAGGCGAGTAGCCTAAGGTGAACGAGTGAAACGTGGTCAAGGAACTCGGCATAATGATCCCGTAACTTCGGAAGAAGGGATGCCGGTCTAGGTACTCAGTTTACTCTGAGCGCTTGGATCGGCCGCAGCGAATCGGCCCAAGCGACTGTTTAGCAAAAACACAGGTGTGTGCCAAGCCGCACAAGGCGCCGTATACACACTGACGCCTGCCCGGTGCCGGAAGGTTAAGGGGAGAGGTCAACCGCAAGGTGAAGCCTTGAGCCGAAGCCCCGGTAAACGGCGGCCGTAACTATAACGGTCCTAAGGTGGAAGCAAAGCTGCCTTAGTAAAATCTGGCCATATGCTGGAACGTCTGAGTATCTCCCGGTACTGGTCGGCTCCAATGACTAGTGACAATCCGTGGAGTGCAGATAATCAGCAGGAAAGATTGATCGAGTTTGGTTGGGTTATTGGTTTTGTAGATGGAGAAGGGTGCTTCTCACTCGGAGTGATCCGAAACACCTACAAGACCGGCTATCAGGTATTTCACGAGTTCGTGGTGACGCAGGGCGCGCGGAGCAAGCAAGTGCTCGATCAGCTCCGTGAGTTCTTCGGCGCCGGCCAGGTGATCCCAAATCATCGGACCGACAATCACCGCGAGATGATATACCGATACGTTGTTCGACGAAGGGTCGACTTGATCGAACGGGTTATTCCGTTCTTCGAGCGATACCCGCTACGCACAGCGAAGCGACTCGATTTCGAGCGATTCGCGGCAGTCGTGCGAAGCATGAGCCAGGGCAGACATCGGACCCGTGAGGGACTGATCGATATCCTCGGCGTCGTCGAGCAAATGAACCGCCAAAAACCTAGAGCGAACCTGGTCAAGATCCTCAGAGACTTGACGCCAGACCCCGACGACAGTCGGTGAAGGTAAAGTCCGGACTGCATGGCGACATGCAGCTAACACAATCAAGCGAAATTCCTTGTCGGGTAAGTTCCGACCTGCACGAATGGCGTAACGACTTGGGCACTGTCTCGACCACGTGCTCGGCGAAATTGCAGTCTCGGTGAGGATTCCGAGTCCCCGCAGCAGGACAAAAAGACCCCATGCACCTTTACTGTAGCTTGTCATTGAGCATTGCATTGTGCTGTGTAGCATAGGTGGGAGCCTTGGAGGCCCAGGCGCTAGCTTGGGCGGAGGCAACAGTGAAATACCACCCTGCATTATGTGATGCTCTCACTGCGAAGAGGCAAACCCTCTCCAGGACCGTGGCAGGTGGGCAGTTTGACTGGGGCGGTCGCCTCCGAAAGTGTAACGGAGGCGCGCGCATGGTCCCCTCAGCGCGGTCGGTACTCGCGCCTATAGAGTGTAACGGCAGAAGGGGGCCTGACGGTGAGAGCGACGGCTCGAACCGGGTCGAAAGACGGCCGTAGTGATCCGGTAGCCCGGTGTGGATCGGCTATCGCGCAACGGATAAAAGGTACGCTGGGGATAACAGGCTTATCGCGCCCGAGAGTTCACATCGACGGCGCGGTTTGGCACCTCGATGTCGGCTTATCACATCCTGGGGCTGGAGAAGGTCCCAAGGGTCCGGCTGTTCGCCGGTTAAAGTGGTACATGAGCTGGGTTCAGAACGTCGTGAGACAGTTCGGTCTGTATCCGCTGTGGGCGTTGGAAGGTTGAGGGGCGCGGACTCTAGTACGAGAGGACCGAGTCGGACTGCCCGCTCGTGTCCCGGCTGTACCGCCAGGTGCAACGCCGGGTAGCGATGGCAGGCGCAGATAACCGCTGAATGCATCTAAGTGGGAAGCTGCCCCCGAGATGAACCTTCCCTTGAGCTTCGAGCTCACTGAAGGGGCGTGAGAGACCATCACGTCGATAGGCCGCAGGTGGAATGGCTGTAAAGCCTTTCGAGCCAAGCGGTCCTAATCCCCCGTGCGGCTTGACTACTCCCAAAAAGAGTTATCAAAGCCACAACTCGCAGAGCACTGCACGATGTACGATGTGCGTTGCGATTCAGAAAACACGATCACTACCCGCGAATCGTTGTTCCAATAGATTCGCTGGCGACCAGAGCGTAGGGGCCACACTCGTTCCCATCCCGAACACGATCGTTAAGCCCTACAGCGCCGATGGTACTCCGGTCGAGAGACCGCGGGAGAGTAGGCCGTCGCCGGCACCTCCAGATGCATCTGCCCCAGGGGGCGAAAGCCCCCTGGGGCAATTGCATTCTGTCGGGTGCCTCATCCATTGAAGTCGGGGGGGATGAAGCTCCCCCCGACACCCCCCAACTGCGTAGTTTGCGACTATGACACGGGCTGGCATCGTCGCTGTTGTCGGTGTGCCCAACGTGGGCAAATCCACGCTGCTCAATCGCGTCATCGGCCAGAAGCTCAGCATCACGTCGCCAAAACCGCAGTCGACCCGCGCGTCGGTCTTCGGCATTCGCACCGAAGGCGACACGCAGATCGTGTTCGTCGACACGCCAGGGCTGCTCGAGCCGGCGTACGAGCTCCAGCGCGCAATGCGAGCGGCGGCCATGCACGCGTTGAGAGACGCCGATGTCATCGTCTATCTCGTCGACGCGGCCGAGGGTGAGCCTGCCGATTTGCCCGTCGCCACCAAGGCACCACGACTGCTCGTGTTCAACAAGATCGATCTGCTCAGTAAGACCAAACTCGACGAGTTGAAAGAGCGATACCCTGATGCGTTTTTCGTATCGGCCGCCGACGGCCGCGGCATCGACAGCCTTCTCGGCGAGATTGAAAAGCGACTTCCTGAGAGCCCGTTTCTCTATCCAGAAGACGAGATCAGCACGCAATCGATGCGGTTCTTCGCCAGCGAGCTCATTCGCGAAACGGCCCTCGAGCAACTGCACAACGAAGTACCTTATAGTGTCGCGGCCGAGGTGGAGGAGTTCCGCGAGGAGCGCCGCCCGGTGTACATTCGCGCAACGATCTTCGTCGAGCGCGACAGTCAGAAGGGCATTCTGATCGGCCACAAGGGCGCGCGCATTCGCGAAATCGGCAAATCCGCGCGCGAAAAGATCGAGCGCTTGGTCGGCGCGGATGTATTTCTCGATCTGCACGTCAAAGTTCTTCCCAACTGGCGCAAGAACGCCGACTCCCTGCGCCGCTTCGGCCTCACGGTGACCTCATGAGCCTTCCGCAGACCCTGCTAGCGATTCTCGTGTGCCCCAAGTGCAAAGGCGAGCTCGAATACCGCGAGCAAGACGGGGTACTCGTCTGCCATAGCGACCGGCTCAAATACCCGGTCCGGGACGATATCCCGATCATGCTGATCGATGAGGCGACACCCTTCTAGCCGTTGCCAATCCCCCGCTTAGCGGTCCTTGGTGAGCATGGCTCCTACCCAATCCCCGACGATCGCTATCGTGTTCTCGCCCAATGGCGCGACGCCGCCGGAGGTCGTGCGCGATTGGCTCGCTAGGGTGGGCCTCACGGCCATGCCCGTCAGCGGGGCCGATGAGCTCCTGGCGGTCTGCCTGCGCGGCCGGCCCAGGGTCGTGGTGTTCGACGGGCGGGGCGACCAGGAACAGACGTGTGCCGCCTGTCAGAGACTCAAACGCGACTCGTTTACCGGGATCATCCCCGCAGTCATGATCGTCGCCGATTCTGACGACGCCTGCCGCCACGGGTTCGATGCCGGAGCCGACGAAGTCTTGCGACTCTCGTTGAGCAACGACGAAGCCGCCGTGCGGTTATCCGTGCTCCTGCGTCGGTCCGATCGCGATACGTTCGTGCATCCGTCGACACGGCTGCCTGGGACGGGCGAGATCGAAGCGGATATCACGCGCCGACTGACGCTGGATGAGTCCTTCGCCGTGTGCTACGCCGACCTCGATCACTTTAAAGAGTTCAACGATCGGTACAGCTATAACGACGGCGACCGGGTGATTCGCATTTTGGCGAAGATCCTTCATGACGTCGTGAAAGGCATTTGTGGGGAGCAGGGGTTTGTTGGACACATCGGCGGCGACGACTTCATCTTCAATGTGCCCGCCACGGCCGTGGCCGACACATGCGGCGAGGTCATTGCGGTGTTCGATGCGCTCGTCCCCTATCAATATTCGGAACAAGACCGGAGAGCGGGATACTTTTTTGGCAAAGACCGGAGAGGGCAACTGCATCGGGTGCCACTCATGACCGTCTCGATCGGCGTCGTCACGAATGAGCGGCGCACGTTTGTCCACGCCGCCCAGATGAGCGAGCTGGCGACCGAGATGAAGAGTTACGCCAAGACGCTCGACGGATCGCTCTATACCGTCGATCGACGCCAAGATGGTGTCGCCGAGCCGCCCATAGTGATTCCACGCTCGATAGGCGTGGGAGAAAAGGAATGAACGTCACCTGTCCGGAATGCCGGTCCATGTTCCGCGTGGATCCGGCCAAGGTTCCTCCCGCCGGTATTCGCGCGCGCTGCTCGGTGTGCGGCGGCGTCATCAGCATTGTCGCCGAGTCGGCGAACGGTGCGCCCGCGCACGCCCACGCCCACGCTCACGCGGCGCCCCAGCGCCCCGCTCCCGCGCCTGCGCCGCAGCGACCAGCGCCAGCGCCCGCAGTAGCGGCAGCGGCGGCTCCACGTCCGGCGGCGCCTGCGCCCAGACCTCCCGCCGCGCCCGCTCCCGCGCCGCGACCCGCGGCTCCGGCTGCACCTGCCCCACGCCCGGCCCCGGCGCCCGCTCCGCGCGCCTCCGGGCCAGCGGCGGTACCGCCGCCTCCGCCGCCGTCGCTCAGGCCGGGCACTCCGGCGCGTCCGGGTCCGGCGGTTCCTGGTCCGGCTGCGCCGCGACCCGCCGCTCCGGCTCCCGCCGCGATGAGCGCAGCGAGTGCGCCGCCGCAAATCGGTGGCTCGGCGACTGCGCCGCGTCCGGTGGTGATGCCTCCCAAGCCCGCGGCTCCGGCCGCAGCAGCACCGGCTCCGGCACCCGTGCCGCAGTCGGTCGCTCCGACGGTCGCCTTCCGGGCGGCTGGCGCTGCGCCGGCGGCGCCCAGGCCTGCGGCGCCCCCGCCCGCTGCTCCGCGCGAGCCGAGCACGGGTCCAGCGGCCCGTCCGGCCATGCCGCCGGCACCGCGCCCCGCGGCGCCGAAGGAACCCGTGACAGGTGGAGGCGCTCCGCCTCGTCCCGCGGGTGCTCCGCAGGCACCGCGTCCGGCCGCGCCTTCGGCTCCAGCGGCGCCCCCGCCGCGCATGGCGCCACCGATGGCGCCAACACCGGCGGGTCCCGGATCAATGGCGGTGACATCGCCGTCGTTGCCCACGGTGCCGGGAGCCGCACCGGGCGAGCGACGTCCGATCAATCCATTCCTCGCCAACGATCCGAATCAGAAGGCGAAGCGGCTCGCGCGCGCACTCGTGTCTGACATTCTCGCGTATCATCCTGGCAAGCGAGAGGAAGGTCTCGCGAACGGGACGCTCAAGCAGATCTTCCGCGAGGAGATCAAGAAGAGCTACGAGGAGTACGTCGAGCAGATCGGCAAAGAGTTCGCCGAGAGCACATCGCATTTTCAGGATGCGTTGAACGAGCTACTCGCGAACGGGAAGAAGCTCTTCTAAGTTTTGCTGATGGGCGAAAGCATCAGCGCGCGGCTCGCCGAGCTGCGGAGGTACCTTTGACATTGACGCCAAGCGGAAGGCACTCGACGAGCTCGAGGCCCGCATGGCGGAACCCGGCTTCTGGTCCAATCAGGAGCGGGCGCAGGAGGTCGTGCAGCAGGTCAAGGCGCTGAAGGCGGTCGCCGAGCCGTTCGAGCGGCTCGCCGGGCGCAATCAGAGCGCGATGGAGCTCACCGAGCTGCTCGAGGCTGAGGACACGCCCGATGTGGCGCTCAAGGCGGAGCTCGACCAGGAAGTCGCCGCGCTGACCGATGAGCTGGCGGCGTTCGAGCTCCGGTCCTTGCTCAGTGGTCCCGACGACTTCCGCGACGCCCAGGTCGAGATCTCGGCCGGCGCCGGCGGCACCGAGGCACAGGACTGGGCGCAGATGCTCATGCGCATGTACACGCGCTGGGCCGAGCGGCGTGGGTACTCGGTCGACATTCTGGACGTGAGCGAGGGGGAAGAGGCCGGGATCAAGGGCGCGGTGTTCGAAATCCACGGGCAGTACGCCTATGGATTTCTTCGACCCGAGTCCGGCATCCATCGGCTCGTGCGCATCTCGCCCTTCGACGCACAGTCGCGACGGCATACGAGCTTTGCGTCTGTCTTTGTCTATCCGGTCGTGGACGATGAGATCAACATCGAGATCCGGGACGAAGATCTCCGGGTGGATGTCTATCGGGCATCGGGGGCCGGCGGCCAGCACGTGAACAAGACGAGTTCGGCGGTGCGGATCACGCACATCCCGAGCGGTATCGTCGTGGCCTCGCAGCAGGAGCGGTCGCAGTTCAAGAACAAGGGGACCGCCATGAAAATGCTCAAGAATCGCCTCTACCAGCTCGAGGCCGATAAGCAGGCGGCGCAGAAGGCGGTGATGGATGCCAACAAGAAAGACGTCTCCTGGGGAAATCAGATTCGGAGCTACGTGTTTCAACCGTATACGATGGTCAACGACCACCGGACCGAGCTCAAGATCCCCGACGTCCAGAAGGTCATGGACGGCGCCATCGATCCGTTCATCGAGGCGTACCTCAAGCGCGACGCGGCATAGTGTCGGACGCTCGACGGGAAAAGCTCGACGCGCTCATAGCCGCCGGTGTGCAGCCGTACGCGTACGGCTACGATCGCACGCACACGGCTGCTGCCGCGCTCGAATCAGGCGCGGCGCTTCAGGGCGACGCACACGGTGACGTCGTGCGGGTCGCCGGGCGCCTGGTTTCCTGGCGAGGTGCCGGGAAGACTGCTTTTGCGCACGTCGCTGACGCGACGGCGCGCATTCAGGTGTACTTTCGTCGCGATGCGCTCGGGGACGAGGCGTGGGAGCGACTGAATTGGCTCGACTTGAGCGACATCGTTGGTATCCAGGGAGAGCTGTTCAGGACCAAGACGGGCGAAATCACGGTTCGCGTGCAGACCATTGAGTTACTCGCCAAGTCGCTGCGTCCGCTCCCGTACGGCAAAGAAGAAATCGTTGATGGTATAGCCGTCAGGCATTCGGGTTTCGCGGATGCCGAGCAACGCTATCGCCAGCGCTATGCTGACCTCGCGGTGCACCCAGAGGTGCGCGAGATGTTTCGCGCCAGGGCAAAAACCATCACCGCCATCAGGCGATATTTAGACGAGTTGGAGTACGTCGAGGTCGAGACGCCCATTCTGCAGCCGCTCTATGGCGGAGCCTACGCGCGGCCGTTTACGACGCATCACAACGCGCTCGACACCCAGCTGTACCTGCGCATTGCCGATGAGCTCTACTTGAAACGCCTGATCGTGGGCGGGTTCGACCGCGTCTACGAGATCGGGCACGATTTTCGGAACGAGGGCATCGACCGGACGCACAATCCGGAGTTCACGATGCTGGAGTTCTACGAGGCGTACGCCGATTACGGAACAATTGTCGGCCGTGTCGAGGGACTGTTGGTCTCGGCGGCGGACGCGGTACGGTCCGTCCCGGCGTTTGCCGAAGTCGTTCCGCAGCTCCGTCCTCCGTTCAAGCGAATAGAATGGGTGCCGTCGCTCGACCAGGCACTGGGTGCGTCGGTTATGTCCATGGACCACGCGGCGTTACGGAACACGGCACGGCGTGTGGGTATTGCTGATATCGACACGATGAGTCGAGCGAAGCTCATGGATGAACTTTTCTCGGAGCTCGTGGAGTCCAAAATCGAGGAGCCGACGTTCGTGCTCGACTATCCGGTGGAGCTGTCGCCGCTGGCCAAGCCAAAGCGCGGCGCGCCGGGGTCGGGACTCACCGAGAGGTTCGAGTTGTTCGCGCGTGGCCGGGAGTTGGCGAATGCGTTTAGCGAGCTGAACGACCCGATCGATCAAAGGCAGCGGCTCGAGGTGCAAGCGGCCATGCGCGCGGCTGGCGACGAGGAAGCTGTCGGTGTCGACGAGGACTATTTGCGGGCGATGGAGTACGGCATGCCGCCAACTGGCGGGTGTGGGATCGGAATTGACCGGTTGCTCATGTATTTGACGAATACGCACCATATTCGAGATGTGATCTTGTTCCCGTTGATGCGCCCGGAATCATGACCCGACTCGAGCTCGGGATCGCTTGGCGCTACTTGCGGAGTCGCAAGGGGAGCCGGCTGCTGTCGCTGATCACGGTGATCGCGATCGGCGGCGTCGTCGTTGGCGTCAGCGCGCTGATTCTCGTGGTTGGCGTCATGAACGGCCTGCAGGACGATCTCAAAGACAAGATTTTGGTCGGGAGCCCCGATATACGCGTGCTGACATACGGGGACGACCTGACAATCCCTAAGTGGCGTCCGATTCTGACGCGGATTCGCGCAACGGACGGTGTCGTTGCCGCGGGCCCGTTCGTGCTGTCGCAGGGACTGATCTCGAGCGGGCACCACTACGTCGAAGCCACGCAAGTCGCGGGAATCGAGCCCCAGGCGCCGCACGTGGCGGAGCCGACCTCGATCCGCGAGCACGCAGTCAAAGGCATGGGCGACTTCCGGTTCGCGTCGAGCGACGGGAAAGTTCGCGGGGCGGTCGTGGGCAAGCTCTTGGCTGATCGCCTGAACGTTGTCCCTGGAGATACGATCCGGCTCGTGGCGCCGCCGACAGGCATGAAGCTCGACGCCGTCACCGGCTCGTTCACGCCGCGGTTCTACAAGTTCGAAGTGACGGGTCTCTTCGAGACCGGCATGTACGAGTACGACAACCAATACGTGTTTTTGCCGCTCGCGGCCGCCCAAGACTTTGCCGGACTCGGCGACGCCGTGACCGGCATCGAAGTGCGATCGACCAACCGCTACGACGCCAAGACGCTCGCCAAAACGCTCGAGACCTCGCTCGGCTTCCCCTATCGCGCGGTCGACTGGCAGGAGCAGAACAGCTCACTGTTCCAAGCGCTCAAGCTCGAGAAGCTGGCGATGAGCTTCATTCTCCTGCTCGTGGTGCTCGTCGCCGCGTTCAACATCGTCTCGACGCTGACCATGGTCGTGACGGACAAGACTCGCGAGATCGGCATCCTCAAGGCGATGGGAATGCCCGCGGCATCGATCCGCCGGATCTTCTTTACCCAGGGCGTCGTGATCGGTGTCGTGGGGACGACGGCGGGGTTCGTGATCGGCATCGTCATGGCGATCCTGCTCGACAAGTACAAGTTGATCAGGATCGACGAGCGGGTCTACTACATCGACCACATGCCGGTCCACACGCAGCCACTGGACCTCGTGCTCACGCTCGTCGCGAGCTTGGGTGTCGCCGCACTCGCCACCCTTTATCCCTCGAGGCAGGCGGCACGACTGTCGCCCATCGAGGCGATTCATCACGAGTAGCCCGTGGCCGTCCTCGAAGCGCGCGACTTGTGGAAAACGTACCGAGGCGGGGACGGCGGTTTGCTCCCGATCCTTTCCGGGATCGACCTGTCCGTGAACCGCGGCGAGATGGTCGCCATCGTCGGCTCGAGCGGCGCGGGCAAGAGCACGTTGCTGCACATCCTTGGGGCGTTGGATCCGCCGACCAAGGGATACGTCATCCTGGCGGGTGAGCCGATTCACGGGAAAGACGACGAGCAGCTCGCGAGCCTGCGCAACAAAGCCGTCGGGTTCGTGTTCCAGTTTCACCACCTGCTCAAAGAGTTTTCGGCGGTCGAAAACGTCATGATGCCGCTCCGGATCGCCGGAACGCCCGTTCGCCAGGCGCGAGAGCGGGCCGAGGAGCTCCTGTCCCGCGTGGGGTTGAGCGGACGGATGCATCATCGTCCGTCGGAGCTGTCGGGCGGGGAGCAGCAGCGTACGGCGGTCGCCCGGGCTTTGGCGACCGATCCGGCGCTCATCTTGGCGGACGAACCGTCCGGAAACCTGGACCACGCGAACGCCGAATTGCTCCATGAGCTGTTCGCCGAGCTCGTGCGGGACATGGAG
>Ga0210387_10002220_pt1 | contig 14771 bp, 16 predicted proteins | sample IncBWC7OmetaG_FD_160108 | JGI IMG/M metagenome (GOLD analysis project Ga0210387, IMG submission 160108) | Forest soil microbial communities from Barre Woods Harvard Forest LTER site, Petersham, Massachusetts, United States - Inc-BW-C-7-O ...
AGCCTTTCCTTTCAAAATGTCCCCCCAAGATGCAATTATCTACGCAGGACCTTATGCATCAGCTGCTTGTATGTTTAAAGACATCGTAGGCTCACTGGGTGCCCGATTTCTCCCTGGATTCGGTTTTAATCCCATTCGACCTATTCGAATCGAACCAGTATATTTCCCGGCTTGGATTATAGATGGCGAGGTAGAGGCAATGGTATCAATGTCATCCGATGACGAAACAGAGCAGGTTGGAGGTTTGCATTTTAATGAAAGACAGTGCTGACTTGGGTTAAAGCGCATTGCCACTGCCTTTTTTTCCAACTCGTATGTGAAATGTAGTCCGACAAGCCTTTTCTTTTGATCTAATGCACGTCTTACTGCTAGATACATGCCAGGTGATAATCACATCTCTATTTCGATTCATATAATTTATGTATGTTTGTAGGCTTTGCTTTTAAGCTGCTCTCCATGATCTCCCTTGGGTCAGATGCATTATACAGGCACGACCCTGTACCTTTCTCCCAAGAACTTGAAAATCAATACGGCGCCGGAATACTTTGTTTGCCTTATACTATCTCGCCGCTCTCTCTCCTCGAATTAATTCATTCCTCGTCCTACAACCAAGCCACGGCCAGTGAATCTCTTCGCTTTCTTCCAACATCGGTGAAACCTAACTTGGTTAGCACACCTATAAATTATCAGGGTGCCTGCTACTGACATCTGCTGATATCTCCTCAGTTAGCGGCCTACCCCGTCCTGATCCCACTTTATCTCGCTCAATATGAAGTCTCGTTGTTGGACGATGTCATTCAAAGTATGACCGTCGTTATCGAAGCATATTCCGACAAGGTCTACTTTCCCCATCCACGAATATCCAAGATACAACGTAACCGTTCTCCTGCTTTTAGGGACGTGTCATCACCGAAAAGACAAGTGCTGAAGTTGGCAGACGCATTCGCGAAATCACACCGAACGTACCACATGTGCTCAAAAGGTTCACTTATTTAATGGACGAGGTCGGATTTGAGATTGCGCGCGGGGAAAATGCGCCTTTCGCGAGGGTTGACAGATTCATCGCACCAATTCGCAGTGATCGGTTTGCTTCCGAGCTAGGGAGATGGCTGGATCGCCTGATTAGTTCACCGGGTGCTGCAGAGAAGTTGGTAAGTAAAACGCTGGTGGATATGGATGCTGATCCAAGAATCCGCGAATTTACCGCCGACGAAACGCAATCGAACCGCTTGTGGATGTCGTTGAGTGTAGAGATTGCAACAGCGAAAACTATACTTCACGTTCGTCCCTTCTCCCTTGGTATTAAGTAGATATTTTTCTCAATCATACTCGTATCATTCAGGCTATGGAATCCGCCAATTCATCAGCTCATATTGAGGTCCTCGGTACACGAGATCCAGCGGATGTCAAGAAGCTCACGGACAATATGACAAGGAGTTTGAAGGAAAATGTCGGACAATTAGAATTGAGGCGCCGGGAAACGAAGCCAAGTTGGTGGAAGGAGTGGGAGGACAGTCAAATCGATAATTCAAAAACTCAGAAATAAAGTGAACGTTTCAACTAGCTTATTGTCGTGATGAGATATGAGCACTACGAGCACTGAGCTATTATGTAAGCGCATAAATCCTTTGTATTGACAGAACAAGCGTCTGCAATCTTTTTACGAGAGGGAAAAAGAGTGCGTTTTGTGAGAGTAACAGCATCGACGGTCAGTGCCGCTGAGCAAATAGTTCATAAATAATGTCCGGGAGAAAAGGCAACGTAAACGAGAAGGACACGAGGCATACTAAGGTGGTTGAAAGTAAAGGAACGCGTAAGAGAGTGCCTGCATTCCATCCTGGTGGCACACCGAGCGTGACCGTTACCACTGAGACTGTGGAGATCGAAGTGGTGACAACCCCAGCAGGGTTTGTCAAGATGAATGTAGCCAAAGTGGGCGACGGTGAGATGGTGGGCAATGCTGATGCATTGACAATGCCATTACTGAAAATAGGGCTATATGTGCTTGTCGCAAGAGCAGACGAGACAATTCCACCGACGGGTGCGAAGATGGACGAGTTCAATCCATAAGGAGGTGTTGTATAGGACGGCGTCGAGAGGGGGAAGTTGGGGAGTGTGGTAGCGACTGTTGCTGAGATTGACGACAGGAATGATGCGACCGAGGCCGATGATCCTGTAACATCACTAGCGTTACGAAGGGGATAGAATCCAATCATCGGAGGCTCTTTTGAGTTGATACCATAGCTAGCAAATAATGGAGGTTCTTCAATCCCTGAAGTTGAAGGGGGAAGGGAGATGATCTACCTAAATATTGAATAGACGGTTCGTAAAAAGGCAGCGCCTAAGGCAGACCGCGGTTAGCTTCAACAAGTTGTAGCAAAGAAGGATGAGTCTAACCTATCTGCCAGTCAATTGCATCCGGACTTGGCGGAAAAGCTCTCGGCCATGTTAAGCAGAGGTTTGGATTTCCAGCCGCAGGTCCAATTAGGTAGTCAGAGGATTGGAGGGTATAGTTGTATTGACTACAAAACTAATTTGGATTAACTGTAACATCAATATATTGCGCAAACCCACCCAAAGGAGAAAGATATTGGGATCACTGTATCACAAGGGACTGCCCATTGCCCACCTGTGTCATCAAAGTCACAAATTGAGCGAACATTACGTTAAACCTGGACAACTCACTAATATCAACAAGTCGAGATCCAGGAATGAGAGCGAACAACCGAGTCACCTAATGATGCTTGTCAGACTTTCAAAACAACTAACCTCAAGAACGTACATCTTGATATGGACCATATAACCCAGCCGTTCCTCTGCCAAGGATAAATGAGCTTCAGGAGTTGACGTTAAACATATATATACACACATATCCAACAATGCGATAGACGTGTTTGATGTGACGTTGGGATAGGTGGGAACAGGTGCAATTTGGGTACCATTAACCTAATTTTGATAAGCAACGTTCCGCTCGTCCAAAGAAACCACTTACCGAAAAGCTCGACAAAGGGACAGCCCATTGCAAGTAGCTGGAAACATTGCTCTCTGAACCAAAGGGAGCAAATTCCACCACCTCATTCCAGCCGATATTACTGACGTTGGTGACTATGGAAGCATCTACGGCGCCTGCGAATTTATTATATTACCAACAAGAATTCCAGCCATTATGTAGACAAACCCATGGAAAGGGTACCGCTAGCATTTCTTGTTAGGCTGAGACCAAATAGCGGGTAGTCTAGCAGCCCTTGCTGTGCCAGGGCCACGAAAAACGGCGCAGCTGATCGCCAAGTAAGACAAGGTAGTGGAAAAAAGGACGACAACATACTATCTGTTACCAAGTTAGAGATAGTGGAAAGTCGTGGAAAGCCGAGTCCCATAATTCCACTCGTTTCATCAGTCATAGTCACATTGCAGTCAGTGACAATACCTATAACCGCAAACGTAAGTGCTGGGTTGTTTAATATAAACCATCTCTCTTACCGAACACCTGATTCGCGAGAGTCAAGTTAGACAGTCCAACAGTTTCTCTCGCAGCGAAACCAGAAGCAACTTTGTTTCCACGACTTGAACAATGTTATTCAAAAGCCAAAAAGTAAGTGACATACCAGTTCCGTCCGCGTAACTGATATTGAAGGTTGTGGAATTATCGTTGACAGCCAGAAATGTGGGACTTCGGTACGCAAGAGGATATCGAGGAACCGCCTTGCAAGTGTTTGTCGAGCAAGCCGAAGCCATTATCCATAGGTCCGACGAGGCTGTATCCAGCGCAACCCGGAAGCTGATTTCGCCAGTTTGAATGACGGCAAAGTAGGATCTGTGGCGATATTAAGTCTCCTGGCGATCCTTCGCGGACACGGTTATACTAACTGCTTGTCACTGGACATCGTCACAGGGGATATAGAATTACTTGCCCCGCCCTCGGCCTGAACACTGCGGGGAGACTGCAAATGGATAGGCAGCGAAATTGGCGTTAAATGCGAGACATGACGAGAGCTTAAGCCCCTGGAGGCTTCCGCATTACTTAGCCAGATAACGAGAGCGACCACAGAAAACCCAGACCACATCATGATATGCCGTGGTTGTCACCACCTACGATGCATCCGGAGAGAGGTAACGAAAGAGACCAGAGTGAAAGAACGGAGGGAAAACACAGCCAGCTGCAGATTCGGGAATTCTGGGCAGTTTCAGGAGGGTTGACTTACCTTATTTGGATGATGGCAACCTGCTTTGTATTATATAAAATTGTCATTCTTTGCTCTTCACATGAAGCTATGTTGTTCCGGCGCACAAAAAAAACAGCTCTCTTGAGACAGATAAAACTACACTGGAATAATACATCCAAAAAAACAAGGGAGAGGTAGAAGACCGGAGGATGCAGGCAGGTAAGAACGAAGAGGGAATAGGAAATAGATGAGACATAAGAGGAGAGGTAAGTAGAAAGGGATAAGAAAAGTGTGTTAAAGATAGGATAAAAGAATCAACAGACGACTATCGCTTCGCAAAGACTTTCTTGAGCAGTCCCAACACTTTGGGAACATTCAGCTGCACGTATTCCAAATCCAGCAGATGCTTGTTGTCCTTTTGCTATAAAAAAAAAAGTATGGGATGTGAGTGTGTCATACTCAGATATGATTGTGTTTGCAAACCTTCTCCAGCAGGTCATCAATCTTGAGATCCATCTCGAGGATAGCTTTCTCTCGGCCCTTGTAATGCAGAGCGATGATGAATGTTCCTGGGGTCGGGGATGTGATATTGAAGTATATATTTGGGCGCCTAAAGAAGTGTCAGAAGATTCTCACCAACAATAATACACGGACTCACCGGTTATCCGGAACATTGCTTTCAACGATGATCCCTTCCTTCTCTAACTGCGCATGTGTAAATCGATAAGGCCCGAGAACAACTGCCTTTGCGGGCTTTTTCTCCTTGCCACCAACCGTGACCACTCCTACTCCTGTCGTACTGCCCTTCTCCTTGGAAGCTGTCAAACGCACGTTCTGGAGGTATGCTTTATACTGCTCTAGTTGTGAACGCATGTAATTGTTGTGGTCACCGATTGTTTTGTAAACCGCCTCTAGTGATTTGGTTTCCAAGAGGACCTTCTCCCGCAAATTACCCAAATGGACGAGTTCAGCGGCGACTTCCTCCTGCATCAGTTTATACCCGTCTGTCTGTTCGATAATTTTCTGTTCCTCCAATTCGCGTAGCATCTCCTTCACTTTGATGCCTTTTCGCACCAGAGTAGCGTCCTTGGTTGTTGCCGCACGCTCAGCAATCGCAGCCAGGTTGTACGGTAGTTTCTCTGCGGCGCGAGGAATGGAACGGATAAGTTGGACAAATATAGATTTGGTCTCCATATATAGCATATCGCTTGATGATACCGAATCCATGAGTGCGCTTTGGATATCTTGGACGGGGGTCTCCCAGCGACTGTACAGGTTAAGTTCGATCGTTCGATTTTCCTTGCGAGGAACTTGGGGAGGGGCGGAACCGAGCTCATCGGTCAAGATGCGCAGATGTTGTTTGTCATTTGGGGACTGTCAATGCATGGTTAAAAGATAGATGGTGCCCAGATTGCGAAAATCGCACCAATGTTTCAATGTGTTGCAGAATTAAGGAGTGTGTGTTATATAACTCGTTCAAAGTAATATGGATCATCAAATCCTTTTTGGACAGCGCCATATATTGATCCATCTAGAGTGTTGTATGTCAGAATCAAACACGCAATCAAGCAGAACGAGCATGCCTCAAGGGTGTCGTAGAAATCTCCAACCTCGCACAGGTTGTTCAAGAACCGATTGATCCGGGCTTTGTTATTCTCGACGAAAGGGTTGAGCGTCATCATGTAAGCTTCCTTCGCGTATGACGGCTTATTTGCGAGATTCTGCAGCATTTTCGCTATCTACTTCATGTCAGCACGGAAGGTGGTGATGGACTGAAGCGCGACTTACTAGAGTCAATGTTCGTCGGGGATGTTTCGCTGGGGCACCCTCCACAAGCATATATGCTTGCGGAGTGACAATTGCCGGGTTAATGAAACGAAGGAAGAAAAAACCACCAATGAGTGAACAAATAGCATAATCTGTCGCCTCGGGGTATTTTCGCTGTCCGAGGTGGAAGAAGTCGTCAATAAACACCAGCGAGCGATACAAAAATTGTTGAACTCACTCGTGTCAGGCTTCTGATCTGTTTACAAATCCATCGAATACCATACGGAACACTTTCCATGCTTTCAATGATTGTGACCAGAAAGCTGTTGGCGATCTCCATGAGCATTGTCAGACGGGGGGCGATGAGTACTTGGACATCTGGATTCTCGGCTGCTACCTCGGGTGCCACCCCTCGAGGCAGGTTCGGTGGAAGTGTCCCAGTCTCTTCTTCAATTTGATTGATCATTTGCTCGTATACCTGGACGCGAGTTACGCGTACGCGAATGAGACTTCTCGGTGCGTGAACACAAGAAGTCAATCTCACCTTGACCGGGTTGATCTCAAGATTGAGATCCTTGTGCTCAATCAAGCTATTGATGCGTTCAGCTAGGACGCTCTTAAGATAACTCTGTCCTGGACCTCGACGGGTATAAGTCGTCATCATCCGAGAAACAGGGGTGTTGGCACGGAGGAGAGACCCAAACTCTGTGGCGGTCTCGAATTGGGCAGATAGCACAGATTGGAACATCGTAAGAAGAAGATGCTCCTCTCTGCTTTCGTATTGGTTTCCGTATAGTGTGAACATGACCGTTTGTAGAAGGGTATCGATTTCAGAGAGACTGACGAGACGACACAGGGCAGCGATATGTCGAGGCTCTGACTGCAGGAGGAAGAAAAGGTTGGAATATTGTTGGATCTTTCTATCGTCAGGGTAGTGACCCTCAGTTGGGTCTACTTCTTCAAGCGTTCTCTCGACCTCGCGTTGCTGATATCTTACGTTAAATGAGGCAATCGTGAACCCGAAGCAACTCAAAACATACCTCATCCAGAGCCATTCGATTCTGAATTAGGAGAGCAATTCGCGAGTCGAGATAACGCACGTCACGTTCTAGAACAAAGTTCTTCTTGGACTGTGCTGAGATCTTGCCCTTCAAGTCCCTGAGACGTTTTTGTGCTGATGAATTAACGATCCATTCCATTCAGCGCACGACTGGTGTCAACTATGAATGACACATACCTCTCGCCAGCTCATCTTCGACTTCTACATCCTGTTCCGCAGCCATACTAAACAGGGCAGTAACACTGTACCGATTTGTGTTCCTGTTTGTAACACGGCGGGTCGACATACCACCAGGAGAGCCAGGTTGGTCGGGATAAGACATGATGATCGTTCAGAGTATGGTGTAGAATTGGATTGAAGGTGAATTGTCCAAAAACGGCGTGATGTGGTTCAAATCGGTATTCGAGATAACCAAAGTTGCACTAGCGCTTGCAGCCTGGCAACAGCGAAAGAGCTTGTGAAATGTAAGAGGTAGAGGTTTTGGGTATCAAAGAGATGAGAGTAGCTGAAAACGAAGGAAGTGGCGACTCGAGAGTCTGAGATGATGGCTTGAAGTTCTCTGTTTTCGGCTATTTCCAGTCTGAGTTATTCATTTCTAATAAATAACGCCACGAGGACGACTGGTCTGTGCTTTTGTTTTTGTTTTCAACCCTCCAAGTTACTAACTACTGGACATTGCTTTGATATCGATTCTGTCATGACTTCTGGTTTCGCTTACTTGCAGGGATAAGGATGTCAATTTGTTTCCGATTTTGTATACAAACAAGCTCTCGAGCCCCACATCAAGGCCGGCGTGCTCACTGGTCCACGGTGTTTTTGCAGATAATCCACGGAACGTGATTCACAAGCTATAGTTACAAGCACCCTCGGTCGTCTGGTGTCGGTGAAACATTGGTCCTTCATAGCAGGTCTTTTATAACAACATGGCTCGTATATCTGGCTGCATGATGCTGGCGCAAGCAAATTACCCTGCGGCATCAAATTCCCAAGCATTTGAACGTTCCTCAGGTTCTCACTCTGTTTTCGGGTGACCTGTGTGATATGTATCCGACCGGGGAACACGTTCACTCTTGAACCTTGATTTCAGGGTTGGGTTCAAAACCTGCGAATCTCCGTGGATGTGTTCTCGCTCGGCCGCTAGACCTGAAGATGGGGTACACCGAACCCTCGATCAGTGCCGTCTTCTGCTATCTCATGCGTTCAATTCTGGATGTCTTATTGGAATATAATTGACCTTTTCTGACATAAACAGAACGTTGTTCCATTTTTCCGTTCGCCTGCTTGACACACTCTTGGCACCTTGATCGCCCGGACCTTAGAATATTGTTGAACTCCTTGGTTCCGCCTTGTCCTCCAAATTTTATAGCATGACATTTTTTTGTTCAACTTTCAAGCAAACAATTGCCCTGGAATAGTAGGACTAGCTGCATGTATATCATTTCCGTCCTTCCTGCATTGTATCCACTTCAGACCTTAGCCTCACCTCCTAAGATATTCCGAGCGTCGAAATTCGTATTGGATCGCTAGGACTTTTAACGAGGCATCATTCAGTACATGGTTCTGCACCACTAATCTAAATCGCAAGGCATTTGTCCCAATTAGAAGCAAATCACCCGTCGATCATATTCCTCCGAAAATCTCAAGCGCCGGTGCAACCTTCCGGCCCATTTTCATCTCTCTTCGATCTCCGGGTCAATTGTATTAACTGATAAGATCTGCGCATGTCGATGTTGGAGTTGAACTTGTTCTCCACGACGCAAGTGCATGTTACCTCAGTCACGCGTCTTGGCTCAATACTCCCAATTGTGGGTTTGCTGAATTCGGCGAATACAAGAAGAGGCAGAATTTCCTTGTGAAGTTGCCCAGGAGTTCATACGGAAGGACCATATCTACACAGGTGTGGTCGGCTTTCAAAGTACACTGCGTCGAGGCTAGTCCTATTGCAACTACCTCCGAGTCCCAATCATGTTTGGAGACAATGATCGAGTTCCCGTTTTACGAGGAGACTTGTTGTGAAGAAAGCTTATTTGACTTCTAAACAAAACCGCCGCTTGTGTTCTTATCTACCCCAATTGATAATTGACGATCTTGATTAGACCACGCACACGCCTTCTTGGGTATACTCGTGCGTCCGGCAAATAAAAAGAATACAAGACATTCGCGGAAGTAAATCATTGAATTAGGCGATGAACGAATTCCCAAGATGAAACACCTCGCTTTAACCCTGATAGGGTCGAACATTTTCGGGTTCGACAAGTTGGGGAGGTTCACTTGGTGAGGGGAAGCGAATCTTATACCGCCAACCTGCAACCTGTGTGAAATGAACAGCATAAATCGTCAAAACGAGAGGAGGTCGAGAACGCAGATGTACCTTCTCGAAGAACTCCAATGTCCCAATCACAAAGCCGACGACCCATACGTTGCCGTTGATGCAGACTTCGACTTGCTGATTCTACGGAAAGAAATTGTTGTAATAAGAGAGGAAATCAATTGCAGAAGCGACCGACGTGAACAAGCTGATGAATCTTGAGACACATGTCAATGGATCGGATAGTTGAACGCAAGATTCCTTTGGAGACTCACGAATCTTTCTACGGGTGTCTGGGAAGGTCTGGAAGGGGCGGGGAATTGGGGAGAGGTTGGTGACGTATGAGAGCGTGGTACAGCGGGTGGTTGGTTGAGGTTCTCCCTTTGTTGGTATTGATTGGGCATAGTATCTCGAAAGGCGGTGGTGAGAGAGAAAGGAGAGATCTGTATTTGCGTTAGATAATGCTGAAGTATTTATGGCGAAAACGATGGGTCCAATAACCCCCTTGCGGCATGCCATGAAGGTTTGATGAGAAGCTGAGCGGGAACTCAGCAAACGCATCCCGACACGGCCGTCGACATTAGATGAACGGAAAGAGCCACTTTCCAGGGATCGATGCCTCTCCAAGATGAGGTGCCGAATAAACACTTTATCACCCACAATCAAATTGACAAGGCATGCATGTCAGGCGTGTTTCACCAAACTTGGCCAGCGGTGAAAATAGGTAAATGCGTTTCAAGTATGCCTGTATTCCGGGAGCCTGGTCCGATTCACGGAAGGAGGAGTACGCATCAGCGGAGCGTGAGGACAATCGCAATCTGACACGGAAGAAGGAGCCTCGAGGAATTCGAAGTTCACATGGTCGTATGTGGCCGCACCCAGACTACGGTTCAAAAATTAGAATGGTTGGACCAAACAAATATTCGGGGATTGCACTTCCTGACTGGTGGACTGACACGGTTTCGTCCCTGGTTCGATCATGATCGCGACCTATCGTGACATCCGATTGTCAAGGACACGAGTACCGGGCAAATCCAATGAGCCCGAAGAAATGTATTTTGAAGATGAGTCAAAGATGACTGGAAATTATTCCTTGATTATTCCCGCTACTTTTTAGTGGTCACGCTTCTACGTTCGCCACATTTCTTATCTTATCTGCAGAGCGGGCTTTGCCGGCCTTACAAAGTTTATTTCTTACCTGCACTGACACCATCGACCTCATCGACCTCCTTCAAGCTACCACTTCAAGTCGTGGCCTCACCATCGACGCGTTTCTAATCCTAAGCGCTGGCTCTGCTAGTTCCCTTTCATTATGCCTAACTTGCTTGTCCTCCCCTTCAAGAAGACATACGCAATTGACATAAAGGATGCCGCACGTAATTATCTCCATACGCACAGTCACACACATCCAGACGCGTTCAAATGGGACATCAACCAATGGCAAACCCTTAGAAGGGATGGAGTAGGAGGGGTAGTTCATATTGATCGAATATATGCTTCTCTCAGGTCTGTTCGCTTCATACGCCATGGCTGAATTAATTTGAACATATGATAAAGTTACCATGCTCAACTCGTCTCCATCTTGACGAAACTCCCTACCAATGTAAGTTCCCAACACCCTGTCTTTGTCCTTCTCTAATCCTCCGAAGATTGAACTAGAAATTGCGTACGCCCCCGCGTTCTCTCCATCCGGCCTTCCGATCACTCTGAAGAATCTCGAGTATGAACGCGCTGCCGTCTTGTTCAATCTTGCCGCCTTGTACTCTCAACTAGCTGCAGCTGAAGATCGTTCAAATCACGATGGGATCAGACGCGCCACCTTGCATTACCAGGTCAGCAGAACTCACCTGAATTAAAGCCACCGCTTGAATTTTCCACCTCAGAACGCTGCTGGGACACTGTCTTTTCTGATATCGTCGGCGCTACCCAAACTTGGATTCTCATCGGACGACGAAGAAATCCCTTTGGATCTTTCAGCATCCTTTGTCAGGGCTCTGGAGTGGCTCATGCTCGCTCAAGCACAAGAGTGCGGTTGGCAGAAAGCGAAAATGGGTGAGTCGCTACGAAATGATCCACGAATCGTACCAAGTTTCCGGCAGATAATTTCAAGAATGGACTAATTGCGAGGGTTGCTGCAAGGGTTAGACACTGCCCCTTTCTTCCCTAAATGTCAATTAACAATTTGACCAGGCCGCATCCCTATATTGCTCGGCTGCTGCGACCATTCGCGAAAGTTCTTCCCCGATCAAGCACTTATTCCCATCAGTAAACTTTTCCCTCATATTCCAGCAACGCAGCCTCACATCATAACAGGATTGGCTCCCTCACCTTGAAGCCAAACACTGTCATTTCAAAGCGGTCGCGCAATACAGGAAGAGCATCGACGACCTTGAAGCCAATAGGTTCTTATTTGCTACTTTCCATTCAGGATACTTGGTGACTCAAAGTATCATCTCAGGTACGGGTATGAACTGGCACGTTTGGGTCAAGCTCAGATTGAAGCCAAAATGGCCTACGATATTGCGCGACGCGGTAAAGTTACACCTGCAGTGTTACATGACGTCAACGTAAGCCATATGTCAATCTATGTCCGATCCTATGTCTGACAATACTTCCAGTCTCTGTTGGAGACTGTCCAGAAGAATTTTACCCGAGCTGAGCGCGACAATGACTTCATATATCACCAAGATATCCCTGCATCGTCCGCTCTTCCGCCAATCTCAGAGGCTGAATTGGGTAAACCGATTGTGCCTTCCGGATTGTTAGATCCAAACAGCGTTATCGGCAAGGACGGTGCGATTTTCGGAGAATTATTAGGATGGGGTGCTCAGGAAGCTATCAGTAAGTCTTGACCTCCTTAAGATCGCGAGCAATGCATCATCTGATACGATTTAGATATTTACAATGACCGCAAGCAGAACCTAATCAATGAAAAGATCGCTGACGTTGCGCAGGAGTTAAAGGATCACGCTTCTGGGTGAATTGAATTTCCATCTCCATTCTTCTCGATTTTCATAGCGTTGAACAGGTATTTGCGTAACCTCAATTTACCATCAGCTCTCGAGGCCCTTGAGCGACCTGTTGGGTTACCTCCCAGTTTATTGAAGAAGGCCGAAGAAGTTCGCCTTGAGAACGGGCCTGCAAAGATTGAAGCATCAATCGAAGACATACAAAGACTCGCACAACATGACATGAATATACTGAATGAGGTAATTTGTTATTTATTATTTCTCTTACTTCACTCAATTCTTCTCATTAGGCCATGGACATTCTTGATAATGAGGCATCAGAAGACGAAGCTGCCCGCAAGGACAAGCCCTTAAGCCGACCACCATCTCATGAAGCAAACCGGGAGCTTGTCGAGAAGGAAAGGCGCTACCGCAGCATTCTAGAACAGGCTGCTGCTAGTGACGAACTTGTAAGGCGGAAATGGGACGATTGGGAAAAGAACATTGTCGAGCTCACTTGGGAAGAGGTATATCCAATTCTATGTCATCGAATTTTGAGCTGATCATCCACTCCAGGCGGATCTCGAGGCATCGGTGCCATCTTCTACCATCTCTACCACGGGTCGCTCGTCCTCGAAGAGCGCCCAAACACAAACACACGCCCGTGCTCTGCGCGTCGTTCTCGAATCATTGGACGACCTGCAGGAGACTCGAGATAAACTCGTTCAAAGGGCACGAATTATGTCTGAAGCGGATGATATCCACCCGCGTATTCTGAAAGCCGCCTCTGGCTTTGAACGATTGGCCGAAGTGCAGCCGGCTATGTTTGAAGATATTTCGGACGAGGAACTAGCAAAGTACGACAAGTTCCTTAGAGAGATCGGCGAAAACGAACAGAAACAGAACGCTTTTTTGGCCGACATTCAGGTACGTGGAATTTTCAGAATGCGAAGAAGTGACGCCGAAACCCAATAACCTAGGCTCGCAATGAAGCATTTTTGCAAGCCCGAAGAGATGATCCATCTATCAAGGAACGAGAACGTGCACTGCAGTCCCTTGATCTGGCTTACCACAAATACCGGGAAATAACCCGGAACTTGGATGAAGGATTCAAGGTCGGTGGTGTTACGAATCGTTTCCACACGCCCTGACACCACGGCTCCAGTTTTACAATGATCTAGCGGGTATTTTTTTACAATTCAAGGAGTCCTGCAAGAACTGGAGTCAGCACCGAACACAGGAAATCCAGTACGTAGTTTGTAACTGAGTAAGGATTCATCATTATGCCCATTTTGACATATGCAGCTCGTTGGCCCAATCTTTGCATTCGATGTCCCTTGACGGGAATAGACTGAAGAAGACAGCCACTCCACCTCGGTCAGCGCTTGCTGCTACGCCGCGCAAGCAACCTAAATCCTCCCTCGGCTTGCCCTCCATCACGTCCAGCGAGTGGGGTTTCGAAGATATCCCATTGCCCCCTGGTCCAGCGAGCAGAAAGCAATAGGAAAGGAGTTGTATGGCAGGTGGGGAATTGCGATCTCATTGTATTTCTACCAGGGAAAGTCTCAAAATGTAGCATATACACTGTCCGACGTTGTATTGAAGCAGTGTAATAGACTCGAACAATTTCCTAATAATTGGGCTCAATTGCTGCCGCGAATAGCTGTACTCAACGGTGGCGGAACCGCGCTGTCGTACTCAATCCATTCTCCGAGTCAGCAGCGTTCCATTTCAGGATGGTCATGGTACGGAAATGGTAAGTCCGGCGTGACATGTGTGACACGTTCGAAGGCAATTAGATCACGGTCACAGCCACAGCCAGTTATAATTTATTGCACCCGTTTGAGCGCCGATCTCCTACAGGAGCTTCCCAGGTCTTAGTACTTACGCGCTCAACATTCAACGTTCAACCTCTGAGTATCTTGCTTCACAGCTCAATTCCCGCCATGTCCCCTGGTGCCCGACGCAAAAGCGTAGACTCATCCGACTCGTCTGACAGCGATTCCTCGAAGAAGGGTTACTATGGCAAGAAGGATAAGAAGGATAAGAAGGATAGAACGAAAGACCACCGCGCTGGGGACGCCACACACCATACATCGGCCTTCCCCCAGAGCCCTTCGTACCAAGGGCACCAGCAATACCAGTCATCGCCTCAGATTCCCCAGGGGGGTCGTGGCCATAGTCCCCAGATCCCCTTGATGCCCCAAGAGCCTTCGCAGTATCACCACGATAATAAGAATATCAATCCAGCTGGAGCTGCCAACAATCCTCTCCCCCCTCCTAGGTACACACCGTCAGCCCCGCCCCCACCTTCGGGCTATCGCATTCCCTTGAGTAGCACAGCCACTTTCCCCTCCCCTCAACAGGCGGGTCAGCCCCCCTGCTACGACCTCGATGGCGTCACCCCCGTCTACATCGGTTCTGCGCTCTTCGAGAACTCGGTTCACCCATGCAAAATCGGCCCCCACCTCTACCCGCCTGCCTTTGTCCCATATGGCGGGTCTGAATATCTGCATCACGGCAGG
>Ga0210387_10002223_pt1 | contig 14750 bp, 20 predicted proteins | sample IncBWC7OmetaG_FD_160108 | JGI IMG/M metagenome (GOLD analysis project Ga0210387, IMG submission 160108) | Forest soil microbial communities from Barre Woods Harvard Forest LTER site, Petersham, Massachusetts, United States - Inc-BW-C-7-O ...
TTCTCGTGAGCGTCGATGCCGAACAAGCAAACACGCTGACGCCCAAACTCTACGGTGTCGCCATCCGAGACAGCGAAGCCATGCGAGCTTCCCGTGCCGTTTGTATCTGAATCCGGCTGGGCGAATGCGGGTATCTGCGCGCGATCGATCACGTCGATAAGGCGCTTGTTCCTCCTTCGAAGCGCGATCCAGTAGACCTTGCTTACATCGAGGAGGATATGTGTCAAAGCCCACGTAAATGATAGAGCGGGGCCACGCGGCAGCCGGGTAATCGCGTTTTGGAAGCAGGCGCCCGTGGTGCTCAAGCCTACGCCAACAGGAGCATGGCAAACCTGGCGGCGACGAGAAGAATAGTTGTGACGTCGGAAAATGTGCTGGCTTGGCTCAAGTAGTCGAGGGGAAACGGGCAAAGCTCGCCTCCATCGATAGATCCGCAAACGATCAGAGCTTCACGAAGGATTGCCGTCACATCGAGGTTGTCCTCTTGGCCCGGCAGCGCTCGAAACTGAACATAAGCGATCAACAGGGACGCAGCCCCCAACATGACGCTTAGCGCACCGCGATACATCGGCCTCTCCCCGAGTAGCGACTACCCAGAGATGCTCAGCAACAATCATGCAAGTACGCCCTTATCCGTCGCCGATCACTTTGTTGACACCACCGCAGCGGTAAAGCCCCGCTACTGAGACCGGGGCTGAGCGGGCGTACGCGTTACTGAATCGCGATTGCCGCTCGCGGATGCCCTCGGCGCCGGGCGAGGGCGCAACGTGCATTTCATCTCAGGGCTTATGGCCAACTGTGTGCCGTTCTTGGTCGCGGAGATGGGGCCGAACGTGGATCCGTTCATGCTGCACATCTACGCCAACCTTGCCGAGAAGGAACGCGCCCTAATCAGTGAGCGGACCAAGGCCGCCTTGCAGGCCGCCAAGCGCAAAGGCCGAAAGCTCGGCACGGCCGGTAGTGTTGAGACGGCAGCTCGCGCCCGTGCGCTAGGGGCGAGCAGACGACCAAAGCTAACGCCACTACACGGCCGGTAATTGCGGAGATCCAGCGGGCAGGTAAGACAACGTTGGCGGCCATCGCTCAGGAGTTGGAAGCACGCGGCGTCCGCACCCCGGCAGGTCGGGACCGCTGGTCGCCTATGCAGGTCTCGCGGTTGCTGGCGGCCTAGATCCCAAACCGCACGACCAAGAATGCAGATACTTATTGCATTGCCATGGAAATATCACAGCCACCGACGCGCAACAGTTCCATCGTGTAACGGCTGGAAGGTCAAGACCGGGACCAAAATCTTGGCCTCCCTGCCGGGTGTCACTCCTCGATGGATTGAGGAAGTGACAGGGTGGCCGAGGTTTGTCGCCCCGCGGGTCGACGGTCTGTTGCTGGGGTTACAGCGCCGGCCCGCGCTACGACCAAGAACAATTAGCGGTGGCTGTGCTTTCACAGGCGAAAACCAACCAAGGACAAGATGACGAAGAGGTGGAATACCCTTGGGACTAGTGCCTGGGGGTTTTGGGTGGGGCTGATCTACGGTGTCGTGGATCAGTTTTTTCTGTCGGATTACGAAGATGATTTCTTGAGTGAAAGCACGCTGTCGTCAATCGCTCCCATCGCATGTGCTGCGGTTTGCGGAGCGGTCCTGTTCGCGCTTGTGTCCGCAGTACGCAACGCAATGCTGCGAGCAAAGTAGGCTGGTCGGAACGCGTTGGGGCGCCGCAGATCTGCTCCTGCTGACAACGTCAGCCGGTCGCTTCTCGCTTTGCCCTTCAACGCGAAGCGCGCCGTCCACGTTTCAGCATTTCCTCATGCCACTGCGCGGTGAACGGCAAGTTCAGGATCGTTGCTGCCCGCGATGCCAAGCAGTTCATAGACCATGATTTCTGTCTTGCGACCCTTGACGGACGCCCGTCCAAGAGCACGCGCAACGATGAGGTCCGACACCTGATCGTACACATTCTCGGAAATGCAGATCGAGGTGCCGAACTGCTTGTTCAGTCCCTCGATACGCGAAGCAACGTTCACCCCGTCGCCCATCACGGTATAGCTCAGCCTAGCACGGGAACCGACATTGCCCACAACGACGGTGTCGCAATGGAGTCCAATTCGCACCCGCATCTGCTTGCGGCCTTCAGCAGCCCAGCTTGCATTGAGCCGCTCCATTCGGCGATGTGCCCTTAGCGCAGCCACACATGCACGAAATACGTGGTTTTCCCCGGCAGTCGGCGCTCCCCACAAGGCCATCACGCAGTCGCCAATGAACTTGTCGATCGTGCCGCCTTCCTCGGCCACGGCCGAAGTCACCGTCTCGAAGTAATGCGACGTTTGCTCAGACAGTTCCCCTGACGAAAGCTGCTCGGCGATGGCCGTGAAGCTCTCCACGTCCGCGAAAAAGATCGTCATGAAGCGCGGTTCCACGCCAGGCGCTATCGGCTGGCCGGAGTCGATCAGGTTGCGCACGATTCCAATGGGAGCAAACATCGCAAATGACCGGAGCGCATTGGCCAGCAGCCTCGTCGCGTGCTGCAGCTCTGCAATTTCCCGGATTTGGGATCGCGGCGGAATCTGCTCTCCGAATGACAAGGAGCGGATGCGTCTCATGGTATCGGCAACCATCACGATTGGGCTCGATACGCGACCAGCCATGACGTAAATGAGCATGCTCTCGATCACCACCAGCGCCAACATTAGCCAGATCAACAGCCGATTGGTGCGCTCGAGCTCGCCGACGAAGTCGGCTGTTGGTGTCACGACCAGGACCTGCCAGCTCTTCCCGGAACCCGTTGGAAATTTGCTGAATAGCGCCACGTATTCCGCATCCTCTGGCCCAAGCCTGAAGGTGAACCGGTCGGGACTACCGGCGGCTCGCCGGCGGACAGCTTCGACAATCTGCGGCTCGTCTGCGTCTGCCCAGCCAGTCACCTGCAATCGGCCATCGATGCTTTGAGCCGCCTTTGTCGAAACTGGGTGTGCCAGAAGCTTGCCGTCTTCGTCGGCAATGACGGTAATGCTGTTGGGGCTAGCTTTGTGCCTTACAAGCAAGTCAGAAAGCCCGCGAAACGTAATGTGTGCCGATGCGACGCCGACAAAGTTCTCGCGCACGAGGATCGGATAACCCAGTCCGATAACTGCATGGCCGGTGTCTGGGTTAATGAAGGGGTCGGTAACGACGAGTCCGAGACTTCGGCGGGCCAGCTGATACTGCGGCACGGTACTGCGCAGATCGTTGTTGGCGGCGCTGATCGAATAGCGGCTTAGTGGCGTACGCCACGTCTCATAGAATGTACGATGACGCTTTCTATCAGCGCCTGCCGAAAAGTCATCGATGAAGCTCATATGCCACTTGGCATTGGCCGGAATCCTGGCGTCACTGAGACGACGATCATCGTCGACGCGTGTCACCACCCGATGGAAGCCGTCCTCGAAGCTTGCATAAAGGGCGTCAATCTGCGGAGCCGAGATCAGCGCATCATAGAGAAAGTTTGAACTTTCGTCGGACCGGAAGAACCCCGGCGTGGTCTCCTCCGCTCCTGCCATCAGTCGCACGGCCTCGGCGACCGGTTGAAGAAGATGCTCGGACATTTCGCGGGCATCCTGGCTAGCACCGTCGATGAACCGGTTCGACAGCGCCGTCAGGTTGGTTACGTTCTCGTAAAAGCTGAAGCCGATCACAATCGCTAGCGCAGGCAGGATCAGCAGCGCGAAGACCAAGGTGATGATCGCCTGCAGCGTGATGCTGCCGCGCAGCCGAGACTTGATCCAAGCTCCAATCATTTGTCAGACTCCCTACGCTTGGCCGGCCGGTCGGTCTAGAAGGTATCGCCGCCCCAGTTGACGGGTTGCGCCCCCCCGACGCTCTACCGGGGAAGGCAATGGGAGGGGGCAGAAGATGGCAACCATCGATCTGAGCGCTCGGCCGTGGATAAACATCAGATCGCCCCAAGATATGAATCTCCTGCTATCGTCTGGGTATGTCTGAACCAAACGCAACCGACCGCTGCGGCCTCGACCTACTGCTTCGCGGCTTCCAGGTTTCTCGCATGCTGCGGCTTGTCGCAGACCTCGGAATCGCTGACCGCATCGCGCCAGGCGGCCAAGTCGCGATTGTTGACCTAGCGGCCCAATGCAATGTCCTCCGGGCACCCCATCGCCGCAGCCTATGATTTCTCGGAGGCGTGCCTGATTTGCGACGTAGGAGGAGGTGACGGCACGGCGCTGCGGCATATCCTCGGCCGATTCGCGAAGCCTAGGGGCTTGGTGTTCGATCTTGACGACGTGGTGAAGGCCATACCAGCCGGGGCCCAGATGAATGGGCGGATTACTGTTCGAGGCGGCAGCTTTTTTGACGGAGTGCCTGCGGGTGCGGATATTTATCTGGTGATACGCGTCATACACAATTGGAGCGACGACGACGCGCGAAAGATCCTTCAGGCGTGTCGCAGCGCCATGTCCCGAAATTCGCGCCTGCTGCTGGGCGAGGAGATCCTGCAATCAGGTTCGGCAGAGGGCCACGTGGCGGGTTACCTAATCGATACGCAGATGATGGTCATGTTCGGTGCTCGCGCCCGCACCTAGGCGAAGCTCGCTCAACTGCTCGCGGATTCCGACTTAGCATTCCAGAGGGTAGTTCCCACAAAGGCTTCAGTCTCGATTGTTGAAGCAGTGCCGGCCTAGACCGTCGCACTCGAGCGGGCTGCGACACATCGAAGACAGGCTGGGAAGATTGGGCAGCCTGACGATTTCGGACCTCTGGTCGCGAAATCGAATCCTGCTGGCAAATGCGGCCGCCTGCCCTGGGAAAAATTAGGGGCCACTTATGAACGAGAGAGCCCCGCGGTTTGCTGGGCTGCCCTCACCTCGAGCACTGCGGCCTGCCGATCGAGAGCCATCGCACCTTCACGGGCCTGAAGCCGATCACTCAGTCGCGTGAGTTCTGCGGCGTCTTTTCGTATGTGCGCGGCACGCTGTCGAACGGCCTTCGCGTGCTCAAGTAGGTCCGTAAGGGTTTGGCCTAAGCAACAAGGCATCTTGGACGTCGGCATCTTTCCCATCTCTCCTTAGGACAACCTAGTATTGGCCGCCCGAGAAGTGGGATTGGCGCATGCGACAACAAGGAAACGGCGAAATAAATGAATTCAATGAACATGTCGGAATCGCGGCAGAATCGCTCTCGCTGGCGAATGGCGCCGCTCGTTATCCTCGGCCTCGTCGAGCTGGGCGTCTGCCTCCAACCTCGCGGCGCCGTGACGTTGCGAACTACCGGGCTGTGCTAAAATTCGTCGGCGGCTTCAACGATAGGCTTCGTCAGAGACAGCGACAATCACTACCTCACCTACGCGACCCCGAGCTTCGTGACTGCTAATGCGCGCTCCAAAGAGCAGGCATGTCTTCTTCTCGCAGAGCCGGCCATTCGTTGCGACAACAGTGCGTTGTACGTCACAGAGCGCGTGCGGCATTTAACACCAGAAAATACTTGGCTGCGATGAATGGCGTCTTCATCGGCGCGGGCGTGCTGATCACCACGGTGATCGTCTTGGGTACGGGAAGCCCGCCGGCTGAGACGGACCCGCCCGTTACAATTTCGCAATGCACCTGTCCGGGACGCCGCCCCGCAGCCGGTGATGCATGATCTGCCGCCGGAGCCCGCGCCGGCACCACCGGTGCCTAAACCGGCCGCCAATGTCCAAACATCGGCCGACGATTTCGCGCCGCCCACCCGGCCGCGCGGCGTCGACGAAAAAGGTCGTCCCAAGTGGTGAGCGTCCGATGCGCCCGCACCTGAGTGCGTCGGTTTTACCGGCAGGATCGTCACAGCCGAGTGTATTCTGGATTTAGGTGCCGCACGCTTACGACATGCAGAGCGGCGCATCAGCGCACCCACTGGCTCCCTCGGGCAAGAAACTGCTCATCGGTAAGCTGTTACCAACGCTGAGTCGAAGGGGCAATGAGGTCGTCATAACGCAGCGGGCATTTGGTCCCACAAAATTCATTCCCCTAATGGCGGCCTTCAATGCGATTGCTCTGATGGTGGCAAAGCCTCATTCGCTCGCGAGCGTCCGGTGTCAGGGCGCCCGTTTTCTTCTCGGCTTCGGCCAGTTCGTCGGCCATGTCGGTTACTTCGCATAGGTTCGGCCCCCCCCTTCGCTTGGGGTAGGCGGATGTCTCACGACCGGCTGTGTCTGCGCGGACCTATCTGGGGCACAACGCAGCGATCGGATGCGGCCAACGGACAGCGCAGAACGGGCCCGGAAGGGCAAGCCGCACCACGGCAACAACCGCGATGGTCAGCAAGGCGGTCAGCGCGGCACGTCGAATGAACCCGAAACCTAACCCTAAAGCCCAGTAGCCAAGGCCGAGTCCAAGCGCACCGACCAAACACAGCTGCAGCAGGCTCAACCCATGGAACGCCTCCAAGCCATTTCGTGCCCAGGTAGTCAGACGGTCCACTAGCCCTCCGCGTCCTGGAGGGAATAGCCACTTGCTCGTTGACGATGGCCAGTGACTATTGCGTTGCGCCAGAGTCAAATTCTGACTCACTGGAGCGTTTTCCAGGGCCGGGAGTCTGGTGATCGGTCCCCCGGCGTGTATTGTTTCCTCGCCCTTTTGGTCGCCGCATCGAGCAGCCCTACCGCCAGAACAATCGCGCAGCCGATTAGCAGCCATTCTCCGCCCGAAATTTCACCCATGTTCCACTCTCAGCTGCGCCCTTATTGACCAGCGCACCGTGTTTCCGGATCCTGTAGACGCGCTCATACGAACACGCCGGAAGCGACGAAAGATGTGACAAGTTGGGGGCTCGGCGTGGTCACGGCCACCAGCCTTAAGGATTTGAGAACTCACCGGAGCTAAAATCTGACTCACTGGAGCTTTTTCCAGGGGTTGGGAGGCGCGTGAGTCCAACCGAGGGCTAAATCGATTCCACGGGCAGAAAAACGGCCCTAGCGGCGATGTTGGCCGCGCGAGCTTCCATTGAGCTTTTCCAATCGTTGCAGCAGTCGCTTAACACTGGTCGTGTGCCATTTGCCGCCACGTGCCGTTGGTACCTCTTGCATATTCAACTCGAGCGCGATGGCCCTAGCGGAAAGGCCCGCTCTCCGGAGTTTGCGAATTGTTAGTTCCAAAGCCTCGGCTCGTGCGTCCGCGGCCTGCTTGCTTGTTCGTCCAAGAGTGACCAGGCCCAGCCGAAACAGCACCCTTCTCACAGTCATGTAGTGCCAGCTACCACCACGGGCCGTCGGTATTCTCCTCCGATTCAATTCATTCGCCAGCGCACGTTGGGAAACGAAGCCATCTGCCATAAGCTTCTGAAGGGTCGGTAGTACATTCAGGGCGAACGAGTCCGCGACCGGCTGGTTCGCACGCGCGCCCGAAGGCCCACGCTCGCTGGACGAGACGCCCCCATTTACTCGCTTCATCCGATCACGCCCTACATCGTCAGCATCATGCCGACTATCAGGGCCAACCCGATCAGAGCTATGAGGAGGCTCACGACGTCGCGCCAGCTTCCGGGGCGGAAATCGGCTGGCTCGGGTAAGCCCTTGTGCGTTTGATGCACCATGTTGATCCCCACCCCTGAAGAGCCTTGAGGACACTTGCGTGGGTGAAAGGATATCGCCTTAGGCACAGTGGGTTAGCTGGCGCATACGGGGTAGCTCGTCGGGTGCCGTGCCGGGACGCCACCTTCGGCTATCTTCAAAGTGCATGGCTGATGGCGCTTTCAACCTCACTGACTCCAACGGCAAGCCAAAGGCTGCCAAGACTCTCGACCCGACTGAGATGGGTCATCCTTTGGGGAACTAGCGGCGAGCCGCTGGACCTCAAGGCCTCATTGACCGACGAAGGGCGCCGCCTAGCCCGCAGGGGAAGAAAAAGCCTGCGCTAAATCACATTAGCGGCTGTAATTTAGGCAGGCGTTGCGATCCAGGCGATCGGTTGCCGGCGCGCGTATCCCGTAAGCGCGGCTCACCAGGTAGATGTCCGTACAAGCCACGCAGCGCACGCAAACGTAGGCTCGCGAGCCTCGCTGTCCGGCCTCGTCGAAGACGTGCTGAACGTTAAGGCCGCTTGCTGGGCAACGAAGACGAATTGAAGCGGCCGGATCTGGCAGGCTCGTTGCAGATCAAGTGAGTACGCCTGTGACAAGTTCGGGAGGTAGCATGCCAACGAAGGACCTGCGAAACCGATGGAGCTATCGTCACTCCCATTTGAGAGAGGTGGGGACCAAGACCACAACAGCGACCCTGGCCCCCTAGGCCTGCGAGGCTTCCACGGAGGGTAGTAGAGACGTAAAATGCTCCCGCAGACTTTGCCGCGAAGGCGCCGTGGGTTTCCGACTTATCTGGAACAACCAGAATGGATCTGCGTTTTGCTATGGTGACCTCAAGCTCTCAGATCGACAACCCCGAGACCGCCGCGCTAGCTCGACATATTCTTTTGTCCATCTTTCTTGAGACGGACGGCTTTCAACGGGCGGCATGTAGGCTGTCCAACCTTCCGGAAGCTACGGCCCCGGCGATGATGTACGCCCTTCGTAGCCACTGGCTGGAACTGTGGGGTACAGGTGTCTGCCTGACGAGTGAGGGCAGGCGATTGGCGATCAAGCAAGCCAACTAGCGGCCTAAGCCTCCGTTGCGATCCAAACGGGAACCTGCGACCATTGTCCTGGGTCGGGCCTTTAGCCAGTCCGTCCTTTTTCATTAGTCTACCCCGTTTAACTTTAGCCCCGCCGTTGCGCGGGGCTTTTCTTGGCGAAGGGCTAGAAAACGGCCTGTGTTAGACTGCGGAATGGACGGCGCCGAACTGGAGCGGCGGCTTCAGGAAGCCGAATGCCACGTGGAACGCGGAGAGCAGAACATCCCCATCAGCGCGCCGTCATTCAAACGCTCGAACGGAGTGGGCACGACGCAAGAGCTGCGCAGATGTTCCTCAGGCGACTTGAGAGCGCTCAGGTCAAACACGTTGTCGAACGGAGTCGATTGTTCAAGGAACTGGCCAACGACTCCTAATCGATCGGCTGGAGTCATGGGCGAGGTTGCTGTTGTAAGCGACCTGCGCCGACTAGCTCCGGCTAAGGTTCGTCATCCCCGCGGCTGACTCGGTGTGCGCGCGCCCTTACCATGGTCGCATGGCACGGACGGCTTCAACGAGTGCCTCAGACGCCTGTTGCCACGTGTAGGTTTACGCTAGCTTCTTCCAGCAGTACCCGAAGCCGGCGTAGTTTTCGATGTGGTCGAACGTCGGATCGAGCGCTCGAAAGCGATTCCGGATTCGCTTGAGCGCGGATCGCACGTTCGTCCGATAGCCGTCGGCGCCGCTTCCCGCGATGAAACCCTCATAGTGCAGCCGGTCGTAGATCGCCCGGTATGTCATGTACAGACCCGAGTTTGAAGCCAGCAAGTGAACGATGTTGTATTCGCCGAGGGTGAGGCCGACATCGACGCCCTTCCAATAAGCCCGGCTGATATCAGGACGCAGAAGCAGTTTGCCGCACTTCATGGCTCTGCCGGACCGCGGTCGATCCGTACGCCCGATAGATTTGACCACGCCTTTGAGGCGCCTGGCCAGAACATCCGGGCCCCGTGACCTGAGGATGACGTCGATCGCGCCTTTGTCGAGAGCCAGACATTCATGGGCAGGCGCTGCTTCGCCGGTCAGCAGTACGACGGGGACATTGAAGCCCAGCCGGCGCAGCTTGCCCAACAGTTCAATGCTAGAATTATTCACCTGACCACAATGGAGGACAATGACGTCGGCATCGCAGGCGGCAGCGGCCAGCGAGGCGACTGTCCGCACAGAAAAGTCCTGCTTCGACAGCTTGTCTGTCAGGAATCGCGATCGATCACGCCCTTCTCAATGAGAAGAACGCGAATGGCGTCGGCCGACTCCTCGCTGACGGAGGCGAGCAGCACGGCCGCGCCTGCCTCCAAGGTCACGACAGCACCATCGAGCCATCATTGCCGGTTCTTGACGTGCTCAGCTAGGCGGCGTCTCGATTTCAAGAGGGGTAAGCCGAACGGAAGCCTCGGCAGCGGCGTGCCAGATAAGGAAGCGCTCGACTGGTGTCTTGCCCCATTCCGATCGCAGGCTCTCTTGGGTTACTTCTGCTGCCCGTGGCCAAATCGACTCTGCGCAGGCAATCGCGAGCGTAGTTGACGGTATAACGGGGAAGCTACTCGTTGCCGTCCCAAGCCAGCGAGCGGTCAGGCCCCGCACAGATGCACCCACTGCTGTGTGGGGCCGTCCGGGCTGCTGCTGTGATCGGCATCAAACATCCTCACGATATTCGACACGGAGACAGGTGATAGCTTGCTCGTTGAGGACGCTATCAGTCCCACTAATGACACTCGTCGATGCGTGCGTCCCGAAGTAGGAGAGACCCGGGCTGGCGAGCGTCGTATGGGAATGGCGCTTGCCTTTTTTGACAGTGGGTGGTGTCATGGGGTCAAGGCTAGCGACAATCGTCGTCGAATCTCGTTTGCTTGTTCGCGAAGCGCTCAAATCGCTGATGGCAAACAATTCTTATCGCGTCGTTTGCGATATCGGGTCCACGGTGGAATTCAGCGCCGCGTCGGGCCTCGCCGAAGGACCCAAGCTGGTGATCCTGGGCGCACAATCCACTGAAAATGCACTCAGCGCGGCCGTCAGCGCCCGCAAGCTGTGGCCCGATAGCAAGATCATCTTGCTGTACGAATACCTTTCCCCCGCCGATTTTCAGAAGGTGCTGATGTCGGAGATCAATGGCTGTGTTCCGTTGTTCGCGTCTCCAGACACCTTGATCAGCTCGCTGGACCTGGTCGTGACCAAGGGTGCCCGCGTCATGGTCGTGGGCGATACTCAACGTCTGGCGATCCAAGCAGCGCAGCCAGGGGAATCAAATCAGTCAGAGATCAAGCTTCACTCGGACGGCGCCGAACATGAAGACGTATCAGTCAGCATTGGCGTCCTGCAGCAGCATCCGGTGAACGGGCCCTCGGTGCGAAATCACCACAGTCTGTCGGAGCGCGAGGTCCGGATTCTCGACGGCCTCGTGAAAGGCCACGCCAACAAGGTAATTGCGCGTACGTGCGGCATCACCGAGGCGACGGTCAAGGTCCACATGAAGTCGATTCTACGGAAGATCCGGGTAGACAACCGCACGCAGGCGGCCATTTGGGCGATGGAGAACGGCTATGCTGCCGACGGATTTCATAGCCGCCGGCTGCATCCCGACTCAGCGCGGAACGCAGCTGCCATCACCGAAGCGGCTATCAGGTCGGTTGCCACTAGTAGTGGGCCAATTCTCGGAATATAGCCGAGACGTGAGGGGATGAACCTCGGGGCGTAGCTCGTGCAGGCGCGGTAAGGTTGGTCCGGTAGCCCGTCATGCAGCCTTGGAGTTTCAGTCGGGCATAGCGCCCGGCAGACATCGCGACGGTCCACATCTGCCCGTCGGTTTTTGGCGAGCGCGCGGAAGGTGAAGGGGCGATGCGGCCAGGTTCAATCAGGTTGCGAGGTTAGAGCCTCGCAGCAGTCACTGACGAATCAACTTTTTGTCTGCAGTGCAGACACATCTACTGCCCGCGATTCCGGTGCCGGCGAGCTGAGACTCATGTCCCAATGTGATTTATCTCTCGGCCATTGTCCGGTCGCTCGCGCGACTTCCGATGAGAAGGGCGAATTGCAGGTCTTTTGCAACCGATTTTTTCCACCAAGTAAGTGCATTCGGCGAGTGACAACCCGTTCTGTGCCGAACCGAGAACCTTGAAGTAGCTCGAAGAGGGTACCCCGCAAAGGTGACGACGACGTGCCCGTAGAAGAAGTGATTTCATGGGTTCGATGGCCCTAGTGTCGGTTTCCAACCGTGTGTGGGATTCGGGGCATCATGAGCAAGAGGATATTGGTCACCGGTGGCGCAGGCTTCCTGGGCTCGCACCTGTGCAAGCGTCTGCTGGCGGCCGGCAACGACGTGCTGTGTGTCGACAACTACTTCACCGGCAGCAAGCAGAACCTCGCGAGCTGCCTGGACAATCCGTGCTTCGAGCTAATGCGCCACGATGTGACGTTCCCGCTCTATGTCGAGGTCGACGAGATCTACAACCTTGCCTGCCCGGCCTCGCCGATCCACTACCAGCACGATCCGGTGCAGACGACCAAGACCAGCGTGCTTGGCGCCATCAACATGCTGGGCCTGGCCAAGCGCACGCGCGCCAAGATCTTCCAGGCCTCGACCAGCGAGGTCTACGGCGATCCGACGGTGCATCCGCAGGTCGAGAGCTATCGCGGCAACGTCAACCCGCTGGGCCCGCGCGCCTGCTACGACGAGGGCAAGCGCTGCGCCGAGACGCTGTTCTTCGACTACTGGCGCCAGCACAGGCTGCGCATCAAGGTGGCGCGCATCTTCAACACCTACGGCCCGCGCATGCATCCCAACGACGGGCGCGTGGTGTCGAACTTCATCGTCCAGGCACTCAAGGGCGAGGACATCACGATCTACGGCGACGGCATGCAGACCCGTGCCTTCTGCTACGTCGACGATCTGATCTCGGGCTGGTTGCGCCTGATGGACCATACGCCGGACGATTTCACCGGCCCGGTCAATCTCGGCAACCCTGTCGAGATGCCGATCCGGGATCTCGCCGAGAAGGTCCTGAAGCTCGTGAACGGCAAGTCGAAGCTCGTTCAGGCCCGGCCCCTGCCGGTCGACGACCCGCTGCAGCGCTGCCCCGACATCACGCTGGCGCGCGAGAAGCTCAAGTGGGAACCGAAGGTGGCGCTCGACGAGGGCCTGGCCAAGACCATCGCCTACTTCGACGGCTTGCTGCGCAGCAACGAGACGGTGAGCCGCGTCGGGCGGTAGGTTGGGAGCTGCCTCGTCATCCTCATGTTCCTCTCCCCCTTGGGGGAGAGGTTAGGTGAGGGTACGGACCGGATAGATAGCTGACAGTTTGGACCGGATACATGGTTGACAGGTTTTCAATGCTCGGCAGGAGGGCCTGCCGATGCCGTGGAAAGAGACCTGCGTCATGGAAGAGCGGATGCGGTTTGTGCTGGCGGCGAAGAAGGAAGGGGCGGTGATGTCGCAGCTGTGTGCGGAGGCCGGCATCAGTCGTCAGACGGGGTACAGGTTGCTGAGGCGGTATGAGAGCGAAGGCGTGGAGGGTCTGAAGGACCGCAGCCGGGCGCCGCACGAACATGGCCGGTCGCGTGAGGCGGAGCTGGTGGACGATGTACTGGCGCTGCGCGCGCATTATGGCTGGGGCGCCAAGAAGCTGCGGCACAAGCTTGGCGAGCTGCGTGCGAGCGTCGAGCTGCCGGCGGCGAGCACGATCGGCGATTGGCTGGCCAAGCGGGGCCTGACGCACAAACGCCGCCGTCGGGCGAAGTGCCCGGCCTATTCTCAGCCGTTCGCCGCAGCAAGCGAACCGAATGCGGTATGGACGGTCGACTTCAAGGGCTGGTTCCGGACCGGCGATGGGTCGCGCTGCGATCCCCTGACGCTGAGCGATACGTGGAGCCGCTGCCTGCTGCGCTGCCAGACGGTGGCGCGGCGACCATGGCCACGTGCGCCCGGTGTTCGAAGAGGCGTTCTGCGAGTTCGGCCTGCCGCTGGCGATCCGGTCGGACAATGGGCCGCCGTTCGCCTCGACGGCGACCGGCGGGCTGTCGACGCTGTCGTTGTGGTGGCTGAAGCTTGGCATAGCGGCTCAGCGCATCGAGCCGGCCAAGCCCCAGCAGAACGGCCGGCACGAGCGCATGCACCGGACGCTCAAGCAGGACACCGCCAAGCCACCGGCGGCGAGCCTGGCCGAACAACAGGCCCGGTTCGATGTCTTCCGTCGGATCTTCAATGCCGAGCGGCCACACGAGGCGCTGGACTTCCAATATCCCGCTTCGCTCTACCGGCCATCGCCGCGGCGCTATCCCTGTGAGTTGCGCGAGCCGGTGTATGGCGAGGACTGTGTCGTGCGTCGGGTTCGCTCCAATGGCGAGATCAGGTGGGAGGGCGAGCTGATCTTCGTCAGCCAGGTCCTGGTTGGTGAGCCGGTCGGTATCAGCCGGACTGTCAACGGCGAGTGGCGCGTGCGCTACGCCGACGTCGAGCTCGGCTTTATCGACGTCGGCCGCTGTCGGCTCAATCGCCAGCCCCAAAACAGGGCTGGAAAGCGATGATCGAGTGTCAACCATGTAACCGGTACACTCTGTCAACCATCCATCCGGTTGCACAGAGGGGGTCAATCCGAAGACTATCTCCTGCATCATCCCCTCACCCAGCCTCTCCCCCAAGGGGGAGAGGAGCATGAGCGAGATGGGTGCGAAGGGCGACGTGCTCTTCGCTCGTCTACTGCGCCGCGACGGCGCGCGGCAGGGCGTTGACGACGGAGGCCTTGCCGGAGGTCATCTCGTCGTGGATCCACTTGTAGGTCTTCTCCATGCCATCCTCGAGACGGATGGAAGGCGCCCAACCCATCAACTGCTTGATCAGGGTGTTGTCGCTGTTGCGGCCACGCACGCCCTTGGGCGCGTCGAGCTTGTAGGAGCGCTTGAGCCTGAGGCCGGCGATCTTCTCGACGATGTCGACCAGCCGGTTGATGCTGACCAGTTCGTCGCTGCCGATATTCAGCGGCTCGACGATGTCGCTCTGGGCCAGGCGGATCGTGCCGTCGGTGCAGTCGTCGATATACATGAACGAGCGGGTCTGCTCGCCGTCGCCCCAGATCTCGATCTCGTGCTTGCCCGACAGCTTGGCGGCGATCACCTTGCGGCAGATCGCGGCC
>Ga0210387_10002224_pt1 | contig 14748 bp, 9 predicted proteins | sample IncBWC7OmetaG_FD_160108 | JGI IMG/M metagenome (GOLD analysis project Ga0210387, IMG submission 160108) | Forest soil microbial communities from Barre Woods Harvard Forest LTER site, Petersham, Massachusetts, United States - Inc-BW-C-7-O ...
CGACAGCTTGACAATCTACGTTGATATCAACATAGTGGAGTCGATGTCAAAGGCGGCGTCAGCTCCATTTGAGACCACTCTGCGCGTTCGCGACTGCTGTCTCTGTCTTCATGTGCAGCGGGCGGCGCGCGCCCTGGCACGTCGCTTCGACGAAGCGCTCCGCCCCATCGGTCTGACCAACGGCCAGTTTTCCCTCATGATGTCGCTCAATCGCCCCGAGCCACCGGGCATAGCAGCGGTCGCAACTCTCCTGGCCATGGATCGCACCACTCTCACTGCGGCGCTCAAACCGCTCGAGCGGCGCGGCCTGATTGAGGTCGCCAAAGACCCCTCCGACCGGCGTGGCCGGCTGCTGAGCTTGACCCCCCAGGGCAAGACTTTGCTCGTCTCGGCGGTGCCGGTCTGGGAGCAGACCCACCGCGATGTTGAAGCGCTGCTCAAGGACGTCGATCCTGATCGACTTCGGAGCGGCCTGCGCTCTCTCTCCTAATCCATTCCACTGGACACGGATCAGTCCTTAGAGGCACTTGTGCGATTTTTCCGGGCGGCGGCAACCAGGGAATAGGCAACGACCTAAGAGGCCAATCGTCGCTCGACGACCCCACGCACTCGAGATACCACCCTCGTTAGCGCTCCTGGCCCTTTCAACGCATGTTCCCAGAGACGAATGACATGGATCCCTTCAGCCCGGAGCGCACGAGTTGTTCGAATGTCACGCGCCTTATTTCGATCAAACTTCGCGCTCCAGAACGCGCTGCGCGTCTTCGGGACATGACCACATCGATCACAGCCATGCCAGAAACACCCATCCACGAAGACGGCGACTCGAGCTTCGTCGAAGTAAAAATCTGGCTTGCCCATGACGTCAGAAGCGTGTAGACGCCAACCTGACATCCCCGCTCGAACCAGAGCATATCGCAGAACTACCTCGGTGCTTAGATTGCTTTTGCCCTTGACCGCCGCCATAATATTGGAACGGGTCGCACTCACCCCTGAGAAGGTTCCGTTTTCGAGCAACGACTTGAGGTGGCTCTCCATTGTCGAAGGTTAGTTCAGCCCGTCGGCGGAAGGCTACCACAGGCGCATCAGGCAGAAAAATCCTATCATTTTTTTCAGGTGCGCTCGGACTGGATATTGGACTGCATCAAGCTGGCCTTCACTGCGTTTCGCTCAATGAGTTCGATAAGGCCGCTTGCAGGACCATCAGGAGAAATCTTGACCACCTCTATCCAGAGGGAACCCCGAAGCTCTACCAAAACGACGCACGAGAGCTATCCCCTTCAATTCTGCGCGAGGACTTGGGGATCCAGACAGAGGAGCTTTTTGCAATCGTCGGTGGGCCACCTTGCCAGGCGTTCTCCACTGCAGGCAAGAGATTGGGTCTCAACGACGAACGAGGCAACGTGTTCCTGCACTTCATTGATTTGATCGCTGGACTCCGCCCCAAATACGCAATCTTCGAGAACGTACGAGGCATATTGTCAGCGCCCCTCGTGCATCGACCGTACAGCGAACGGCCCCCGAATCGCGCTAGACAGGTTTCCGATGAGCGACCGGGCGGAGCACTCCTGCATATTTTGTCCAGGCTTGAAACAAGCGGGTATAAGGCCACTTTCAATCTCTACAACACAGCGAACTATGGCGTCCCGCAAGCGCGAGAGCGGGTCATTTTCTTCGCTTCCCGCGACGGAGCTTCAGTCCCATATATCGACCCGACTCATGATGAAATGGGTCGGCACGGATTGCCGAAATGGCGCACGCTTCATGACGCCGTCTCGGGACTCGACGCGTCGTCGTTGACTGCGGGCAAATTTCCCGATTCCAGGTTGCAATACTACCGATCCCTCGGCCCAGGCCAGAATTGGCGAAATCTGCCGGTGGAGATCCAACAAGAAGCGATGGGTGCGAGCTTCCACGCGGGCGGCGGAAAAACAGGTTTCTTTCGCCGACTGGCATGGGACAAGCCTTCGCCTACGCTTGTTACATGTCCAACGATGCCCGCGACCGACCTTTGCCATCCGGTCGAACTCCGACCTCTATCTGTTGAGGAGTACGCCGCTGTTCAGACGTTTCCGAGCGATTATGTCTTTGAAGGGTCCCTGGCCGACAAATACAGGCAGATTGGCAATGCGGTGCCGTGCCACTTTGGAAGGCTGATCGGAGAGCATATCATTGCGTTCGACGAAGGCAGACTCCAGGACGCCGGCCTCTCGATGAAGCTCAGTCGCTACATCGGGACGGACCATGTGAGTTGGAGAGATATGACCGGTCCTAAGCACCAATCACTTCTGCACTGATCTACATCAGACCATGGACGTCGAACAAGACAGGCGCAGGGTTCTGTCACTTTGCCGATAAATATACATTCAGTATTAGTCCTATACCGTGTAGTTGGCTATTGTGACTCTTGCCAGTATTGTTTTGGTGTTCATAGTAAGGATTGAGTTCAAAGCGTCGTCTGATTGGGAACAAACAACCTGCGTAAATTTCTGTGGTGCTCCACTTTTGATACTGACTTTCGTAGTACACCTCGACACTGGAGTATGGTGCAGGATGATAGGAGTGGACTGTCAGAGGCCTTTCGATCTCGAGCTTGTTGCGATAGCGCCACGTGAATTTTCCATTGCTCCAGTCGAGGTCTGAGCGATTTCTGTCGGACAATAACAGCAATGCGGGCTTTACTGGAAGGTGGGTGGTTGCAGTCAATATCATTCGATTTGTCGAAGGTGAATTTGGTGCGGCCAGGTAGCGGTATCCAGCGGTCACCACGAAGGGTCGCGACTTCGCGTCATCCAGATCGAATGCAGTGACCTCTTGGAGCCTGATGAGGGGCTTCACATAGAGTTCCATGTCGGGGCCGATCGCGGCCTGCGTGGGATCGCCGCCATCTCTAGTGTCCTTCGCCTGAAGATCGAGCCGTATGCTCTCATTTAACTTTCGATAAATATCTACTTCCGGCAAAAACTGTGCTTCTTGTGCACTCGTAATCTTGCAGGGCAATATAAGGAAGACCAAGGGCAGCCAGAGGTTTCGAAGGGCGATAGCCCCATAGCGATTTCGGATCTGCCGCGAAAGCAGACGGTGCTGATATCTATCGACACCCGGGAATCGACGATCAGGTGCCTGGTGATGGATCAACTTCCATTCCATAAGCCAGAGTTTCGTTTTCAAGCCCGACAAGTAGCGACAGCTCCGTCAGGTAGCGACTGACTCAAGCCTAGTGCCGATTCCATATTGCGGATGCTGGCATATCTACTAGTGGCCATCCGAATAGTTGCTAGACATGACCTGCAACTCGATAGGCGCTCGAACAGTTTCGCCTTAGAAAGCGGCTTCCAAGGGAAACTGAGTAATTGACATCCTTGCTAAGCTAAAGTGTAAAATTCATCCCACACAACCGCTTTTGTTATCGAGAGCAACATATTCGAGATATCAACGAGCGTTGATAAGTTCACGCATTGAAATTGCGTCGACACGGGCCAAGCTGAAAACTGTACTTCAGGAGACCGACCGTGAGAGAGCAACGACCAGCAGCGCGAATCTTGATCGCCGATGATCACCAACTTCTGGCAGACGCATGCAAGAGCCTGCTGGAGCCGGAGTTTTCAGTGGTTGGCATCGTCACCGACGGTCGCCATCTGGCAGATGCAGTGGCTGAACTAAAACCGGATATCATCATCCTCGATATCTATATGCCACGCTTGAATGGACTGGATGCCGGCGAACAAGTTAAGCAAAAAACGCCCGGAATTAAGTTGGTGTTCCTTACCATGACGCTGGCAGCGGACGTAGCGGCTGAAGCATTTCGTCGCGGCGCTTCAGGTTACGTTCTCAAGCAGTCCGCCGGCGACGAGTTATTGCTTGCCGTTCGCAAGGTCAACCGTGGAGAGTCTTATCTTTCACCGCTCATTGCAAAGGAGACGGTAACATTTCTCCTCAACAAGAGAGAGCCCTTTACTGAAGAAAAACGAATCACGAAAAGACAAAGCGAGATCCTACAGCTACTCGCCGAAGGTCTTTCGATGAAACAGGTCGCAAGCGTGATCGACGTGAAACCAGGCACGGTCGCCTTCCACAAGTATCGGATGATGGAGGCACTCAATATCAGTACTAACGCAGAGCTTCTGGGATACGCGATCAAACACCAAATGATCTCTTCGTAAGCCTCTTTTCTTGCTCGCCACCTCGCCACTATGGTTATGCTTCGTGACACGCCGAAGTGTCGCAGAAGCTTGTCCCCATACGGGAGAGGCCCGTATCCATCATCCCTTCTCCGTCTCCTTCTTCATTCCTAGTCTATTTTGACCGACAAGCCCCGATGGTTCCCGGCCGAACTGAAGGCATGCCGTGGCTTACGCTGACGGCTGGAATCTTTTAGTGTCATGCCTGTTAGATTTGATAGTTACTCCGACGGCAAGATGCCTGAATAATGTGAACGTTGTCGTCATTCGACGAACAAGGGATATCTTGAACTCCTAAGTTTCGTCTAGCCGGCAACTTAGCATTGTCGCTTTAGCAGGCCAAGTGCGTATCGGACAGTGGTTTATCAAACCATTGCATTTCGGCCGATTATTTTCGTCGCTACTACATTGGCAAGCTGGGACAGTACATATCACTGACCTCACGTAATCTTCACAAACGATTTCTGTAACTCACAGTGTGAAATACCGATGAGCTCGTTCCCGATGGAGAGGGCCCACGTTAAAGACGCAAGGACAGAGGACAAGCATGAAGATCCGGACCGCGCAATCAATCTTTCTCCTTTGCGTTTTGGCAACCCCCAATTATGGTCGGTCGCAGGAGCCTCCTAAGCATGAAAAAAAAGGGCGCCCAACGCTTGGTCTTGTCCTTGAGGGCGGCGGCGCGTTGGGGCTTGCCCATATCGGCGTCATAACATGGATGGAGGAGCATCACATCCCCGTCAATTATGTCGCGGGAACCAGCATGGGCGGTCTGGTCGGCGGTATGTACGCGACTGGACTCTCTCCGGCGGAAGTCCGACACCTCATCAACGGGATCGACTGGGACCAGGTGTTAAGCGGAGTGATACCGTTTCGAGACCTGTCCTTTCGACGCAAGCAAGACGCACACGACTTCCCAGGCCAACTTGAATTTGGTTTGCGAAACGGGTTGCAGTTTCCTTCAGGGTTCAATACCGGTCAGGAAGTGAATCTGGTTCTCGATAATGTCGCGCTTCCATATTCAGAGATCGCAAGCTTCAATGATCTTCCGATTCCGTTTGCCTGTGTGGCCACCGATCTTGTGTCCGGCAAGCCACATGTCTTCCGCGACGGCTCCCTGTCACTGGCCATGAGATCTACCATGTCGTTACCGGGTATCTTCACACCGGTTCGATCTGGAAAACGACTCTACGCAGACGGTTTCCTGCTCGACAATCTCCCAATAGACGTTGGCAAAGAGATGGGGGCCGACATCGTGCTTGGAGTCCATCTCGAGACTGCGCCGATGGATCCAAACACAAACCTGTCCAGTTTCGGGGTACTGGGTCAAGCCATCTCTGTTATGTCCGCCGTGAATGTAGCGCGTTCGATGGAGCAGGCCGACCTGCTGATAGTTGTTCCGCTGCAGAAATATACATCTCTGGACTACAACAAGGCTGATGCCATCATCAAGCTGGGATACGACGCGGCCGCCGCAAAGGCCTCTGTATTGTCCGCCTTTTCCGTAAGCGAGGCCGAGTGGGAGGACTATCTTTCAAAGCGAAACGCCCGGCGCAGAACAGTACCGATACCAAAGTTCGTCGAGGTCACGGGCACCTCTCCAGAGATGGCAAAGGCGATGGAGAAGCAGATGTCTGCCCTTGTAGGGCAGCCAGTTGAACCAAAGAAGATTGACCAGGACATGATGACCATCGTTGGCATGGGCCGGTTCTCAACGGCTACATATTCGATGACGGAGAAGAACGGCGAACAGGGTTTGCAGGTCCAGGCTGAGCAGAAGACCTACGCACCTCCTATTGTGCGTCCACTCATCGTCATTGACGGTTCGGAATACAACAACGTCCTCTTCAGCATTGGGGCCAGAATCACATTCATGGATGTGGGTAGTTATCGGTCGGAGTTGCGCAACGACATAATCCTCGGATCGCAATACCAGTTGTCTAGCGAGTACTACCACCCATTCACGACCACCAGCAACTGGTTCATTGCGCCCAGACTCGGAGTCAACAGCGAGCAATTTAACATCTACTCAAGTAACACCCAGGTGGCCAGTTACCGTATACGCCAGGCGCTTGGCGGTCTCGACACCGGATATGCCTTCGGAAGGACCGGCGAATTTCGATTGGGTTACGAAGGTGGCTATGAAACGGCCGACCCAGTGATCGGGAACGTGCCAACATTCCCTACAACCTCTGGGACGACTGGCGATGTCAGGATCCAGTACCAGTTAAATACGCTTGATGACCCCGTCATTCCTCGCTCTGGCACCAGCTTGTTGATGTATACAAAGGGGTTTAACACGAATCCCGCCGCCCCGGGAGCTTTTCCACTGACTGAGATACAGGCAGAATCTTTCTTCCGCCTTAATGCTCCGACATCTGTTTATGTAGCCGTGGATGGCGGCAGCAGCTACGGTTACAAGACTGGAATACCGACATTCTCTCTTGGTGGTTCGCGGCAGTTGGTTGCGTGGGGCACCAATGAATTACTTACAGACCAATATTTTCTGGGGCAACTGGGCTACATTCGGGAGTTGGCAAAGCTGCCGCCGTTCTTGGGGAGTTCGGTTAATCTTCTCGGGGTATTGGAGCTAGGAAAGACATACAAGCTTCCCAACGGCCCAAGCCCGCCGAATCTCCCAATGGATGTTGCAGGTGGGCTTCTCGTGAACACCATATTTGGCCCCGTTTTGGTCGCCGGTGCGGTAGGTGACTATGGCCATGCACGTTTCTATTTCCAAATCGGGCATGTCTTCTAAAAGGTTGAAACATCCAATACAAAGTCCGCGAAATGCATTGTTTGAGTGGTGCAGACGAGTCATCTCGGCGAGAACGTCGGAAACCAAAGGCCGCATGGGATGCGGGCCCGTAGTGACTATTCGAGCCATCATCCTGGGCTCTGCTCTTCTTTCTTCTCTGCCTCTCTTTGCAGAGGAGAATAACGACGTCCTCGTCATGAAAAATGGCGATCGCTTCACGTGTGAGATAAAAGGACTCAGTGCAGGAGTCCTTTCCGTCAAGCTGAGCTACGTGGACGGCACAATCGCCGTGCAGTGGTCGCAGGTAGCTCACCTGGAGAGCAATAGGCTGTTCCTGGTGAAAACCGAGAGCGGCGTAGTGTATACGGGGAAGTTGTCGACTACAGGCGTCTCCGACGACCCCCCTATAAAAATTGAAATCGCCGAAGCGCCGGGGAGAGAAGTGGAAGTCGCGCAGCGACAGATCGTGAAACTGAGCCAAACCTCCGAGGGCTTTTGGCATCGGTTCGATGGGGCCGTCAACACCGGATTTCTCTATTCGAAGGGCAATCAATCAGTCCAATACAACGTGAGCTCCCAGGTGGCATATAACAGAGAGCGCTGGTCGAGTCAGGTCAACTTTAATTCCTCATTCGCGTCGAATAGCGGCGCCAGCATCAGCACCCGAAACCAGACAGATCTCGGCACCATGAGGCTATTGCGCTGGAATAACTGGTTTTACGCTGGTGCTGCCTCTTTCCTGCAAAGTTCGGTGCAGGAGATCAGCCTGCAAACGACGCTAGGCGGAGGAATTGGGCGTTATATAAAAAATACTAATCGAGCGAGTATCTCCGTACTCGGAGGCCTCGGTTGGCAGAATGTCGGCTACGGACCCAACGCGGCTAATCAAGGGACCCACAATACCGCGGTTGCCTACGTTGCTACTCAGATCAAAGCCTTCAAATTCAAAAAGACGAATCTGGATATCACGGCCTCTATCGTTCCCGCGATCTCAGAGCCTGGGCGCGTCCATATCAATACGAACGCTGCCTACTACGTCAAGCTCTTTAGCGATCTCTCGTGGAATTTTTCGTTTTACGGAAGCTGGGACAATCAACCTCCTCCAACATTGCCGGGCAGCGACTATGGCACCAGCTCTGGGCTTAGTTGGACCTTCGGCAATAGATAAGCGCACGGGAGAGTGACTGACGTACTCATTTTCCGCGGCCTTTACAACCCACGGGGATCCAAATAAAACGCAACCGGGCCCAACGCTCGGACTATCGGGCAAGATACTTAAGGGCCTCTCGAATCGGGACGCTGGATGCGTGTAAGAGCCCACTAAATGGCGTGTTCAATTCGACGATCAGAAAGAACCCTCCCGAAACGGCCGCGGCACAGACACCCAGACTCACTATGACCGTCGCATTGCGTGGGGCCAGAAGTCCGAAGCTGATAAAAATAATGGTCGCCCAAGCGATCTCCATGATCATCAAAGGCACCGCCGTGGAACTCCTGATCCTCGCGGCGCTGTTCCACCGCATCTGTCCCAGGTCGACCACCATGTTGAGAGCTAATGTTCTTTCTGACCGTTGCTCATCATTCTGCGGTGACAATCCTTGAATCGTGTCGTAGACCCTCTTCCCTTCGTCGCCTCGCGGTTCCCAGGTCGATGCCTTCGATCGCTCCATCGGCCAAACCTCATTAAGCATGTCGATGACACTTCCCCGCAGAATTTCGCGGGCGTTCTGGGCCTCAGGTCCGTAGTGGGCCAGAACACGATCAAGCATGACGATCTTTGACGCCAATACCGTGACGTTTTGTTCCTGTGTGTCAAAGGTGGTCTTTCCGGAAGACAGCTGCAAACTGAGGAGAAGAGCGAACATTGAGGTGATCAAACCGACTGCCACCTGGACGTGAGATCTGGTCTCGTCCTTGCGTTGATCGGCAGGCGGAAACGGGTCGAAATACATGCCCCATACGGCTCCGCCGAACAGCAAAATGAAGACCGTAATACTCACTTCGACCGAAATCATTCGTCACCGGCTTTCGAAACCGTAACAGATTCTCCAGCAGCTTCGACTAACAAAACTGCGGCCGCCATAGCCAACGGCAATGGATCCCGGAACAAGGCATAGCTATCTATATGCCTATTTCCTCGCTTGCGGGACTATCAAAAATGCGAGTCCGTTGAATGAATACTGGCAGGGGTCCTCGACCTTCCGCTAACCGCGACGTCAGTTTCGTGAAAACCTCCGCAGTTCGTGGGTTCTAATTTGCGAAAAGAACGGAGGTGGGCCGGTTTTGGTTCTCCTTGCTTTATGTAAGTTTCTCGTTATGCCGCTGATACTTTTACTAGTAGCCCACCTGGCATTAGGTCGCTATGGTCGAAGATAGCTGTTATCTCGCATATATGCTTGGATCTCTTACTTGAGTCGAAAGGTTACCGTGAACGTGAATAAGACCGTGTTTTCAGGCGTTTCTGGGTCACTTGGGGTCCTGGCTGGGAGGCGGTGGCGAAACATGCTGCGCGGAGTTGCCGTCCTTGCACTACTCGGCATATTCACCGCTGCCGGCCTTTTCGGTCAAGATAAGGATTCGGATCCGGAGGGCTATAAGCTCAGAATTGATGGCCAGTTTTGGTACGCAGATCCGACTGCAACTATCTCGGGATCCAGCGCCCAGGCCCCGATCTCCTTTGATAAGACCTTCGGTTTTACCGACTATTCGACCTTTGTTGCCGACGTAGACTGGCACTTCACGAAGAGACAGCATCTTTACATCGCTATCTCACCCAATCAGACGACTCGGACCGCCGTCCTGCAACAAACAATTACATTTAAAGACCAAACCTTTTTGGCTGGTTCATCAGCAACGGGGGAGTTGAAGAATTACGCATTTGCTCCTGGGTATCGATTTGACATTATTCATCGCCCCAGCGGACATTTCGGGATACTTGTTCAGATCAACCTTCTGGACATTAATGCAAGCATCACGGGTACTGTGATACAGCCCGGCCAAACTAAGATAGCAACTGCGTCGGGGTCGATCTTCGTTCCGCTGCCGGTCGCTGGTCCCGATGTTCGATATTACTTCCTCAAGAATCGCCTGTTTATCGATGGAAATGTGAAAGGAATGTACTTCTTCGGATATGGAGACTTCGTCTCCACTGCGGGAAAGGTTGGGTTCAACTTCGGCCGCCATGTCAGTGCCGTTGGAGGTTATCAATTGGGGAGTCACCTCGCAATCCACGGGACAAGCAGCCGCCTGGACGTCCGTCAGACGCAAAAGGGCCCTACCGCGGGACTAGAGTTTAACTTCTAAAGAACTTTGGGAAGGTCATCCGACGAAAAACCTCGCAATGTCACCCAAGGCAGCACATTGCCCAAGTGATTTCAGGTGCGCTTTTGTCTATGCCTCACAACCTTCACACACAGCTGTTCGTTGATTAGTGTTTCGATGGCAAGGTGATCGACGCGAACTCGCCGCCTTTGAAAACAGTGTCGATCGCCTTTGTCAGGTCCGTAGTAATTCGAGACTTGAATACGTAACCGGACGCACCCAGGTCAAAGGCAGCATTCACAAAATCGATGTCTTCATGGACAGAGAGGAAGATGATCTTGGCCCGGCAACCAGCGTTTCTTAGGCGCTTGGCGACTTCAAAGCCGGTCATGTCGCCTAACGAGACATCCAAAATTATAAGGTCTGGGCCGAGCGCGCCAAACTTTTCCAGGACCGACGCGCCGTTAGGCAGAGCCGCTGCGACCTTATAAGTCGGCTCCAGCATGTCGACCAGGGTTTCAAGAAGAGCGGGATTGTCGTCCGCTAGCAATAGCGACGGAAGGGCAACAAGGTCGGGTTCCATAGTTCGCAGCACCTGATTCCGCCTACCTGACTGATCGGTCGCCATACTGTTTACGCGGTAACGAATGATCTGCTGGCAAAGGTATCTGTCTGTGGACTCGAAATTTAGATGAAGCCTTGTGCGGTGCATTTAAGAAGTCCCATTTCTCTGATACCTGTTCGACAATCAACTTCGCGTCCTCATTGGCGCAACGGAGGTAGCTGGGACCCATAGCGCTGAATCTGAAATGAGCCTAGCGGATGTTCGGCAAAGTGGGCACTAGCAGAACTCGCAGTTGGTTCACGAAAAACGATTAGCGTTTGCTGCCCCGTGCGAAAGACTTACCGTAGAATCTCCACAACGGCTCGTGTGGAACCACTTTGCTTTTCGACCGTCCTTAGTCCAGCAGGTTGGGGGTTTGATGGCGCGTAGGACTTCAAGTGGTTTTGTTAACCGGGGCTTAGCTGCGTAGGCGGAGGTTCTGATCCCATACGAATCGACGAGAACGCCTGGAATCTGCTCCAAAGGGCGGCGAAACGTCGCCGTTTTCCTATTTAATTGCTGCTTACTATGGCCTGTGGCTGCCGCCAGGGCGGAAGGCCCCCGCCGTGTCCTGGTTCTTTACGACCAGGGACGATCGACGACGGCTATCGCGCTTGCCGACAGCAAGATCCGCGAGGTACTGCAAAAACAAACGAGCTTTCCCATCGACCTGTACGTTGAGTACATGGAATCGAATTTGTTTGTCGACCCGGCTTCTCAACAGAAGATTCGCGAGTGGTATGTGGAGAAGTATCGAGATCGCCAGCCAGACGTGATCATTGCCGTCGGCGACACACCTATCCGCTTCATGAATGACTCCCACGAGAAATACTTCCCGGGCGTTCCGGTCGTTATCTGTGGGTCTTTGGACAATTGGACAAATCGTCCTGGGCTGGATCCGCACTTTACCGGTACTTGGATGGACCTTGTTCCAGCGAAGACCCTCGAGGTGGCCCTGCGCCTTCGGCCTGACACCAGGCAAGTCTTTGTTGTGAACGGGATTGCACCGGTAGACAAGCAGATAGAGGCGATAACCCGCAGGAGTCTCCATGGCTATGAAGACAAATTAAGATTTACCTACCTGAGCGGCCTGGCGATGTCCTCCTTACTGCCTATGCTTAGAGATGTCCCGCCTCACACGATCGTCCTTTTTGGAACTATCGGACTGGACGGTGCGGGACGACGATTTATCTCTGCGACCCAGTCGCTTCCCGAGGTCGTCGGCGCCGCGAATGCGCCGGTCTTCACTATGGCTGACACCTTAGTGGGTGAACAGGGATCCGTGGGAGGCTACGTAATGAGCTATGCAGCTCAGGGCCACATTGCCGCAGAAGAGGCCCTGAGACTTCTCAACGGCGAAAAGGCGCCGAACATCCCAATCGTCGAAGGCGCGAACGCTTACATGTTTGACTGGAACGCCCTCAAGCGCTGGGGTCTCACGGAAGACAAGCTCCCGCCAGGAAGTATTGTGCTGAATCGCCAGCCAACACTCCTGGAAACCTATTGGCGATACGTCTCCCTCGCCTTGGTCCTCTTGTTCGCGCAACTTTTGCTGATCCTTGAACTTCTGAGACAACGCGCAAAAGAGCGAACCATCAGGCAGCATCTGCACGAAGGTGAAGCGCGCCTCCGCGAGGCCCAGAGCATTGCTCAATGCGGCAGTTGGGTATGGGACATCACGAAAAATAAGATGTATTGGTCCGACGAGATGTATCGCATCCTGGGTCTGGTCCCGCAGTCTGTCGCGCCAACCGGCAGTCTGATTCATCCTGTCGACGATCGGTATTATGTCGCCAAAATGAAGGAGGCCTCCGACTCGCATCGACCTTACATCGCGGAGCACCGCATCGTGCGGCCCAACGGGGAAGAACGTATCGTGTTGGAGTCGGGACAGCCCAAGTACGACTCTTACCAAAAGCCTGTTTCCATCGTAGGCACTCTGCTCGACGTCACCGAACAGCGACAGGCAGAACGGCTGTTACGTGAAAGTGAGGAGCGCTTTCGCACCATGGCGGACGGTGCTCCAATCATGATGTGGATGGCGGGAACTGATAAACTTTGCACCGATTTCAATCGGGGCTGGCTCCTGTTTACCGGACGCTCGATCGAGCAGGAACTCGGCAACGGATGGGCGGAAGGCGTTCACCCGGACGACTTGCAGAGGTGCATGTCAATTTACGTCGAGGCTTTTGATAAGCGGCAGCCCTTCTATATGGAATACCGTCTGCGCCGATACGACGGCGAATACCACTGGATCAATGATTCTGGTTCACCCCGTTTCCTTCTCAATGGCACATTTGCGGGGTACATTGGCGTCTGCGTTGACATCCATGATCGCAAGGCGCTGGAACTGGCCAGGCTGGACTTAGGACGCCGCCTGATGAGCGCCCAGGAGGCAGAGCGCACTCGGGTCGCGCGCGAGCTACACGACGGCATCGGCCAGGAGATAGCCCTCCTTGGCATTCAGATGCAAAGGGCCGCTGCATCGATCTCAACCGAGTCGGGGCCGATTTATCCCAGTATGCAAAGGCTCTGCACCAACCTGACGGCCATAGGACTTCACGTCAGCCATCTGTCCCATCAGCTGCATTCGTCGGAGTTGGAGTACCTCGGCCTGCCGGTTGCAATTACAAAACTTTGCAGGGAATTCTCCGAGCAGTACCCCATCAAGGTCTCCTGCGTCTGTGCAAATATTCCTGCAAAGTTGGACAATGACGTCGCGCTGACCTTCTTAAGGATCGTCCAGGAGTCGCTCCACAATATCGCCAAACACAGTGGTGCAAGGGACGTTCAGGTAGAAGTGACTGGCGCCTCCGAGGAACTTACCCTTATCGTGCGTGATAACGGAGCAGGATTCGACATTCAGCAAACGAAGGTCCTAAATGGCCTTGGTCTGATAAGTATGCGCGAGAGAATGCACCTGATCGGAGGCGAGTTTGCGATCGATTCCATACCAGGGGCTGGAACGTGTATACGGGCTCAAGTCCCCCTAATAGCGGTCAAACCCCGTGTCGCGAACGCGTAATGTGTTGTCTTATTTGCTGCGGCCCTGAATCCCGAAGGGCCTGACCAGCTTCGTGGCAGACCATGGGAAACCATTCGCCGAGAAGACAATGTCGTCAACGAGAGATCGGGAGCGCCACCCTCTCTTGTTCAGGATTCAGACGAAGCCTTTCAATTTCGCTCCTGTCCAAAGGCCCAAAGTCAGGCCAAGGTCCCTACCTTATTTTGCTTATCGAAAAATTGAAGTTATCAGCATTGGCCGCCGTTCAGCGAATTGACTAATTAGATTCCTAGACGCAGCCTTGGCGGAGCAAATGCCTTACAGAACGCTTTTTTTTGCGTTTTCCATAGATTTCGCACGCCATTATGTGACTTTCTGTAGCTTCTCACGCTGCTAGTCCTTGTCCCGAATACCGCCGGGTTATAACGAAATTCTTCCCTTGACAGTTTCATTTCCAACCATATAAAGTTCGCGACGCATAAAAAATAAGCTTTTGAACTGAGCTGCGCCGCTGGGGACCTCATTCCCGGAAGGTGACGCCGAATAACTTGGAGGGGTGTATGACGCAGATGAGCAACAAGGTTCTCCGTATGGTCGACGCGGCATCGATGGGGTGTGCTCTTGCAATCGCGTTGTGCCTGGGATTTGTCTTGGCGCCTAACGCCAGCGCGCAAGTGGTCTATGGTTCCATCACAGGAAATGTCCAGGACAGCGCCGGCGCAATGATCCCTAATGCCACGGTCGTGGTAACGAATCAGGCCACCCAGGAAACCCGCACTACAACGACGAACTCTTCTGGCGAGTACCACGTCGTAGACCTTGCGCCTGGGGCTTATACAGTGTCTATCAAGGCATCCAGCTCGTTCGCGGCTTTCTTAGAAAAGAACGTCCCGATTGAGGTCACCCGCGAGTCCCGCGTTGATGCTACGCTCCCAGCGTC
>Ga0210387_10002225_pt1 | contig 14748 bp, 10 predicted proteins | sample IncBWC7OmetaG_FD_160108 | JGI IMG/M metagenome (GOLD analysis project Ga0210387, IMG submission 160108) | Forest soil microbial communities from Barre Woods Harvard Forest LTER site, Petersham, Massachusetts, United States - Inc-BW-C-7-O ...
ATTCGGCGACCGTGACCCAGGCGAGCACACGCTCGATTCGGCCCCGCACGCGCGATGCTGTCTCGGGCGTCTCGTACCAGATCGGCTCGAGGACTTTCCGCACCAGGCCAGTGTCGATCGCAGAGACAGGCAAGTCATTGATGACAGCCGTCGCAGCCGGAAAGACATGTTTACCGCGTTTCGTCTCATTAAACGTGGCGGCCCACTGCGCGGCGTGCTTGTCGTTCTTCCATCCGCCTCGATTTGCCGCCACATAGGCGTCAGCGCAGACCTTAAACGTCATCGCCTTGGCGGCTTCGACCTTTTTCTGTCGCCGTACGGCGTCACGAGCCTCGCGGGGGTTGATCCCCTCCGCGAGTAGATCGCGCGCCTTCTGGGCCCTCTCCCGCGCCTTCGCGAGCGACGTCGTGTTCAGCGGGCCAAGCCCCATGCTGTCATCTTTGCCGTCGAGCCTGAAACGGAGCAGCCAGGACTTCGTATTGAAACTGCTCACCTGAAGCCAAAGACCGTAGCCGTCGCACACGTCCTTCGTGGCGCTTCGGACCTTCGCTGTCGTGAGCCGGTTAATCTGCCTCTTCATCCGGAAGTCGAACCTCAGCAACCAGCTAACCTACACACAACAATACACCGGATGCAGCCGGTTGCAACGGACGCTGTCGGATATGCTAGTTCGCGTAGTCGACGACAATCATTGGGGATTTAGGACGCTACCGCATTTTCTCGGATAGGCGGATAACGGACGCCCCCTCCGCCATCGTCAAAACCTAAATATCTGTAATCATTGGGAACGCCGCCCCTGGCATGGCGGCCCGGAGGATTTGGTGGATCCGGGCCGCCAGGGGCCGGTCTGAACGCGGTGGTGCGTTTTCCGCGTTCGACTCGACCGAGCCCAGAACACGACAATCAACCAACTTATTCAGCCGGGCCAAATCAAACATCTGTCATCAAAATTCGCTCGCGCAAAATGTGGAAAGCGGCAGCCCCTTCAGCCCGTTCGTATGACCTTCGCCCCGCGCCATGCGGTCCCATTCGACGGCGACGGCCCCAACCGAGGCCGGCCGCGAAACATCGTCAGAACTTCGAATCGCCCCAGACGGCATCGGAAATCTTTCGAGCGACCAACGCGTCAGGTGGCGCGGATTGGAGCCTAGCGATGCTGTCGATACGCGTGTCTGGCGGTCCCGCCGCAAGCCGCCACGCCGCAATGAGCCATTGGCTTGGCAGCGCCGCGGGGGGATTCGGAAGTTCGTTTGGCGGAACGACGACCAGGTTGTAATTCAGCCTCTGGCCGTGATTGTCGGCAATTTCGAGCGTCAGCACATCATTGAGATGAAGATCGCCCGGGCGCAACGGCAACGTCATATGAGCGCCGTCGCAAGTCTCCGCCTCAGCGATCGCATTGCCATTTCTCCCGCGCAATGTCGTCCGCACCGTGCGCGGCGGCGCGGATGGTTTCCATGCGGCGACGATTTCCCGAAGATCGGCGCCAATCCGCTGGCGCGTCTCGCTCATCCGATCGAGCGGAACAAGGGGCAGCGGCTCTTCCTCTTGAGGCCGGCACTGTTCGAACCCTCGCCCGGTCGCATAGACGGTCAAGCCGCTCTTCTTGAAGATATTGTGGTAAAGGGAACCCAGGTATGACTGTGCTCCCGGCGATACCGCGTCGGAAGCTTCCGGCGCCTGAAACACTGGGTCGTAAGACCCGCCGATATGGCGTTTCCCCTTTGTCGTTTCGAGAGTTACGACCGCCTCAGGACCGACTTCGAGACGATCGCCGTAACAAATGCGGGTGTCGCGCGTAACCGGGCCCTCACTGGATTCGCCAGCGCCCTTCGTGTCACTGGGTGCGGGCGCCCGTTTGAGATGTGTCTTGGCCGCGTCGCCCGTCACGGAATCAACCGTCGCGACCACTCGCTCCGTCGGGCATGTTTCATCGTCCGCGGCTGCCCGGCTCAGCGGAAGGATCAGGACGGCGGCAAGAAGATTGGCCGCAAGAACGCCTCTCATGGCGGCGCCGACTCCGTCGCCTTCCCGGTCGAAGGCTCCGGCTGCCGCGACGCCTTCGGATGGGAGGGAAACCGCCGCATCATGTAGCCCTCTACGGCTTCTTCCGTACCGTCCGCGACGGCCGAGCAGAATTCGATCAGGAGCACGACGATCGTACCGACAATGAAAAGGAGAATACCGAAGCGCCAGCCATGCAAAACGCTCCAGTGACGCGACAGGAACCACGAGACGACGGCGAAGAGCAGTCCGCAAACCAAAATGACGAACGCCTCTAAAAACACGCGCTGCAGGCGTCGCCGCACGGGCAACCGCGCCCCTTGAACCACCGACTTAAATGTCGGAAGCCAACAAAGGGGAATAGTCACCATTGCGGCGACGATGATGAAAAAGACGTCCAGCCCGAACTGAGCCGCGAGCCGAAGGTCGTCACTCGAGGACTCGAGGCTCAGCACCAAATTGACATGGGCGAGCGCGCCCTGGAGATCGCCGAGCGGCGTCGACAAGGTATCCTCCGACCATGGCGCGGTGGCGCCGATCACGACGATGGCGTCTTTCAAGACGCCGAGGTCCGTCTTCGGAGAATCGATCAGGCTCTGATATGTGACAAGCAGACTCGCCTTGATCCGCGCGTAGGCCAGTCTTCTGTCTCCGTCGGCGTCGCCCGGTTTCTCTTTTCCCCCGTTATTCCTCGAGCCGTTTTCGCTGCTGTCATACTTTTGCGCGGTTTCATTCCCGATCGTCCAGCGAATGGGAACGATTTCCGGACTCGCTAGGTCCGGCGTCTTGATGCACGGCTCGGCCGCGCAGGGAGATTCGGCGCTCGCCAATTCGACCGCGCGCACCATCGCCGCTTCCCGGGAGACGATCTCTTCGCCCGGGCCAAATCGCACGTGATAGGCCGAGCAGGCGCCTTCGGGCAGCCCGTAGGCGCCAAGCGTGAGCACCGGATGAACAAGAGCAACCGAAGGCAGCGCCTGCTCGCCTGCGGATTGCCGCGCCGCCGTCAAATCGCTGAAGGCGGTCTCCAGTTCCGCCGGAGGAACCCGATCGCTTTGATCGTCGCAGGGCGGAAGCCGGCCCGCGGTGAAGAAGGCAGGAATGAGAACCGGAGTCTTGCTTTGCTTCGCGAGTTCGGCATGGAGGTCGGCATCATCGCGAAGACGATTGCGAAAGTCGAAATCGAGGTAGACGACGGCCGCGGGGGCCGATCTTGCGAGCTTCGTCAGCTCAGCAATCAGGCCTCGCGGGGTATTGTTTGGCAGCGATTGCGGCGAAGCGGGAGACTGCGAATCCTCATTCGGCTTCGTGCTCCATTTCCTTGCGGCGTTGTCGTCGATATCGATGAAAACGACTCGATGCGCGTTCGGAAGAAGGCGGATCTCCGGCGATCGGAACGCGTCGTAGACTTGGTCCTCGGCGGCGATCAGCTCCTGGAGCGGGCCAAAATCCAGCATCCTCAGAAGGTATGTGAACGCGAGAACGATCAGCGCGACGACCAAACCCGCCGCGGCCGTGCCGACGGCCCTGGCGAATGGAGACGGCGGGTCGTTCATCCTGGCGTTCATGAACGGCCCCGAGCGTCCCTCACTGATCACCGGACGCGCATTGGCTGCGATCTCGATCCGCTATCCTGCCGCTATCAGGACGACGAACCAGAAAAAGGGGTTGCCCTAAAGCTGATCGGTCGCGCGCCCGTACATCGACGGGTCGTCGTCATTCGGACCCTTGGCGGTCCAAATGACGCGCAGCGGCATCGGATCCTGCGGCTTGATCTTGCCGTCGGCATCGATCAGTTGCGCAGAGGCCCACTTGGCGCATTGCTGGTTGGTGACGTCAAGCACACGCTTGTTAATCTCCCCTGACGGCGCCATGCCGGACTCGCTCGAGGTCATCGAGTCGACATTGTCAGTCAAGCAATCGTAAATGATGCGCTCCGCCCGATATCGGAGGGCGAAGGCGTTAGGGTCGCGCCGCAGCGAAGGGTCCAGCGGAGCTACGCCGGCAGCGGAGGCATCAGCCAACAATTGCTCCGCGCTTTCACGGACGTCGCCGTTCACCAGATCCCCGTGGGTCTGATAGAGACGTTGCAGGAACAGGGTGGAGCTGCGATTTGCCGCCAGCAATTCCGAGGTCTCGAACAGCCGCGAATAGACGTTACGCGCCGATTTGCCAATGATCGAATTGAGGTCGTTCATCGTCACGGCGCCCCGGTTGGTGCCGTCAAACAGGCCTCCGAGCTCATTCATGACCTGATCGAGAATCATCACGCGCAGACGCTCGGGTGACCAATTCTCGCCCAGAAACGTCTCGAACCTGAAGAGTTTGGCGTCGTGAATGGAAGTATTCAGCGCTTCGAGAATCGCATGCTCGGTGACGTCCCCCTCTTTGGTCGAGTGCTGGGCGCTTTGGGCTTCCTGAATGCGCTTGATCACATCGTCGACCCGGCTGGTGTAGTCGCGATTGGCGTCGGCGTTGTAATCCTTGCCGATCTGATCGAGATCATCCGACGCGCCGACGGCCCCGAGCGATTGACCGGGCGTCACGGATTTCAGGATCACCTGTTCTTCCTGGGTAGTCGGCGGCGCGAGGGAGGCGAGCGCGCGGGACGACTCCTCCGGCGAAGGCGGTGCTCCGTTGCCCGTCGGATGCGAATGATTGGACGCCGCGCCGCCGGAGTACGGATGATAGGCGGGCGGAGGGCGATGACCATAACCGCCGCCTCCGCCGTGAAAGTGTTGCTGCATGAGCATGTTGCCAACCATGCCGCCCACCATGCCACCGACAAATCCACGGAGAAAGGAGTCGTTGGCGTAAGCGGCGGGCTGGTCGACGCCAATCACAATAAGGGCGGCCGCCCCCACAAGCTTCGCAAAGGTCGCTGGCTGCTTTACCGACTTGATGCCCATGAACTCCCCCCATGATACGGTTCAGTCCAATTCACATTATAGACCCGCTTTCTGACGATTTCAACGGCGGGGCTGACGGGTGGACTGCGCGTTTGCTTCTGCCTGCGCCGCGAGGATTTGCTGATTGATCAAGTCGGCGAAAGGCACTTTCTCCTTGCGCGCGGCCTGGAACGTGGCGGACAGCGTCCGACGCAGAACGTCATTGTTGTAGCAACGGGTTTCTCGCTCCAAGCTGCGGAACTGCGGCTCGGTCGGCGCTTCGGCGCGGCCCCAATCCCACACCCAAACCAGTTTGTCGGAGGTGTAGCCGCCGCAGTCGAGCGGGACGGTGAGCGGGCGCGTCTTTACCTTGCGCGTCTCCGAATCGACCGTCCCGTAGTAGCGCTGCAGGCGGTCGACTTCGTCTGGGGTCAGCAAGGCGCGATCGTTGACGTCGACGGCTTGGCCGTTCACGGCCATTTCCGCCAGCAGGATGCCTGCATCGATCTCGTAGAACGGATTGCCGTCGGGCTCGGTCGGATCAGCCTGAACGGAAAGCTTCATCGCGAGAAAGGCATATTTCATAGCCATCAGCGGGTCTTTGGCCTGATCGAGCTCGCCATTGCGGTAGATCTCTGCGAGCATGTTCGCCGCTCGGGCCGAACCATGGCTCAGCGCGCGCGTGAGCAGGTCGATTGCTTCGTTCGACCCGTTTTCCGGCTTGACCAGCACGCGGCCCGCAAGGAGCCGGCGGGCCAGTTCGATTTCGGCGTTTTCATTGCCGCCGCTTGCGGCCAGCCGATAGTAGCGCTCCGCGATCTCTGGCTGAGGAGCGGGCAGGCCGTACCCATGTTCCATCATTTGAGCCATGGTGTACTGCGCCGCCGGGTTGTTGTCGGAGGCCGCGCGCCCCCACCAGAGCAGGGCCTGGGTGTCGTCGGGCAGCACAGAGCTGGGAGCGACCTGGTCGCCGTTGGTGTTTATCTTGTAACCCCAAAAATAATACCAACCGAGATTGAACTTCGCAGCGTCAGACCCCGAGTATGCCGCCTGTTCTGCCATTTCGACCGCGCGGCGCGGATTCGGCGCGACGCCATACCCCCAGAAAAGCGCGTCGGCCGTCTCCACCTTCGCGGGGATCGACCCGGCCTCCGCAGCCTTGGCCATCCAACGATATGCCTCCGTGAGATCGCGCTGCAGGCCAAACGAGCCTTTGCTGTAACGGCGGCCCAATTCGTACATCGCCGGGGCGAACTCCTGGTTGGCCGCCTTCAATAGGAGGTTGTTGTCGCGAGCCTGCTCTTCGTCGCTCGCATCGGTATAGGCGGAGAGCGTGGCCAGACTGAAGAGCGCGGCCACGTAGCCCCGGTTGGCGGCGTCGTTGTAGGCGGCGCGCGCGTCGACAATGAGGGGCTTGCGGGCGGGATCGTCCAGCCGCAGCGCGTTGGCCGCAGCGAATTTCGCGCGGCCCAGATTGAAGAGATATCTGACAATGCGCGGATTGTGCTCAATCGATGTTTTGCAGGCGGCGATCGCCTTGTCGAAATCTATCTGATCGAGCGCGACCCCGGGGACCTCGGGCGGGCGGGATGGGTCGCTCTCTGAGGCCGCCCGCTCGTCGCATTCGTCGACCACCTTGGAGGTGGCGGACACGATCGGGGCCACGACCTCGGAAGAGCCGATCAGGCTGACGAGCGCGCGGCGCGCGAGTTCGGCCGTCGCACAATCGTGGAACCGTCGGCGATGCCTCTCCAGCGCCTCACGCTCGGGTTGCTGGCTGATCTCCGCCCAATCCACCTCGGCGCCGGCGCATTCCTGCTGCGTCAGCTGGAAGCGTTCGGAGCCGACCGGATCGACGAGCGCGAAATTGTCGCTGACACCGAGATTCTCGAAATATTCCGGCTCCTGCTGCCGGCCGCCCTTGAGAGCGAACGCCTTGACCATGCGGGTGATCCGCTGGCCGAGTTCGATCAAGGTTTGGCCCGGCCGTTGCAGTTCCGACCGGACGACTTCGGTGAAGAGGGAGTTGCGTCGATGATCTCCGAACCCGAAGCTCTCGATCGCCGTTTCGCCGAAGGAAGCCGAGAAGACAACGATCGAGCCCGCCGGCACATCCTTCGGCTGCAGCAGACGGCTGCCGGAAGTGAGGCCGCGTTTGATTTCCCGCTCGTCCATCGTCGCCCGGATGATCGAACGGCAAGCGTCAAGAAGGAGGATGGCGACCTTCGGCTTCTTGTCCGCGATCGCGTTCATCACATCGTTGACGGAAATGCCGTTCTTGGCGATTTCGTCAGTCTCGTAGCCCCCTTCGAACGACGACATCTTGAGCGAGATGATGTCGTCCCGGCGCTTGTCTGCTTCGATCACCTGGTCGCGCGTATAGGATCGCAGGCTCTTGATGTCGCCGAGCAAAAGGTAATCGGTATTGTTCGCTTCGACCCCGAGGCCGTGGCCGGAATAGAAGAAAAGAACGACGTCGCCTTCCTTCACGGTGGCGAGGAACGCCTGGAACCGCTTGTCGAAATCGCTCTTGCCACGCAATTCCTTCGCAAACGTGATGTTCTTCTTGTCGAAGCCCACTTGCTCGAGGTCGGCGGCGAGGTCCTGCGCATCATTGTCCGACCGGGTTAGGCTCGGAATATCCTGATCGGAGTAGCGCTGCTCGCCGACGAGGAATGCGCGCCGCGTTTGCGCGCTCGCCGACTCGGCGCCGAGCAAGCCAAATGCGGCGATCGCGATTCCGAACAGGGCCGCCCATGCGCTTGCCCACGCCCACGACGCTCGTTGCATGCCGCGCCTCATCAATGCACGCTCCTCAAGTTGGAATATCGTCTTACCGTCTGGTCCTGCTCAGGGCTCCAAATCTCTAGCGACCCGGAACCCGACCCGCTCCGACTGCTCGTCGACGCTGTCATAATCGCGCGCGGCGGCGCGCAGTTTGCCTGGAGCATCGGCCCAGGAGCCGCCGCGCGTCACGCGCGAATCGCAATCGCCGGAAAGAACCGGAGCGCCGCTCGAGGCGACCGCGGGAGGGGTCGGGTTCCAGCAATCCTGGGTCCATTGCCGCACGTTGCCGAGCATGTTGTAAAGCCCGAACGGATTCGGCGGTCCATTGTCGACGGGCTCGGTCTTGAGCCGCGCGTCGGCCTTAGGGCTGCCATCGTAGGAACGCCGTGAATCGTAGACGGCGAGCTCGGGCTTGATGGCGCCGAACCAGAACGGTGCGTAGGAGCATCTCAGGCTCTTGCAACCTCGCGCGGCATATTCCCATTCCGCTTCGCTCAGGAGGCGGTAGGGCTGGCCAGTCTTGCGCTTGAGCCATTGCACATAAAGCTGTGCGTCGGTCCAGGTTGCGAAGATCGCCGGGCGCTTTCCACGGCCGAAGTCGAGGTCGCCGAGCTGGCGGTGGCCGCAGCCGCCCTGCGCAAAACAGGCGTCCCATTGGGCGAAAGTCACGGCGTAACGGCCGACCGCTAAGGGCCTGGCGATCTCGACTGTATGGGGCGCGGCCTCGAACGTCTGGCGCCCACTTTCGCCGAGCGGGGAGCCAACCGATGCCCTGCCGGCGGGCACGACGACCATCTCAGGACACTCGTCGCATTCCTTGAAGACCTCGCCACCGGAATCATTCGCCGCGATCTTCGGCGGGGGACCGACGGATATCGCCGCGGCGGGCGCTACGGTGGACGGGCCTGGCGCGGGCGCCGGCGAGGAAAACGCGGGCGTCAGCGCAGCGGCGAGCGGCGCTTTTGGCTCGGGCGTCGATTCGAGCGAAGCGGCCGGCCCGGACGGCGAATCGCTTGCTCCCATCAGCACCACCCCGCCGTCCGGAAGATCGCTGCGGACAACGTCGGGAACTTGCTCGCCCGAAGTTTCCGCGCGCACCTTCTCGCGGATGCGCGCGGAGGCATCTTCAATTCGCAAGCCCCGCGTCGGTAAGGTCGCGGCGAAGGCGCGCGCAAAAGGGCTGCCCTGGCCCGCCTCGCCGTCCTGGGCTGTTTTGCCCTCGCGCGTGGACAGAACCACGTACGCGCCCTCGAAAGACGACGGGTCGATGGGCGCGAAGCCGCGAGAGCCGACGCCACGGTGAGCGAGGGCCGGGACGTTGCGGCAGGCGTCGATGAAGATCAGCGTCGCCCGCGCGTGCCCGATAATCGATTCCTCGACGTGGTCGAGCGGTTCGCCGCCTTGCCGCAAGCCCAATTCCGTCTTCGCCTGGAAATTGGCCGAAGTCGTCATCAGAAGATTTTGCTGGCGTCCGTCCGCAGCGACGGAAAAGCCGTGACCGGCGAAATAGAATAGCGCCACCTCGGCCCCTTTGCTCGTCTCGACAAAGTCGGCGATCGCCTGTTCGAAGCCGTCAAGATCGAGGTTGGTTTTGACGGCGACGTCGAAGCCCATCCTTTTGAGGCTATCCGCGACGATGCCGGCGTCGATGGAGGGGTTCGCAAGCGGGGCGTCGGGATAGGCGCCGTTGGCGATGACGAGCGCGACATGGCGCCCGGCCAGGGCAGAAGCGGCGCCCGGCGTCGCGGAAGAGCTGCCGCTGGGGGCGCTGGCGGCGGCGGCCGCGGTCCACCATGGCTTGGCCGACCCGTCCCTGGGCCCCAACGCAAGCTGACCGCTATGCGCGGGAGAAGAAACTGAATTCGCGGCGACGAATTCAGCCGGCGTGCGCGACTCCTCAGCGGCGGCTGGAGCGGATAGACCCAGTGCGAGCGCGATCAGCGCCAGAGGCACCGCGTCGGACGGATCGGGTCGGCGTCGCAGAGCCGGTCGAATCGCCGTCCCGACGGCTCTGACGGGTGGAATTCCGGGCGAGATCTCGATCACCTTTCTCAACCTCGCATCGTCTCGCCCCGCTCTACATTCATTAAGATCAGAGGACGCCCATAGTCCACTGAAAAGAGATGTGCCATGTCGGCGATCGCGGGGACTGTGGACGCGCCATTCGCCACGTTGGCGGGATTGGCCGGGCGGGAAGCGGCCTTTTTTCCTCCGCAAGGGCTATTGCCGCTTGTTTGTGAACACCCCAACATAGCCGACCCGCGCGCTCGGATCTGTCTTCAGCGCGCTGGCCAAAAAATCTGGAATTAGCGCCGCGTCGCGCCTCAGATGACGTTCGCGCAGCCGCGCTAACAAATCATCCGCGGGCTTCGACGTAGCCAACGCCACGATCGTGTCCGCACCGAAGGGCGGGGTAACCCGCAGCGCGCAGCGCCAAGCGCCTTTCTGCGGGTCTGCGCAATGCGCGGTCTCCCCCGGTCCGCTGGGGTAGAGCATCTGTACGGTCGCGTCGGCCGCAACGTTAAAGACGACAAGGCGCTGATCGGCCAGTTCGTCGATCTCGATTCGTGCTTCATCACCAGCGCTCAACAGCTGGCCTCCGGTCTCGAGCTGCACGGGAAGGTTTCGATCCTCGGTGATCTCGCGCAATCGACGCACTGTCCAGGTTCTGTCGATGACGCCACCCATGAGCGACCCGTCGACGAATTGCATCACCAAGTCGCCTCGAGACAAAGCCTCCCTCTTCCCAACGTCCCAGACGAGATCGGCGCCGTCGACCGCCGGCGACTTTATGAACGGCGCGTTGCCCTTCTCGATCGTCCCCCAACGGTCCTCCGCCCCATCGACCATCGCGACGCGGACCGCGTCGATTGGCGCCTCGATCGCCGTTGGCGAAGGCGAGCCGGCGGGCGAGAACCCGCGCGCCTTCGTCGGCTCCGGCGATGGCAGAGCGCCAGCAAACGTCAAAACCGGCTTGCCGTATACGGAAGGATCCGGGCTTTGCGGCTCCACCTGAATCAATTGGCGATCCTGCGTCGCGTGCCGGACGTTGGGCTTCAAATATTCATATAGCGCTTGGCGTGTGATGACTCCGTCCCTGGCCAAATCTCCGGCAAGGGCGCGAGCGAGAAAATAGCTGAGAGCGCCCCGTGGTCTCGCGGCCTCCAGGCCGTCGGTTTCCGGAACAACGGATTTGCTCGTCGCGCCGGAGAGGAAAGTGACATGGGGCATCAAATCTACGTTGGCCCGTGCTTCCTTTTCAGTCATGGTTATACCGACAAACTGCTCCCGCTCGCTTGCGCCGGCTCGGATCTCATCGGCGCTGGCGCGCAGAACCCGCAGCCGCATCGCACCGGTTCGGGGATCGACCTCCCGCATGCCGCCGCCGAAGCATGAATCCATCATGACGAGCGCTTCGACGCCCTTTGCGTCGAGCCGGGACAGCCACGCCCGCATTTCCGGATTCACGACGACTTCGCCGCTGCCTTCACCAGCAAAGTTGAACCCGGAAAGGGCGATCTGGTCGTTGACGCCATCGGGGTCGACCCCCTGCCAGCGGGAATATTCCGGCACCCGCATGCCGTGCCCGGCGAACGCGAACACGACAAGATCGCCTGGCCTCGACTCGGCGACGAAGGAATCCATTTGCGCGACGATCTTTGCGCGCGTTGCGTCGGCGTCCAACAGAACGACCGGCTTTACGCCGTCCCGACTGAGCGCACCGGCAATGTCCTCAGCGTCCGCGCGAGCGCCTTCCAACCGCAGTGATGAGGGCAATCTCCAATAGTCGTCGACGCCGATGACGAGCGCGCGGATCGTCCCACCGCCCGGCGCTCGCAAGTCATCCGCTGAAACCGCGCCGAGCCCAGCGAGCGTGGCGGCCGCGACCCCGACCGCAGTCACGAGCAGCGTCAGTTTGTGCATCGTCCTTTCCTGTTCCTGCTCGGGTCACAAGCCGAAGGTCATCAATCCGGCGCGCCCTTGCGAAGCTCCTCTACCCGCTGGTCTAGCTCCTTGCGCTCTTCTGGCGTCGCGGGCGGCGCAGCCTGAGAGATGTAGTAAATGGCCGAATCGTACCACGCGAGCGCATCCCGGTATTGGCCGCGACGGGCGCAATAATCGCCTAATTTTTCGCGTGATCGCCAGGTGCCGCCGATTTTGATGATTTCCTGGGCGAATTCGATCATTTGTTCTCGCTCGCTCTCGGTCGGAGCGGCACCGGCGATATCGATAATGGAATCGATCTCTTGGGTGCGATACGCGTCGATATCGAAATTGCAAGCGCTGTCGTCGGCAATCGCCGCCATCGCAACTTTCACTTTCTCGAACGACTTGTCGGCGACTGCGCTGTTGAAGTCGGCGACAAGCGCGCCGCAGTCGGCGGCCGCGGCTGGCCCTGTCAAGGCGAGGCAGGCGCCGAGCGAGCATAGATATCCGCTCGGTCTCGAGAACATCCTAGGCTCTCCCAACTAAACGTCGCCGCTCGGTCTGAGCAGGAGTCGCTCAAGCAATCGCGGCCACAACCTGGCGCTTGCCCTCTCTCCGCCGGCGAGGCGTCAATCGGACACCCGCACCGTGAAGGCGGAGTTGAGGTCGGCAGGCTGCACGTTCAGATTCCGTAATTCTTGCAGGATGTCAAACAGAACCGAAGTTTTCTCCGCGTCCACCGGAACACACCAATTGCGCCCGCCGAAAGCGGCCGAAGCGAGACAACCCGACCCGCTCCCCTCGACGATGTCGACAAGCGGCCCCTTCAGCTGATTCGCGGCGTCGCTGAGGAATGGCACGTCATCCGTCGCACCCCATGCCTGGCCGACGTATTCGAACACCCCGAGCGGCGACCGAAGCTTGATGAACTCGAGGGTCACTCTCCCGTACGGTTGGAATACGGAAGAGAATTTGACCCGCCTGGGCGGCGGTTTTGACCCGGTGGGCGCTGAAGATCCGCTCGGCGCCTTCTCCAAGACCGCGTCACATCTTAGTTCTGGCGAACCGGTGGTGAAGCGCGGGCTTCCGAGCGTGGGATCGAAGCACAATTTGCCGCCCGATTCGGGTATCTTAGTGACGTTTTGCTGGGACGCGGTCGGGGTGTTGACGGTGTTCGTGCCCGGACTTGGCGCGGCGCCTGCGCTCGCGCCCGGAACCAGCTCCGCTGTGAATCCATAATCATCATAGAGCTGCAGCCAGCGAACGAACTTTGCATAGTTGCAATTATCCGGATTTTCAAACATTTCCTCCACTGACCAGTAGGAATTGGTGTCTCGTAACTTGTCGTCACAAGAATAATCATAACTCTTTGCCCTGCCCAATGCATCGGAGTCGCTATGATCATTGTCGCGAGGATGATTCCTGAACAGGGCGACGCGGCCATTGTGTGAGACTATGATGCTGTCAATCACCGCATGGTAAACTATTTCTCGCGGATGCGCGCCGACAAGCAACGCCAAGTCTTTGAAGCTAACCGGGAAGAGCATCCCTTCCTGAAAACTGGTGGTGATAATTGGATTAGCCTGGTAGCTCGAAGTGACTGAACTACTCAAGGAATTGGTTATTGCGTAGGTTTGTTGGGCGGCGGTCTGGTGAGGTCCCAGAGTGACCGTCGGCAGACCTGTCGACAGCGCTTCCGCCTGACCTCCCGCTATTTGAGATATGGCTACGAAAGTCGTCGATTGATATTTGGATGCTCGAAGTACATTGAGTAATGTCTCTTGGTTTGAAGCGTAGTGCGAATTGACGTTGCCATCATATATTCTTGAACCAAACTGATCGACGCTCGCACAGGACCCTAGGATAATACCCATAAATAATAAGGCAATTCGACCGACGGAGAGTCCCGTCATTAGCCAACCCCCAGCATTCATTGCTTTTTCATAGTTAAATTGATATGGCTGTTCCTTGTCAATCAAACAAACCGGAGAGGCGCTGCAAATGCGTGGACAATTCAGAGCTGCGACTCGCGTGCCCCGTTCTGGCCTTAGGAAAGTATTTCTTGCGCTTGCCGTGAGTATAGCGCAAGTCGCCGTGACCCCTATTGGGCAGGTCCAGGCCGCAGATCCAGGCAATCCCGTTCGCATTCGAGAAATTCCGGTCCCTAAACCGGACGGAACGTCAAAGGCAGACCCCGGTAATCCCGCTCCTACTAAGGAAGTCGTTCCTCCTCCCTCGACCACGGAAAACACGACGCCCACGCACGCTACCGACAAACCCGAATAGCGGGGGGACCTGGAGGATCACATCCACTGGCGGAGCGCCGGAGAGACCACGTGATTTGAAGATCCCTCTCCCCAAAACCAGTCGCCTCTGTCCAACACACCCGGGAAGACCGCAGCCCTTTGTCCCAAGCGAGCCGGTGAGTCTTTGACCCGATGTTAAGGAGATGGAGAACCGCCAACCGTGACGTCACAAAAAAGTGCCAATGGATGCAATACGTTCTTCGCGGATTTGGTCGAGGAAAGTAGAGGAGGAACTCTGCTATGGCGCAAGCCAAGCGTGCTTCGAAGGGGAAGCGTCCAAGTAAGGCCGTATCCGTCCTAGGAATCGCCGGGATGTCTTTGGCCGCGTCGACGGGCGGATCGCCAGCGGATATACCGCCGGCGCCTTTCTCGGCGCCGACTGCCGGATCGGTAGCCGATATCCTCTGGCAGAATACGGCGTTTCAGATCCCCTTCCTCGATGAGGAGGAAATCTCGGACGTCAGCCTGGCGACGTTCCATCTCTTCGACAAAGACAACCTCGGAAACTCCCAGTCGGGCATACAAGTCGCTGTTCGAGGCTGCGGCTGCGGACACGGCTGCGGAGGCTGCGCGGGCAGAGGCTGCGGCGGCGGCTTTCGAGGCTGCGGGGGCGGCTTTCGAGGCTGCGGCGCTGGCTTTCGAGGCTGCCGAGGCTGCGGCGTTGGCTTTCGAGGCTGCGGCTGGGGAGGCTGCGGCGGCTGTGGCGGCTGGGGCTGGGGCTGGGGCGGCGGTTGCTGCTTGTCGTGGGGAGGTTGCGCCCTCTGCTAGCCTGGAGCGTCTTGCGATTAAGCTGGAGGACGCAAGGGGTCGTGCCCGGGTTTGACTAGGTTCGACTC
>Ga0210387_10002226_pt1 | contig 14742 bp, 11 predicted proteins | sample IncBWC7OmetaG_FD_160108 | JGI IMG/M metagenome (GOLD analysis project Ga0210387, IMG submission 160108) | Forest soil microbial communities from Barre Woods Harvard Forest LTER site, Petersham, Massachusetts, United States - Inc-BW-C-7-O ...
GAAGATCTCATCGAACCGACCCTTGCGGATCAATTCCGGCGGCAAGGTCATGATGTCATTCGCCGTGGCGACGACGAAGATGCGTGAGCGCTGCTCTGCGAGCCACGTCAGAAAGGTTCCGAGTACGCGCCGCGAGACGCCGTTGTCTCCATCACCCTCCGCAAGCGCCTTCTCGATCTCATCCACCCACAGCACGCCCGGCGAGAGTCCTTCGGCCGATTGCAGCGACTCGCGCAGGTTTTTCTCAGCCTCGCCCTGCCACTTCGTGTAGAGCGCGCCGAAATCCAGCCGTACCAGCGGCACGCCGAAGATCCCCGCTGCGGCGCGCGCAGCCAAACTTTTTCCGCAGCCCTGCACGCCGAGCAGCAGCACGCCTTTCGGTGGGTCGAGTTCCGGAGCGGAACCGTCGAAGGCCGGCTTGCGGCTCGTCAGCCAGTGCCGAAGATTCTGCATCCCGCCGACATCGGTGAACTTGGCGGTCGCAGGCTCGTACGACAATGTGCCGCTGCGATTGAGCAGTTCGTATTTGGCGGCCAGCACTTCCGGAATGTCCGACATGGTGAGCGCGCCATGATCGAAAATCGCGTGCCGCACCAGGCGCTCGGCGTCGGATGCCGTGAGGCCGTTGAGATTGTCCACGAGCTTCGCCAGCACGTCGCGATCCAGATGCAGCGGCTTGTCCGGATTCGCGGCGTTCCACTCCTTGGCGACGCGTGTGATGATCATCAGCCGCTCATTGGTCGTGGGCAGCGCCAGGTGAAGGCGGGCCGCGAGATGCTCGAGTTCCTCCGGCAGCGTCACCTCATAACTCATCAAGACGACCGTGCGCGCCACGCGCTCGTAGCCCTGGGCAATGTCCTTCAGCAGCCGCACATTCACCGGGTCCTTGAGGTAGGGATGAAAATCGAGCAGCACATAGATTCCCGGCATCGGCGTGGCCCGCAGATGCTTCAAAAGCTGCTCTGGATCGGCGAGAGTGCGTTGCGGACCGCCGAGATCGATGTCGACGCGTTGCAGACCCTCGGTGACCGTCCACTGAAATACGCCCCAACCGCGGCCTTGGCGCACTTTGAGGCTGACTTCCCGGACCAGCGCCAGCACCCGTGACTCTTCGCGGGACTCCACCACGATGAGAGCCAGGCGCGAAGCCAGGAGAGTCTGCAGCTCGCGGCGGGGGTCTTGCGATCCCGATGCGTCATTCATCTGCGTGAATGTAGCAGAAGCCCATGCGGGCGAGGGCTTTGGTGCGCGATTGACAAAATGAGCGCTGCAAGGTGCATCCGGCGACCTCGGCGGTACACAATGGAGGTTGACCGGGTTTTCGATGAATGGGGGATGCCGCTATCGACTTGCTCGAGCGCGATGAACAGTTGCGACGATTGGTGGATGCATTCGCACTGGCGCGCGAGGGCAGGGGACGGATCATCGCGATCGCCGCCGAGGCGGGCGCCGGCAAAACGGCGCTGACGGAGCGATTTGTCGCCGAACATGCCCAGATTGCGCGCGTGTACTGGGGTGCCTGCGAAAACCTATCCACGCCTGAGGTGTTGCTGCCGCTGCGCGACATCGCGCGCGCCAGCGGCGAGTCATTCGAGCTCGGCGCGGATCACATCCGCTCGTTCGAGTCACTGTTGCGCCTCCTCTGCAACGGCGGCAAGCCATCCTTGCTGGTCATCGAGGATGTTCATTGGGCCGACACCGCCACGTTGGATCTGATCCGTTTTCTCGCACGGCGCATCGCCCGGGTGCGCGCGCTGATCTTGATTACGTATCGCGACGAGGAGGTGGAAGCGCGCTCGCCGGTGCGCAACCTCTTGGGCGAAGCGCCGGCTGGAAACGTCGAACGCATGACCCTGGCACCGCTGTCGCTGGCGGCGGTCACCCGTCTTGCCGCGAAGCACGGCCGGCGCGGTGAGGATCTGTTTGCCTTGACCGCGGGCAATGCATTTCTGGTGACCGAGGCGTTGGCGGTGGACGGCGATGTGCCCACCGATGCCGTGCGCGATTCGACGCTGGCGCGGGCGTCGCGTCTGCCGGATTCGGCGCGGGTCGTGCTCGAAGCGGTATCCATTTTCCCGCGGCGTGCGGAGACCGCCGTCGTCGCCGACCTGGTAAAAGGGGCGATCGATGCCGGGCTCGACGAATGCGTGGAGAAGGGCATGCTGTCCCTCGAAAGAGGCATCGTGCACTTCCGCCATGAGCTCGCGCGGCGCGCGATCGAAGCATCGATTGCGCCGGCGCGGCGACGCGCCTTGCACCAAAAGGTGGTCGACGTGTTGAAGCGGCGGTCCGATGCGCGCGCGAGCGAGATTGCACATCATGCGGAGCGGGCGGCAGATGTCGCCGCCTTGTTGAAGTTCGCACATCGCGCCGCAGAGGAAGCGGCCCGGGCCGGTGCAGCTCGCGAAGCCGCCGCCCACTTTGCGGCCGTGCTGCGTCATCGCGACGCCCTGGATCCGGGCCTTCTCGTCGAAGTCTTGGAGCAGCACGCCGAACAGGTCTATCTCATGGGCGGGGGCGACACTGCCATGGTGTCCATGACGGAGGCGGCGGGGTTGAGGCGGCGCGCGAACGATACCCTTGGGCTGGGACGGGACCTCACCCGCCTGACGCGATTCGCGTGGATGTGCGGCCGCCGCGCCGAAGCCGAACGATTTGTCGAAGAGGCGATCGCCGTGCTGCAGAGCGTGCCGCCCGGACCCGAACTCGCCTGGGCTTACTCGCATCAATCGCAGCTCGACATGCTCGCCTCGCGAATGGGCAGCGCCATCGCCTGGGGCGAGCGCGCACTCGAGCTGGCGACGCAGCTGCAGCAACAGGAAATCATCATTCACGCTCTGGGCAACATCGGCTCGGCCATGGTCGATGACGGCGGATCGGGCTTCGCCGAGTTGGAGCAAAGCTTCGAGTTGGCAGTCGCCGGCAAGTACCATGACCACGTCGAGCGCGCGTCATGCAACCTGACCTGCAGCTACTACTGGCGCCGCGATTATCCGGCCGCGCTCGACTATATCGACCGCGGCGTCGCGTACGCCGCGGCACTGGAGCTCACGCATTGGGAGGGATACCTGCGCGGCTGGCGTTCCATGATCCGGCTCGACCAGGGAGATTGGGCGGCTGCGGAGGAAGAAGCCCTCGAGATCTGCCGCAGGACATACGCAGCCGATGTGTACCGCTTTCCCGCGCTCATCACGCTGGCGCGGCTGCGCGTGCGGCGCGGCGATCCAGACGCCGAGACGCCCCTCGAGGCGGCGCGCCGCCTCTCCACCGCCATGGCCGAGCTGCAGCGCAGTGTGTACGTGGCAATGATCGTGGCCGAGAGTGCATGGTTGGCGACGAGCATCGCCGGGGCGGATGAAGAGTCATCGGTGCCCTCATCCAGCGCCGGGGAAGCTCGGTCGCTGCTTCGCGAGGTGCACACGCTGGCCAAAGAGCGAAACTCGCGCTGGGTCGTCGACGATTCGGCGCTCTGGCTGTACCTGTTGGATGAACCTGTTACCGGAACGGCTGCGTTTGCTGCGCCGTTTCGCGAGCATTGCGAGGGCCATTGGCAGGAGGCCGCCGCGGGCTGGCGGGCGCTGGGGCGTCCGTACGAGGAAGCGCTGGCATTGAGCGGTGGTGACGACCCCGCTCAGCGTCGGGCGCTCAAGATTTTCGATCGCTTGGGAGCGCTGCCGGCGGCGGCGCGTTTGCGGCGGCAGATGCGGGCGGGCGGGGCGCGTGCGGTTCCACGCGGCCCCATTGCGGGGACTCGCGCCAATCCCGCCGGGCTGACGCGTCGTCAGGTGCAGGTGCTGCATCTGGTCAACGAAGGACTCAGCAACCCGGAAATCGCCGCCCGGCTGTGCATTTCGGTCAAGACCGCGGAGCATCACGTTTCGGCGATCATGGGCCGCCTCGATGCGACCACCCGGCAGAAGGCGGTTGTCGAGGCCCGCAATCGCGGACTCTTGAGCCACGCCAAAAAATAGGGAGGCCTGCGGCCAAAGATGGGGAACCCCGCCCCATGCGCCAAGGCCTGATCCCGCGGCATCCTCTGCCAGGTTCATACAGTCGAACTGGAGTTGCCATGTCACGCATCGGAATTTTTGCTTACGGGGTCTTGAGCTACCTGGTCTTTTTCGCCGTATTTCTCTACGGCATTGGCTTCATCGGCGGCTTTCTGACGCCGACGAGCCTGGACAGCGTCCCGGCATCCACCTTGGGTCACGCGCTGACGGTGGACTTGAGCCTGCTGGCCGCATTTGCCGTTCAGCACAGCGGCATGGCGCGGCCGGGCTTCAAGGCTTGGTGGAAGCGCATCGTACCGGAGGCCGCGGAGCGCAGCACCTACGTGCTGCTGAGTTCGCTTGCGCTGGCGGCGCTGTATATCTTCTGGGAGCCGATCGGCGGCGTCGTTTGGAGGGCCTCGGAAGGCATCGCGCGCAACTCGGTCATCGGGCTGTATCTGTTCGGATGGCTGCTGCTTCTCTATACGACGTTCCTGATCGATCACTTCGACCTGTTCGGATTGAAGCAGGTGTGGCGGCGTCTCGCCAACAAGGCCTACCGGGCCCCGGTGTTCCGCACACCCAGCCTGTATAAGCTGGTGCGCCATCCTCTCTACATCGGCTGGCTGACGATTTTCTGGGCGGCGCCCATCATGACGGTGGCGCACCTGATATTTGCGCTGGCCACCACGGCGTACATCCTCATTGCCATCCGCTTCGAGGAGCGGGATCTGGTGTCCGCATTCGGGAATGCGTATCTCGACTACCGGGCGCGCACGCCGATGCTGATTCCCCGGCTCGGGTCGCGTCGCAGCGCCCCGCTGAAGCGCGAAATAATTTGAGCGCCGGCTTAAATCATGAAAGCGGTATGTGGTCTGGCGTACATACGGCCATGACCGATGCGCCTACGCTGCAACGTCGAATGGAGCATCCGCGGTTCCATGACTGCCCCGGCCATGGACTGTTGCCGCTTACTCCTAGGGAAAGGAACTATGAAACTCGCGCGCTCATCAACCGTCGGGGCGTTGAGAAAGTCACCGAGTGGTGTCCTGGGATTCGATGAGATCACCGGCGGCGGCTTGCCGCGCGGACGCACGACGCTGCTCGCGGGCGGCCCGGGCTGCGGGAAAACGATTTTCGCGCTGCAATTCCTGGTCAACGGTGCGCGCGACTTCGCCGAACCGGGAATATTCGTTGCATTCGAAGAAGGTTCACGACGTCTTGTCGCCAATGCGGAGAGCTTCGGTTGGCGGCTGGACCAATTGCGGCGAAGAAAACTGCTCTTTGTCGACGCGCAACCGAAACCCGATCTGGTGCAAGCGGGAGACTTCGATCTGTGCGGCATGCTGGCGGGTCTTGCGGTTCAGGCGAAACAGATGAAGGCCCGGCGCATCGTATTTGATGCTCTGGACATGGTGTTATCGCTGCTTCCCGATCTGGCGGCGCGAAGACGGGAGATTTACCGGCTGCATGATTGGCTGATGGCCCGCGACCTGACCTGCATCTTTACCTTGAAAGCCGGCGCGGGCGAGCCGACTTTCACCTCACCGCAGCCCTATGGATTCATGCAGTTCATGGTGGATTGCTCCGTGATCCTGACACACAGCGTCGTTTTGGGCATTTCCCAGCGCAACCTGCGGGTGCAGAAATACCGGGGCTCGAGTTTCGATGAAAACGAATCGCCGTTCGTGATCGGCGATACCGGCTTCAATGTGGCCATCTCGCGCATACTCGGTCAGGCCGATGCCAAAGTGACGCGGGAGCGCGTCAGCTGCGGCGTGAACCGGCTCGACACCATGTTGGGCGGCGGCTTTTACCGCGCCGCTACGGTGTTGATCACAGGCGTTCCGGGAACGGCCAAGACCACCTTGAGCGGCGCATTTGCCCAAGCCGCGTGCAGCAGGGGCGAGCGCACCATGATCGTGAGTTTCGATTCGGACGGCAGCGAGGTCATTCGCAATCTGACTTCGGTGGGGATCCAACTGGAGCGCTATGTGAAGAGCGGACTGCTGCGAATGGTGTCGGCGCGCACCATTACGGGCAGCGCCGAGGCGTGCCTGGTGCGGATCAAGGCGCTTGCGAAAGCGCACAAGGCCCGCTGTTTGGTGATCGATCCGGTGTCCGCGCTCGCGAATTCCGTGAGCGAGGTGCGGGCTCACGGTGTGGCCGAGCGGCTGATCGATTGGACAAAGTCCGAACGCATCACGCTGGTGTGCACCAGCTTGCTCAGCGAGGCCGAAGGCCAGGCGGTGGGTGACTCGGCGTTGCACATCTCGACGCTGGCGGATACCTGGATCCATCTTAACTACCTCGTGCAGGCCGGTGAACGCAACCGCGGCATGTCCATCATCAAGTCGCGCGGTACCGCGCATTCGAACCAGGTGCGCGAGCTGATCTTGAGCAATGACGGCGTGACGCTGGCCGACATATTCACCGCCGGCGGCGAAGTATTGATGGGTACCATGCGGTGGGAGAAGGAAAGTGCCGAGCGTGTCGCCAAAGAAGTCGCCGAGGTCGCCGGCAAGCTCAAGCTGGTCACTCTCGATGCCCAGCAGGCCGAACTGCAGGTTCGCCTGACGGCAGTTCAGACCGAATTGGTGGCGAAGCAGGTCGAAAAGACGCTGCTCGCGAGCACCACGGCCAGCCGCAAAGCAGTCACCTTGCGCGGCAGCGAGCGAATGCGCGAGTTGCGCGGCGGCGATGCTCCGAAGCGCGAGTGAGTCATGAGCCGGCGCTCCGTGTACAAATTCCGATTATTCATTGCCGCCGATACGCTGAACTCCGTTCAGGCGGCGAGTAACTTACATGCGTTGTGCAAAGCGCATCTGGCCGGCCGCCATGAAATCGAAGTCATCGACGTGTTCAAGGATCCGAAACGCGCGCTGGCGGAGGGCATCCGCATGACACCGACGCTGGTGAAGCTGACGCCGGGACCGGAGAGAAGGATAATCGGTAGTCTCACGGATACCGACCGCGTCATACAAACCCTGGGACTCGACGCGGACGCGGCATGAGCACTGCATCGCCGCCGCCGGGCGATGAGAGCGATGAAATTTCGGTGGTCATCAGGGCGCTTCGCGCGGCCGATCTGCGTCTCGAGGAGCTGACCGCCGGCGAAGTCGACACGGTCTTCGACCGTGAAGGCCATTCCTTCCTGTTGCAGCGCGCGCAGGACGAAATGCGCGCCACCGAGGCGGCCAAGCAGGCGGCCATTTTGAATGCCCTGCCGGCATATATTGCCGTGCTCGACGGCGAGGGGCGTGTCCTGTCGATCAACGATATGTGGGGCCGCTTGACCGCCGGCAGTCCGCTGCACGGCCCGGCTTATGGTGTGGGCAACAATTATCTGGATATGTGCGACCAAGAGCGTGGTCCGGGTTCCGCCTATGCACGCCGGGCGGCCGCCGGCATTCGATCCGTGCTGGCCGGCGTGACCGAGAATTTTTCCATGGAATATCCGTGCGCCCTGCCCGCCGAACGGTGCTGGTTCCTCCTCACCGCCACGCCATTGGCCCCTGACCGGCGCAGCGGCGCGGTGGTCATGCATGTGGACGTTACCAGTCAAAAGCGCGGCGAGATCGATTTGCGGCGCTTTGCCGCCGCGATGGACGCGACCGCCGATGCGCTCTACCTGGTCGACAGGCCCACCATGCGTTTCATTCACGTCAACGAGGCCGCCTGCCGCATGCAGTCGCAAACGCGCGGTGGTCTGCTCGTCTCCTCGCCGGCGCGAGTCCTGGAAACCCCGGAAGAGGAACTTGCGAAGATCTACGACAATCTGATCGACAGCGGTGTCGATGCGAAGCCCGAGGAAATCCTGCGGCATCACCGGAACGGCAAGCATGTCTGGGTGGAACTCAGGCGTCACGCGCAGCGCACGGACGGCCGCTGGACGATCGTGACCATGGTGCGTGACGTGACTGATCGCAAGGAGGCTGAAAACCGGATCATCCATCTTAACCGCGTGCATGCCATGCTGAGCGGAATCAATACGCTCATCGTACGCGTGCGTGACCGTAATGAGTTGTTCAGCGAGGCCTGCCGGATTGCCACGGACGAGGGTGGCTTCCGCATGATATGGATCGGCTTGGTCGATCAAACGCGGCAAAAAATCGTTTCTGTGGCATCGGTCGGTGTGCGCGACGACTTCATGGCGGAAATTCGCGATGGATTTACGCTGCAAGAGGGTTCGACCCACGGCAACACCATGACGTCTCGAGCGGTCAGAGAGGCCAAGCCCACCGTCGCCAACAATTTGGAAGGCAACAGTAGAGTAATGTTCCACGAACAACATTTCGCAGCGGGAATCCGCTCGATGGCGGTTTTGCCGCTGATCATCGCGGGCAGTGTTGTCGGCGTGGTCGCCCTGTACGCCTACGAGACCGAGTTCTTTCATGAAGGCGAGATGAAGCTGCTGACCGAGCTCACCGGCGATATTGCCTACGCCATAGATCACATCGAGAAACAGGAACGGCTGGATTACCTGGCCTACTACGATGTTCTCACCGGACTTGCAAATCGGGCGCTGTTCCTCGAGCGCACGGCGCAATACATTCGCGGCGCGAGCCGCCGGCGCAAGCTGGCCTTGTTTTTGATCGATCTGGAGCGTTTCAAGAACATCAACGACAGCCTCGGGCGGCCGGCGGGCGATTTGCTGCTCAAGCAGGTTGCGGCCTGGCTCACCCGGGCCGTGGGCGATGCGAACTTGCTGGCGCGCGTGGACGCCGATCATTTTGGCCTCGTTCTGCCCGACATCAAGCACATGCGCGATTTGATGCGCCTGCTCAAGAAAACCATGCTGGAGTTTCTGTCGCACCCGTTTCAGCTCAACGATGCGATGTTTCGAATCTCCGCGAAAGTGGGCGTTGCGGTATGTCCGAATGACGGAACGGACGCCGACACGTTGTTCAAGAACGCGGAATCGGCGCTCAAGAAGGCGAAACTCAGCGGTGATAAGTACCTGTCTTACTCGCAAAATATGACGGTGGCGGACGCGGGCAGGCTCACATTGGAGAATCAGCTCAGGCAGGCCCTCGAACGGCAGGAGTTCGTGCTTTTCTACCAGCCAAAAGTGAATCTCGTCACGGGGCGAGTCACCGGGGCCGAGGCGCTGTTGCGCTGGAATGATCCTCTGACGGGATTGGTCAGCCCAAACCGGATCATTCCCATCCTCGAGGAAACCGGAATGATGCACGACGTCGGCCGGTGGGCGCTCAACGAAGCGGTCGCGAGCTATCGCCGCTGGCGCGACACCGGTCTACAAGCGGTGTGCATCGCTGTCAATGTCTCTCCGATGCAGCTTCGCAATCGCGGTTTCGTGGTCGAGATTCGCAACGCAATCGCCGGCGATCCTTTGGCTGCCGCCGGGCTCGAGCTTGAAATCACCGAGAGCCTGATCATGGAGGATGTTCGCGCGAGCATCGGCAGCTTGCGCGCCATCCGCGAACTCGGCGTGAGAATTGCCATTGACGATTTTGGTACGGGGTTTTCGTCGCTCAGCTATTTGGGCAGGCTTCCGGTGCACACCCTGAAAATCGATCGTTCGTTTGTGATCGACATGGGCGTAGGGCCCGAGGGGCTGGCGCTGGTATCGACCATCATCAACCTCGCCCACTCGATGAAGCTGAACGTGGTGGCGGAAGGCGTGGAAACCGAGGAGCAATCGCGTCTGCTGCGCCTGCTCAATTGCGATGAGATACAGGGCTACTGGTTCGGCCATCCCGTGCCGCGCGACGTCTTCGAAACAAAATATCTTAGCGCTGCGGCCCTCAGCCCGTGAGTTTCTGCAGCTTGCCGATCTGTTGAGTCCAGCCCATGGTGGCCATGCGGGGCCACGCGTACATCGAGATGTTGAACGACCGACGTAAATCCCTCAGGGCCCCACCACTTCTCGAGGCCCTCCTTGGTCGTCCACATCTTCCAGACCTTCTCGATCCGGATTCTCAACGTTTGTGCATGGCGCGCTTCTTTTGAATGGGTTTTGCCGGCGGGCGCTTCGCGGCGGGCGGCTTCGGCATCACCTTTGCGGGTTTTGCTTCGCGGGCGGCGAACGCGCCAACCGACGCGTGCAGGGCAACGGCGAGCGCAGCCTCGCCGTTCACGAGTTGAGCCCAGGCCAACTCCACGCCGTTTCGTTTGCCCTTGAGCGTGAGTTTCAAGTTCGCTTCAGTCAGCGTCACCACGTATTCGCGGCCTTCAATGGTCAGGGCGCGCTTCAGCGTCGAATGCAGCGGCGTTGTCATGGCTTTCTACTTTTTCAGTTAACGGATTCCGAAATGTTTTCCGAGCGCCTCGACTGCGGGCCGAGCAATGGTCCGAGCATCCAGATTGCTGCCCTCCAACAGACCCGCCAGCTGGAGCATGACAGCGCCGTGCACCGCAGACCAGAAGACGTACGCCGCCAACTTGACATCGCCTTTGAAGCGTCCGTCGGCGGCAAGCTCTCTTAAGCCGTCTGCCATGGTCAACCGTGCACGGTCCATGGCCTTCAAGAGATCCGGATAATCGGCAAATGTCGGCTGACTGACATCGAACATCAGTCGGTAGGCGGCGGGATTGGCGAGCGCGAAGTCGAGGTACGCATCACGAGATAGTGTCTTCGCGCCGGCGCCGGCCGCTTCCATGGCCGCGGCAAATCGATTGAACGCGCGCGTGCGTACGGCGGCGAGGATGGCGTCCTTGTCCTTGAAGTATCGATACGGTGTCATCGAGGACACGTGCAGGCCGTCGGCCAATTCGCGCATGGTGACCGCGTCCGGGCCGTGGGCTGCGAACAGTTTTTCGGCCACATCGCACAGGCGGGCGCGAAAATCCTCGATATCGGCGCGCGACAGGGTTTTAGGCATTGACAGCACTATACTTTACGCGATAAATTTACATCATAAATTATGTGCCGACGCAACCGACGGAGCGCAAAACCATGAGCAGCGTTGCAATTGAATCTCGCATCACGCATCCGCACGTGAGCGGCAATCAGGCTCCCGTGCGTCGCGAAATGAACGCGGAACTCACGATTCGCGGCAGAATTCCCGAAGGATTGCGCGGTGCGATGTACCGCAACGGTCCCAATCCGCAATTCGACCCGGGCCCGAATTATCACGCCTTCATCGGCGACGGCATGATTCACGGCTTCTGGATCGGCGAGGGCCGCGCGCACTATGCGAATCGCTACGTTCGCACGCCGCGCTGGCTGGCCGAGAACGCGGCGGGGCGGCCGCTGTTCGGCGGCATGGGACTGCCCAGTGATCCGTCGGTGGAAAAGATTGCCGGCGGCGGAGCGAACACGCACATCGTCTACCACGCCGGCAAACTCATGGCGCTGCAGGAGGGTTCCAATCCCTTCGAGATGGATCCGACCAATCTTGCCTCGAAAGGTTGGGTTGAGACGGGTGGCCGATTTACCGCGCATCCTAAGACGGATCCTAATAGCGGAGAGATGCTGTGGTTCGCCTACTCGTCCGGAGAAGGACCATTGAATCCCTGCCTCGATTACGGCATTTCCGATGCATCCGGCCGCGTCGCGCGCCGGGATCGATTCAAAGCGCCGTACTGCTCGATGGTGCACGATTTCATCGTCACGCAAAATTACACGGCATTTCCGGTGTTGCCGTTGACGGGCGATATCGAGCGGGCGAAACGTGGCCTCCCCGCATTCGCCTGGGAGCCGGGGAAAGGTGCTTTCGTGGGTTTGATGGCACGCGCGGCGAGCGTCGATTCGGTGCGCTGGATAGAAGTGGACCCTGTGTATGTCTTTCATCCGGCCAATGCCTACGAAGGGGATGGTTGCCTGCACAGTGACATGATGGAGTACCCGAGCGCGCCGCTTTTCCCCAATCCCGATGGATCCCGGCGCGCGCCGGTCAACGCTCGAATGGTGCGCTGGACCATCGATCTGACCGACCTCGCGGCGCGCGTCACGCGCACGCCCTTGAGCGATTTGGTCGGAGAATTTCCGCGCATCGATGAACGTTTCGCGGGACTGCCCTACCGGCACTATTGGCAGGCCGCCAATGTCGATCTGCGCGAGACGCTGCTGTATGACTCGATTGCTCACGTGGATCTCTCGACAAAACGCGAGACGGTGCGCAGATTCTCAACCGGCGACAGCGCGGGTGAGCCCATTTTCGTGCCTCGCAGTGCCGCGGCGCCCGAGGGCGACGGTTGGATATTGGTGCTGGTGCATCGCGCGGCGCAGATGCGCAGCGACCTGCTGATTCTGAATGCGCAGGACATAGCCGGCGAACCTGAAGCGGTGCTGGAACTGCCTTGCCGCGTGCCGGCCGGATTTCACGGCAGTTGGGTCGGCGGCTAAACGCGGCTGCGCGGCGCCGTTTCGTCGGTTTGAGTTTTTCGTTAAGGTTTCCTTAACGCGCATTCAGTCATTGCGTTTGTTCGCGGCGCCGGCCTGTCACAAGCTGCGGCTGTCGAATCGGCAAGCAACTCAAAGGCCAACGTCATGACTGAATATCAAAGTATCGCCATCGGCCTCCTGGGTCTGACGCACCCGGAGATTTATCTGCCGGGCCGAGTCCAAGCGGACAAGCCCGCGCAACCGGCATCATCGACGATTGAACAAAAGCCAAGGCAGGCGCGACAGCCAGCTCCCGGCGGCACACATGCCGGCGCCGTGGTCCGTGCCGTCAAGTTCGCATTTGCCGCTTTGGTAGCCGGTTCCAGGGCAGTTCCCTTGGGGGACAACGGTCAGCTCATTCGAGAACTGGGGGCCTACGGCGAGCGCTTGTCGCACTAGTTCGCGGCGGTGGGCTCCGGGGCAATGAGGGCAACGAATTTCCTTTCCGGGTGCATGCGCAAGGAGAGCACGAGCCCAATCCCCATGAGAATCATGCTGCCGACGAACGGCAGTTGCCAATTGCCGCTGACATCGATCAGGTAGCCGGCGACAACCGGGCTGATGATGGCGGCCAGCGCGGAACCGGTGTTCATGATGCCGCTGGCGGTGCCACAGTGTTCGACCGAAATGTCCATCGGTATCGCCCACATCGGAGCGATGGTCATTTCCGCGAAGAAGAACCCGGCCGACAGGCAGGCGAGCGATAGCCCCAAGCTTCCCGTGAACATTAACGGAACCAATGACAGCATGGTCAAAAACATGCAGATGCAGACCATGTAGCTGCGCGCCACTTCCAGGCGCTTGGATGATGTGAGCAGACGATCGGTGACGATTCCGCCCAAGGTGTCGCCGACCACGCCGGCGAAGAACACACTGGATGAAAAAAGCGCCGACTGTTTTAGATCCATGTGCTGGCTGTGCAAGAAATATTGCGGGATCCAGCTCAAATACAGCCACAGCGTCCAGCCGTAGCAAAAATAAACGATGGTGACCGGCAACATGCGCGCGATGAGACGAGCCCAGGGCACCGGTATCGCCACTTTAGGTCTGGGGGGCGGCAGGTCGGCGAGTTCCTGTGCCGAAACCCCGGGATGATCCTTGGGATACTCGGTGAAAACCGTCGCCCACAGACCGACCCACACAAAGCTGATGATGGCGCAGACAAAAAACGAGGCGCGCCATCCGTACGACGCCATGATGGCGACGACGACGCCGGGCGCTGCTGCATTGCCGATCCGCGACGACGCGTGCGTGAACCCTTGCGCAAAGCCGCGCTGCTCCTTGATAACCCAACGGGACATCGCGCTGGTGGCCGCCGGGAAGGTTGCGCCCTCGCCAAAACCCAGCAGCACGCGGGCGATCAGCAGCGAGATGAGCCCTGTGGCCATGCCGGTGATGGCGGTGGCGGCGGCCCAAATGAGTCCGCAGGCAATCAGCGTGCGGCGCGCGCCAAATCGATCGCTGACCCAGCCGCCGATGATTTGAAAGACCAGATAGGGGTAGGCGAAGGCCGAGAACACAAAGCCGATTTGAGTCTTGGAGAGATTGAAGTCCTTGCCGAAGCCAGCGGCGGCGGTGCTGACATTGACGCGATCCAAGTACGTGATGAAGTACATCAGCGCCAGCACGACGAGCACGATATGGGTGGGCCGTAGATATTTTTTCACACTGGTCCTTCGGACTGTTTCTCTGCAGTATAGAGGCAGCCGCGAACCTGATCGAGACAACCATTATGAGGCGCCCTTGTTAAAGCTGTATCACTGCTCGGAGACTCGCTCGATGCGCTCGCTCTGGCTGCTCAACGAACTGGAGATTCCATTCGACCTGGTCGATATGCCGTTTGATTTGAAGATCATGCGATCAGCTGAGTATTTGTCGGTGCATCCGCTGGGCCGGGTGCCCTGCCTGGTGGACGGCGCCTTCCGCTTGTTCGAATCGGGCGCGATTGCCGAATACTTGTGTGAGCGCTACCCGCACGCCGGACTGGGCCGGCTCGCCGGCAACAGCGAGCGTTACGAGTGGCTGCAATGGATCCACTACAGCGAAACCCTGGCGGTGCACGCGGCCGCTCTTGTGCAGCAGCGGTATTTCATCGCGCCGCCGGATCGTTCAGCGGTCATTGCCAAATTGGAGGGACGTCGATTGGAGAAGGCCGTGCAGGTGCTGGAGACACAGCTCACCGATCGGGACTATCTTCTGCGAACGGGCTTCAGCGCCGCCGACATTGGCGTTGGCTACAGCTTGCATCTTGCAAGCCGGCTCATCGCGCTCGCCCAGTTTGCGGGCGTCTCGCGCTACCTCGCGCGCTTGCGCACGCGGCCCGCTTTTCAAGCATCGCTGCCGAAAGGGTCGACGGGTCCGATTGCGTGGCTTCCGGACACTTCTTCACTCCCCTAGACATCG
>Ga0210387_10002227_pt1 | contig 14740 bp, 10 predicted proteins | sample IncBWC7OmetaG_FD_160108 | JGI IMG/M metagenome (GOLD analysis project Ga0210387, IMG submission 160108) | Forest soil microbial communities from Barre Woods Harvard Forest LTER site, Petersham, Massachusetts, United States - Inc-BW-C-7-O ...
CAACGGCGTTGATCTGATCCGCGGTATTGCGAAATTCTTAGACCCTCACCACATTCGCGTTGAAAATGGAAACGGAAACGGTTTCGCCGAGTTCGAATCGCAATTCATCGTGATCGCCACAGGCACCAAGCCTGCAGCAAATCCAAAAGTGCCCATCAATGGCCGCAACATTATAGATAGCGACCAAATCCTTAACATGCCGCAAATTCCGCGAACTCTTATCGTCGTTGGCGGCGGCGTGATCGGTGTTGAATACGCCTGCATGTTTGCGACGCTCGGCGTCCGCGTCATCATTATTGAAAAGCGCCCTCGTCTTCTCGAATTCGCGGACACGGAGATGGTGGAGGCGCTGAGTTATCAAATGCGCGATCATCGCGCCACGATGCGGCTGAACGAGGAAGTCGAGAGTGTAGAAGAACTGCCGGATGGAAAGGTTGCCGCGAATCTCGTCAGCAAAAAGCGGATCAACGGCGACGCTCTGCTATACGCCGTCGGCCGCCAGGGCAATGTGGGGAGGCTCGACCTCGCCGCAGCCGGAATTGAAGCCGACGACCGCGGCCGCATTAAAGTCGACACTGATTTTCGGACCACTCAGCCGCACATCTTTGCCGTCGGCGACGTGATCGGATTTCCGAGTCTCGCGTCGGTCTCGATGGAACAGGGCCGCATCGCTGCCGCGCGAGCATTTGGAGTGCAAGTGCAAACCGATCCGGAAAGCTACCCCTACGGAATTTACACGATCCCGCAGATTTCCTTCATCGGAAAAACTGAAGAACAGCTCACCGACGCCGATGTTCCCTACGAAGTCGGTGTTGCTTACTACCGCGAAATCGCTCGAGGCCAGATTTCCGGTCACACCGATGGACGCCTTAAAATCCTCTTCCACCGCGAGACGCTCGAACTGCTCGGCGTCCACATCTTCGGAGAAAATGCTGCCGAACTTCTTCACATCGGGCAGGCCGTCTTCAAATTGAAAGGCAAAATCACCTACTTCATCAACACCGTTTTCAACTATCCCACACTCGCAGAGTGTTACAAGACAGCCGCATTCAACGGGCTGAACCGGTTGGGCTAATCAGCGGAACGCACGCATGATCGGCTCGAGACAAAGCAAGCGCCGAGGTATGACGCCTAAACGCGAGGCGCAAAACTACTCGCGAACAATTTCGGCGTTGGCGCTTGGAGAGACTACGCGGACGAGCCGTGTTCCGTCGAGATAGAGGTCGATTTCGAGGTCTTCAGTCTTAACGCGCAACTCTTCCAGCTTGTCCTGTTTGCCGAGCGATTCCACTGTAACCGTTCCCGGTGTCATCTCCTGAGGAACAATCACCGAAAAGGTTTGCGCGCCTTTCTTATCCCAGTCGTAGAGTCGCGCGAGGATTCCGTACTGGTCATACATGTTGTTGTCGAGCACTACGATTTTGTCGGAATTGAACGTGAACTGTTGCGTGTAGGGTCGAGCTCCTTCTATGCGGAGTTCCACATTCGCAACCGGGCCGTTGAATGTAATCGTTGACGCCGCTTTCTTAGCGCCCGTCATCGACCATTCGTAGCGGACCGGCGATCCGTCAGGCTTCAGCTCAAGCGTTCCGGTCACGTGCGCCGCTCCCTGCGGAGTTTGAATTTCGGCATTCCCGTGCGCAATCCAGTTTCCACCGCTCTCGCCGAATTCAAAATCTTCTTTGCCCGCTGACTGGCCGTTGACTAGGATTTTAAACTTGCCTTTGTCGGGGCCGAACCCAGAGTTCGCGGCAACCGCTGCGATTGCAAGCGCGAAAAACAGAATGATCGCAGGAATGGAATTCGCGGACGGACAAGTGAATTTGCATCGCGAATTTGCCACGCCGCTGTCACCATGGTGATTCATCGTCATACAGTCACCTTTGGGAAAATGCCCAGCGCGAGGATTTGTTCTACAACGCGCAGGGGCTCGATGTTTGTTTCAACGCGGTGGTCTGCGAGTTCATAGAAAGGCAAGCGCTCTTTATACAGCTTCCGGAAACTCGCCTCATCGCGAAAGAGCGGTCGATTGGTGATATGAGCGCAACGCGAGAGCAATTCTTCCACGGGGCAGTGCAGCCAAACGAGCACCGCTCCACTTTCGCGAAGCAGAGCAACGTTGTCCGGCTGCGCCGTCGTGCCGCCACCGAGAGAAATGATCCGCGGCTTTTGCAGCGCCGTAGCTTCTCGCATGGTTTTATCGAGCTGTTCGTGCTCGATCTTACGAAAGGCCGGCTCGCCCAGCTTCGCGAAGATTTCCGGGATCGTTGCGCCTGTGGCGTCAGTAATAAGCTTGTCGAGATCGACATATTGCCAGCCGATTTGCCGGGCGAGCAGGCGCGCAACGGTAGATTTGCCGCTGCCCATGAATCCAGTTAGGCAGACGAGCCTGCGCGGGCGGACGTCAATTTTCATCTGTTTTGGTGCGACTTGTTTACGCAATCGCGATCTGGTGCAATCAATTTCTCTTCAGAATGTTGATTGTACCATCGAACGAACTGAGTTCGACTTTCGCGTGCCCGGAGTTGAACGATCCGAGGATCGCATTGCCGAATTTCGGAACATTCTGGGGATGAGAGGGAGGCGTAAGGCTCGCCTGACTATTGACCTTGCCCTTCAGCGAGCTTGCGCTCAGATCGAATGAATCGCCAGGAGAGAAGTGTACTTCGATCACTCCGCTGTAATTTTTCAGTCGGTAAATCCCGTTGGGCAGAAACTCGCCGTCGAAAAGAATGTTGCCCTTCGAGGTCTGCGCGTGCACGTGGAAACTGTGCAGGCTGAGAAGCTTGAAACTTCCGCTGATGGAGGAAACTTCCAGGCGCCCCGAACACCGAACACATTGAAACGATCCGCCGACGGTCTTTACAGTAAGGTAGCCGGCAGCGTCTTCGAGGTCGACACCCGCACCGACAGTTTCGACGTTCATGTCGCCCATAACGTTGGCAACCGTCACTTCGCCTGAATCATCGTGAATCTGGAGTTCAGCATCTTCCGGCACGTTAATCTGATAGTCGGCCTGCAAATCTTCGGGTGAAATGGAGTCGGAGATCTGATGCGTCATCACATCGATCCGGTTCCCGGACTGTTCCGCGTCCACTTCCACTTTATCGCTGGTGTGAGTCGCGATCACCATCACTTCGGATTTCGTCCACGCTTTCACCACCACTTTGCCATTCGGATTGTGGATCGTCACGACGCTGTGCGGTTCGACCTTAAAGTGTTTCTCGATGTTGTGCGCGAAAACGGGGACGGCACTGACAAGCAAAAGACTCGGAATAATCACTCCGGTCTTCCATTTGTTACGAAGCGGAATCAGTTCGGTAGTGCTCATTGGCCTGGTGCCTCCGCGTTCAGTCGTCGTTCACTCATTTGAGCCAGTAAGTCTGCTTTCTGCTGGTACGCGCCGTAGAGATAATCCCGCGCCTCTTCGTTGTCCGGTTCTTCGCGCACGCTGTTTTCACACAAAGAAATATAGTTGTCAACGATCTCGAGATTCTTGTGAAGAGAAGCAGTCACGGGTGATTCAGATGCAACAGGCGAGGAGAAGGAAGCTTGCTCGGCGGACATAAGGTGCGCGCTCAGCGGGGTCGTGGAAGATTCTGTGCCGTCGAGCCAGCGCTGCCGGTTGATTCTTGCATTGATCGGTCCGCTAAGGCCGAATGCGATTGCAAGCAGCGCGCAGAGATAGGCGCCTGCCAGCGCGGGCCGGGGTAACGAATTGAACCAGCCGCCGAAACGCTCAACAAACCAGGATTTGGGAGCCGCGTTCCGGATAATTCCTTCTTCTTCAAGTTGTGCACGCAGCGAGACCCAAATTCGCGCTGGCGGCTCGGCATCAGCTGGCTCTAACGAATGCGCCACGGAGCGAATCGCGCCCAAATCTTCGATGAAGCTCCGGCACGAAGCGCAGTCGCGAATGTGTGCCTGAGCCGAAACATCTCGTAGAGCATCATTCGTTCCCTCATGCTGTGTTTGGAAATCCCTACAACTGATTGTCGCCATTTCCTTTAATCCTCGCCGCCGGCACTCCCGGCAGCTTTCCGATCTTCGCGTGCTTTGTCTCGCAACGATTCATGGAGCAACTCGCGCAGCCGCATTCGCGCTTTGTGCAACTGCGATTTCGAGTTTCCGATCGAGCATTCCATGATCTCGGCGATCTCGTTGTGCTCGTAGCCCTGGACGTCGTGGAGCACGAATACGGCCTTATAACCTGGCGGCAACTTTTCGACGGCCCGCTGCAAGTTCACTCGGTCAATCGAACCGCTGAGCCGTAAGTCCGGCGACCCAAAATCGCGCCTCGGACCTCCCGATTCCTCGTCCGGTTCCGTCATCTCGTCGAGCGAGGTCTCAGTGGCCGACTTTTTACGCAAGCGCATCAGCACGACGTTGACCGCCAGCCGGTGCAGCCATGTGGAAAAAGCCGATTCACCTCGGAAGGTCGCGATTTTTCGGAAGAGCTGGAGGAACGCCTCCTGGGTCAAATCCTCCGCTTCGGCCGTGTTCCCGACCATCCGCAGACACAGCGAATACACTCGCCGATTATGCAACCGGTACAGTCGTTCGAAAGCCGTCGCATTGCCGGCCTGGGCCAGCCGGATCGCTTCCGCTTCCGGCATTTCTCCAGGAGTTTCGATTCGTCTCACTCGGGCCACGCTACCCGTGGAGACGCATCAACCAATACGTGCGATGCGCCGCCGGGTCTGGAAGTTGTACTTGTGGTTCTTTTCAACCAATAGGTCAAGTCGTTATCTCGAATTTCGATTGTAACAATCGATACTGCTCTTGATTCGACGTCCGGGAGGTTTAACAGGACGCGATTATTCTCGTCGGAATCGTCCCCGCAGTCCAGTAGCGTTCCAAATTTAATGTTTTTCTTCCATTTATTGGAGGCGGAAACCGAGCATCGGAACCGCTAAGCAGATACGCGCGTGGCGCGCTGGCGTGGACGGACTCTGGGGGCGGCCGGCAAGTTCATTTCCCGCTCAAAAGCCGAAAGTTGATCCGCCGGTAATGAGTGGAGAAAGGACTTCAAGATAACTTCCGACTCGCGAAGGCATGTGTTGAGGTCGAAGTGCAACGAATCGAGTTGCTTCCATCCGGCGCCAGGCTCGGTGCAGGTTCCCGCAGAAATGTCGTCGGCCACATGCTCGAATTCGTTCCCGAGTTGTTCGACGGTGTTAGCTAGGATGCGAAGCTTGTGAAAGAACCGGGAGCGATGGCCGAGAAGCACGTTGTGGAGCAGGCTGTTCCACGAGGCTGCGCTCTGCGCTGTGTCTCCGCGGAAAAAACCTGTGTTTAGGGGCTGCACAATCGGTGGATTGCTGAGGTGCTTGCCGCGGTCCGTCAGTACTCCGCATGCGGTGACGAGCGCACCCATCAGGCGCCGCATCAGTTCGCTTGTGATTGAAACTTGCTGGTTCGCACAAACCAACTCGCCGCGAGCCCGAAGTGATATTGCTTCATCGAGCGAGACACTCATCATCGCGTAGGAACATTCCCATCCGCGGACGATGCTTTCGAAAACCTGATTCTTCTCCCCTGGAAGCGCTGCTCTCCAGTCACCGGAAGCGCTGCGCCCAACGGGGGAAGGTCCCCGCTTTCGCTTGAACAAAACCGTGTCTCCGAAAGGCAGCGCATTATACCACCGGTTTTGGAAACCAGCGGATTCCTGCGAATTTGCTGGTGGGAGTTACGCACAATTGGAGGGTACCATCACGATGTCGAAACCCCGGAAACTACTGCACTTGCGCGGGAGAGGCATCCAGGACCATCGGCCACGGAACATCGCGCACGAGCCTCGCGTTTTCTTGACGCTTCTTGAATCGGGCCGCTATACTGCCGAGCGACTCATCAGAAAGGACTTACCCGTTGGAATTTGAACCGCTCGATCAGTTTCAACAACGTCGCAAAAAACTAGCCGAAATCGAAGTGCTAGGGAACGCCTCGTACCCGCATAAATTCGATTGGACACACACTGCTAAAAAAGTTGCGGAAGAATTCGGCGCGCATAGCGCGGAGCAGCTTGCTGCGGAACACGTCGACGTGCGCGTGGCGGGACGAATCGTCGCGCTGCGCCCGCATGGAAAAGCGGCCTTTGGGCACATCCTGAGCGACGGCTCGCGCTTGCAGTTCTACGTGAAGCTCGACGTTGTTGGGGTCGCCCAATTCGAACTTTTCAAGCTCCTGGATTTGGGGGACATCGTCGGCTTGAGCGGCCATTTATTTCGGACGAAAACGAACGAGCTCACGGTGTGGGTCACTAAGCTCGAGCTATTAAGCAAAGCGTTGCTTCCCCTGCCTGAGAAATGGCACGGGCTCGCGGACGTTGAGCAGCGCTACCGCCGCCGTTATATCGATCTAATCGTTAACGATCGTTCACGCGATATTTTTATGAAGCGCGCGCAGATCATCCGGGAGATTCGGAATTTCTTCAACGAGCGCGACTATGTGGAAGTGGAAACTCCTATGATGCACCCGATTTTGGGTGGAGCGACGGCCCGGCCTTTCGTCACACATCACAACACATTCGATATGGACCTGTATTTACGGATCGCGCCGGAGCTCTATTTGAAGCGGTTGGTAGTGGGCGGGATCGACCGCGTGTATGAAATCAATCGCAACTTTCGGAACGAAGGCATCGACGCGATTCACATGCCCGAGTTCACGATGCTCGAGTTTTATCAGGCGTATAGCGATTTTAACGAGCTGATCGATCTCACCGAGGAATTGTTCCGTGGAATTGCGCATAAAGTCTGCGGGACTGCGAAAATTCCCTTCGGTGACATCGAAATTGATTTGGGACGTTTCGAGCGGCTGACCATGCGCGAAGCGATCGCGAAGTACTGGGTAATTCCCGACGAAGCACACGGGCTGGTTGCAGAACTTGCGACCGCCGGAGGTCCGCAAGCGGTCGCAGGACGCTTCAACGCATACGCTCGAACGCATAGTGCGGACATGATCGCGAACGTGCAGAAACTCTCCGATGGCGAACTGATCGGCGAGCTGTTCGAAGCTGTCGCCGAAGCGCATTTAATTCAGCCAACCTTTATTTATGATTTTCCGACGGCGATTTCGCCGCTTTCGAAACCGCGTGCCGACGATCCGGCTACCGCCGAACGCTTCGAGCTGTTTATAGCCGGAATGGAGCTCGCGAACGGCTTTTCTGAACTGAACGATCCGTTCGATCAGGAGAGCCGCTTCGCAGCGCAGGTGGAAAAGGGCGGGCAGGAAGCACCGAAAGAAGTGGATACAGATTACATTCGCGCGCTAAGCCACGGGCTCCCACCGACGGCTGGCGAGGGCGTGGGCATCGATCGTCTTGTCATGCTTTTAACCAACTCCCATTCAATTCGCGAAGTAGTGCTCTTTCCGTTGTTACGAGCGGAGTCGGCAGTGGCCGACGCGCCGCCTGAAGCCGGAGCGGTACAACACGGAACGTCCCCCGCGCCCCCCGACAAGCACACCAAATGAAGTTCGAATGGCTCGTTGCGCTGCGCTACCTCCGGTCGCCGAACCGTCCGGCGGTGCTTCGGCTAGTCACGCTGCTCGCAGCGATCGGCGTTGCTGCTGGTGTGATGACTCTCGTAATCGCGCTTTCGATGAACACCGGTTTCCGGCAGGCGATTCGCGACAGGCTCCTCACCGTCACAGCGCACGTAAACCTCAAACCGCTCGGCCCGGAAGGCATTCGAAATTATCGCGACCTCATGTCACGCCTCGCCTCGACTCCTGGCGTGAAATCGATTGAGCCGGCGATTTACGATACCGTGCTCCTCTCGTCCGGTAATCATGCGCGCGGAGTGGTATTGAAGGGCGTTGATCCGGAGCTTGAGCGCACTGCCAGCGAAACGTTGCGGCGAATCGTCGCGGGTTCGGCCGATTTCACTCCGGATGCGGATGGAATTCCGGCTCTACTTGTGGGCCGATTGCTCGCTGAAGATTTGAAGATCTCGCCCGGTGGTTACGTCACCTTAACAAGCCCGCAGGGGAGCCTCACTCCGTTCGGAATGCTGCCTCGCTCAAGGCGATTTCGCGTGGCCGGTATTTTTGATTCGGGCTTTTACGATTACGACGCAAACTGGACCTTCGTGACGCTCGCCTCCGGCCAGGCGATGGCGGGAATTGGCGACGTAGTGAGCTTGCTCGAAGTGCGCGTCCAGAATCTCGACGACGCTGGCAGCACAGCGAACGAACTCTTGAAACGCGCCGGCCCCGGATTCACAGCAACAACTTGGATGGATGAAAATCGCGCGCTCTTTCGCGCGCTGAGTCTGGAAAAACTGGTCACGGCGCTCTTCATCGGATTGATCACGTTTGTCGCAGGATTGAATATTCTCGTAGTGCTCACGATGACGGTCACTGATCGCGCCCGAGATATCGCCGTACTGATGGCGATGGGCGCCAGAAGAAAGCAGATCCGGAAAATATTCGTCTTGCAGGGATTAGTCGTCAGCTTCGTAGGGACTTTTGCTGGTCTCGTGCTGGGTTATACCCTAGCGTGGGTCCTGGACCGCTGGCAGTTGATCCCGTTGAACCCTGAAGTGTATGCGATTCCTTACGTACCGTTTCACGCGAACGGGTACGACGCCCTTTGGATTGCCGCCGCGGCGCTTGCCATTAGCATCGCGGCTACGCTTCTACCGGCGCGGTCCGCAGCGAGAATTTTGCCAGTTGAAATCTTGCGCTTCGAGTAAGCCTGCAATTGTGCCCGTATGACGATACTTTCGAAAAAGTTGGCCCGAGTGCGCGATGGATATGCCCCATCACCGAATTGAATGCTCGGGATGCTTACACGCGCGTTCTCTTTTGGCGTGTGCGGCGTGAATGTTTCGCGGCTACCGTGTTAGAATGTAGATACGGCGAAGACGAAGCGTAGATTCTGCGCTTCAGCGGCCGTGGCTACGGGAAGCATAGGGGTAACAGTACGGCTTAAATGTGAAAGTCTTTAGAATCGGCCCAGTTTGGGAATCACTAGTTGCATGCAAATGCAGGACATACCATCTGGGCAGTTCGGCATCTAACGTGACATAGATCTTGCAGTGAAGAGGCAAGCTACCTTGGGCGTCGCTGTCATTGACGACACTCAGTTCCGGGCCGCCACAGGCTCCGGCGAGCTTGTGCGCGTCGAAAGCTTGCGCAAGGTTTATCACTCCGGATCGCAAGATATCACTCCACTGGATGGAATCAGCTTTTCAATCGAACGCGGTGAAATGATTTCGATTGTCGGACCTTCCGGCGCCGGCAAAAGTACTCTGCTGCACATCCTGGCTGCGCTGGACACTCCGACGAACGGTAACGTATACTTCGGCACAAGTTCGCTGGAATCTTTGGATGAAGCCGAACTTGCGGAGTATCGCAGCCGCGCCGTTGGTTTTGTCTGGCAGCGTCACCATCTTCTGCCGGACTTTACCGCAGCGGAAAACGTCGCGATGCCGATGCTGGTTCGAGGCGAACCAAGGGCGCAGGCGCTCCGGGCGGCGCACGATTGGCTGGGCGAAGTAGGGTTAGGCGATCGAGCCGCGCAGCGCGCAGGAGAACTATCGGGTGGCGAACAGCAGCGAGTGGCAATCGCGCGGGCGCTGGCGAACCGGCCGGCGCTGCTACTGGCAGATGAACCTACAGGCGATCTGGACGAACGGAGCGCGGAGAGCGTTTTCGACCTTATGAAACGCCTTCATCGCTCTCACCAGCTGACTTCGATTCTCGCAACGCACAACCTTTCATTGGCACGGCGCACAGACCGCATTCTGGTTCTGGATCACGGCAAGCTTGCGCCGGTCGGAGAACTGCTCACCGGATACTCGGCTTCCATAGCGTCGACGGCGAGCGTTGGGGCGGAGACTCCAGGAGACCTCAGGTGAACCGTGTTTGAACGCTATACAGAGAAGGCTAGGCGCGTAATCTTTTTCGCTCGCTATGAAGCGAGCCAGTACGGCAGTCCCTTCATCGAGACCGAGCACCTGCTCCTCGGCTTGTTGCGCGAGGACAAGGCGCTCGCGAATCGATTCCTGCGCACTCACGGTTCGATCGAATCCATCCGGAAGGAAATCGAATCGCGGATCACCGTTCGCGAACGCATTTCTACGTCGGTGGAAGTCCCTCTCAGCCAGGAGTGCAAGCGCATCCTGACTTTCGCCGCTGAAGAAGCGGAGCGCCTCGGCCACAAGCACGTCGGTACTGAACACTTGCTGCTTGGCGTTTTGCGCGAAGAAAAATCCTTCGGAGCGGAAATCCTGCTGGAGCGTGGATTGAGGCTTTCGACTGTGCGCGAGGAACTGGCGCGTAGCACGGGAGAGAAGGTGCCTGTGAATCGGCCTAAAGAAGCGTCTTTGCTAGCAGAATTCAGCCGCGACTTGACGCAAGCCGCGATGGAAGGCCAGCTCGATCCTCTCGTGGGACGCGACCGCGAACTCGAGCGCGCCATCCAGATCCTGTGCCGCCGGACGAAGAACAACCCCGTCCTGATTGGCGAGCCAGGCGTCGGCAAGACGGCAATCGTCGAAGGTCTCGCACAGCGAATCTCCGATGGCGATGTGCCTCCATTTCTCGCGGACAAGCGAATTCTCTCGCTCGACCTGTCCCTGATCGTCGCCGGCACAAAATATCGCGGCCAGTTCGAAGAGCGCCTGAAAACGATCATGAAGGAATTGATGGAGAGCCAGAACGCCATCGTCTTCATCGACGAACTGCACACTCTTGTCGGCGCAGGTTCGGCCGAAGGCTCGCTCGACGCCGCGAATATTTTGAAACCAGCTTTGAGCCGTGGCGAGATTCAATGCATTGGCGCCACCACTCCCGCGGAATATCGCAAGTCCGTCGAAAAAGACCGCTCGCTCGAACGCCGCTTCCAGGCCGTAAAGGTTTCCGCGCCGGGAGAAGACGAGGCGATTCGCGTGCTTCAGGGCGTTCGCGATCGCTACGAAAAATTCCACGCAGTCAGCTATACCGAAGACGCGATCCGTTACTCGGTGTATCTCTCGAACCGCTATATTCCAGATCGCTTCCTTCCCGACAAGGCCATCGATCTTCTCGACGAAGCCGGCTCGCGCGTGAAGCTCCGCCAGGCGATGCTGCCCGACGAAGTGTCGGAAGTTCAGAAGCGTGTGAAGTTCATCACCCACCGCATGGAAACCGCCATCGCGAACCACGAATTCGAAAAGGCGCGGTTTTATTCGGAAGAAGAACGCAAAGAAAAAGAACATCTTCGAATGCTGCGCGAGAAGCTGAAGATTGACGATTCATCCACCGGCATCGTGACCCGTGAAGATATCGAAGATGTAGTCGCGCGCTGGACTGGCATTCAGGTTTCCGCCATCAAGGAAGACGAGCAGCAGAAGTTGCTGCGCATCGAAGAAGAATTGCACCGCCGCGTGATCAGCCAGGATAAATCCATCACGGCTCTCGCTCGTGCGATTCGTCGCAGCCGCGCTGGATTGAAAGCTCCCGGCCGTCCCGTGGGCTGCTTCCTGTTCCTGGGTCCTACCGGCGTTGGAAAAACGGAAGTCGCTCGGCGCCTTGCGGAATTTCTATTTGGCAGCGAGAAGTCGCTGATCCGTTTCGATATGTCGGAATACATGGAAAAGCATTCCGTATCGAAATTGATCGGCGCGCCTCCGGGATACGTTGGATATGAGGAAGGCGGCCAGCTGACAGAACGCGTCCGCCGCACTCCGTACTCGGTGATGCTGCTCGATGAAATCGAAAAGGCTCATCCGGATGTTTACAACATTCTGTTGCAGGTTTTCGAAGACGGGCAATTAACCGACGGACTCGGAAATACGGTAGACTTCCGCAACACAATCATTATCATGACCTCTAACATCGGAGCGCGGCAATTGCAGAAACAATCCGGACTTGGGTTCCAGTCCAAGGATGAATTTGCCGCGGCGAAGAGCCAGGACGACATGGTAATGACTGAAGTGAAGCGAGTTTTCAATCCTGAATTCTTGAACAGGCTCGATGAAGTGATCCTGTTCAATTCGCTCACGGATGACGACCTGCTGCGGATTATCGACTTGCTCGTCGGTCAAATCAACGAGACTCTGATACATCGCCAGGTGCAAATTGCACTGACGCCGGAAGCGCGTCAGTGGATTCTCGAAAAAACTTGTGGCGATCGAAATTATGGCGCGCGGCCGCTCCGGCGCGCGTTGCAGAAATACGTCGAAGACCCACTGTCGGAAGCTCTCATTCAGGGTGGACTCCAACGGCCGGCTACGCTTGAGATTTATCTCTCAGCGGACGGCCTTTTGTTCCGACCTGTCGTGGAAGCAACCCCGGTGGCCCACTAGGAATCCTACACGCGCAAGCTGGACGGGAGCGGTCCGGCGGGGGAGCCAAATATCTTGGGCGGGGAAGTGCGGCCTTGACCAGAACCATGGCCGCAGGCAGGAAAATATTTCTGCGCCGATTTCAACTCGCCGTCGTTGTGTATCTGTTGTTCGCATCCATCGCGTATCCTCTTTGGGCTCAGAACGTGCGGCCATCTCAGTCGATTCAGTACACCATCGAACGGATCGACTTCGTCGGTAACCGCCGCATCCAGCGCGATACTCTCCTGGCTCGAATTTTTTCCCGCAAGGGAGATCCCTACACAGAGGAAGCGATCCATCGCGATTTCCAGGCGCTCTGGAACACTCAATTTTTCGAGGATATTCGTCTCGAAGTGGAAGACAGCCGGGACCAGCCAGACGCCAAGATTCTTGTCTACTACGTAACGGAACGCCCGATCATTCGCCGCATTGAATACAAAGGAAACAAATCGGTCACTGAATCCGATATCCTTGACCGCTTCAAAGAACGCAAAGTCGGCCTCTCCGTTGAGAGTCAGTTCGATCCCACAAAAATCAAGCGTGCGGAAGTCGTCCTAAAGGAATTGCTCGCTGAGCACGGACGCCAGTTTGCCACCGTGAAGCCAACCTACGAGCGAATCGCCGCGACGAACGCAGTGAAGCTCGTCTTTAATATTGATGAAGGCCCCAAAGTCAAAGTCGGCGAGATTAATATTGAGGGGAACACAGCGTTCTCAAACCGCAAGATCATTCGCTCCATGAAACACGACCGTCCTTATTCAATCCCGCTGGGGTTTACGGAGATTCCAGTTTGGGCCAAGACGTACGATCGTCAAAAGCTCGATGAGGATCTCGAAATTGGTGTCCGCGGACTGTATCAGAACGAAGGCTACTTTAAGGTGCTTGTGAAAGACCCGGTTCTCAAAATCGTAGACGAGGACCGCAGCGGAATACCCGGGCCGTGGCCGGTGGTGGGCTCCAAGCACGGGAAAGCAACCAACATCACGATTCAGATCGAAGAGGGCGATCAGTACCGCATGGGCGCGCTGAAATTTCGAAGCGGAGACCCGGAGTTGGGTCTCGTATTCAAGCCGGAAGCTTTGGGCCGGTATTTCGGCCTGAAGGAAGGCGAAATTTTCTCGACGGAAAAAGTTCGAAAAGCCCTCGATAATTACAAGAAACTGTACGGCGAATACGGATACATCGAGTTCGTCGCCACTCCGATCACCGAAGTGAACGACGCGAAGAAACAAGTCGACATCACGATGGAGTTCAGCCAGGGCAAGCCGTTCTACGTCCGCCGCATCGAATTCTCCGGGAACACCACGACGCGCGACAAGGTGATTCGCCGCGAGTTGCTGATCGATGAAGGCCAGGTGTTCAACAACCGCCTTTGGGAACTGAGCTTGTTGCGTCTGAACCAGCTCAACTATTTTGATCAGATCAAGCCTGAGAATGCCGATTTGAAGAAAAACGAGAAAGCCGGAACGGTTGATATCAAGCTAAAGGTCCACGAAAAGGGAAAGCAATCGATCAGCTTCTCCGGCGGCGTCAGCGGAATTGCTGGCACTTTCATCAGTCTTTCTTATCAGACGAACAATTTCCTCGGACTCGGCGAAACCCTTACCCTTTCCGGCCAGCTCGGCAATTTGCAGCAAGGGGCGACCTTCGGTTTCACTGAGCCCTACCTCTTCGATCGTCCGATCTCCACTGGGTTCACGATCTTCTATAGCAAGTTCAACTACAACCAGGCAAAGCAGGAAGGATTGCTGCTGGGCCAGCAGATCGCAATCGATCCGGCCCTCCAGCAGAACTATACGACGGACTCGCACGGCTTCACGATTTTCGCGAGCTATCCAGTGCGAAAGTACCGTTTCATGCGGGTGGGCATCACATACGGATTTTCAACCACGAACATCACTGCCTTCAGCCAATCGGCACAGTTGCTCTTCGAGTTCACCCAATTCCGCGCCCTGGCGGGACCCTCTGCATTAACGGGAATTCAATCCAGCAAAATTACTCCGACGATCTCCTACAACACAGTTGATAATCCGCAGAACCCCACCCACGGAAAGAGCTTTTATTACGGCCTTGGCTGGGAAGGCGGTCCCCTAGGCGGCAACACCAACACCATAAGCAATACGTTTACGATGACATATTTCCATCCGCACCATCATCACCGGAACGTGATCGGGTTCCGCTTGCTTACCAGTGCAATCACTGGATATGCGGGAACCGACGTTCCTCCCTATAGCCGGTTTTATCTCGGCGGCGAAAACGACGTCCGCGGTTTCGATTTCTATACGATTTCTCCATTCGTGGCGATTCCGAGTCAATCCACGACTTCTGTCACTTATTTCGATCCTACGCGGCTTGGTCCCACCGGCAGCCCGACCCCTGTGGCGCTGACTGTACCGATCGTGACGTTCCTTCCCACGCGTCCCGGCGGC
>Ga0210387_10002228_pt1 | contig 14736 bp, 13 predicted proteins | sample IncBWC7OmetaG_FD_160108 | JGI IMG/M metagenome (GOLD analysis project Ga0210387, IMG submission 160108) | Forest soil microbial communities from Barre Woods Harvard Forest LTER site, Petersham, Massachusetts, United States - Inc-BW-C-7-O ...
ACGGCTTGAGTAGACATCCCGCCCCACGACCGAGACAAGAACAACATGATTTCCGACCGCTTCTCCAACAGCCAGCAGTTCTTAAAACCCGTCGTCGCAAGCAAGGGCGGCGTCGTTGCGGCGCAATCGCGGCGCGCGGCCGAGGTTGGCGCGGAGGTGCTGGCGGCCGGCGGCGATTGCGTTGACGCCGTAGTCGCGACCGGCTTTGCGCTCGGCGTGCTGGAGCCCTGGATGAACGGGGCCGGCGGCGGCGGCGCTATGGTGCTCTATCGCGCCGGCGAAAACCGGCATGAGGTGATCGACTACGGCATGCGCGCGCCGCTCAGCCTGCGCGTCGAGGACTATCCGCTGACCGGCGGCGCGGCCAGCGATCTCTTCCCCTGGGCGCGGGTGAAGGACGACCGCAACCTGCACGGACCGGGCTCGATTGCGGTGCCCGGCGTGGTCTCCGGCCTCGGCGAAGCACATCGCCGCCACGCCCGGATGCCGTGGCGCGACCTGCTGCAACCGAGCGTCAAGCTCGCCGGCGAAGGCCTTCTGGTCGACTGGTGGACGACATTGATGATCGCAAGTTCGGCCGTGGATCTGCGTCGTTATCCCACCAGCGCCGCGGCCTATCTGACCGACGGCCTGCCGCCTCATCCGCTGTGGAGCATCCGCTCGCCGGTGCGGATGTCGCAGGACCGGCTCAAGGCCACGATGGAGCAACTCGCCGCAGCCGGCGCGCGCGACTTCTACGAGGGCGATCTTGCGAGAAGCATCGCGGCCGACGTGCAGGCGGCCGGCGGCGCGCTCTCGGTCAGCGATCTCTCCGCGTTTCACGCCGTGCTGCGCGAGCCGCTGGAGATTCCCTACCGCGGCGGCAAGGTGTTTGCGACGCCCGAACTCACGGCCGGACCGACGCTCGCCCATGCGTTGCGTCTGCTGCAATATCTCAAGCCAGGCCGCGGCGGCCCGGATGGTTCGGCCTACGTCGCCTATGCCGAAGCGATCCAGGCCGCCTATCGCGAGCGGCTGAAGGGCATGGGCGACGCCGACGGCCGGCGCGCGCTCGGCGCCGAATATCTGGCGCCCGCCTGCACCACGCATTATTCGGTTGTCGACCGCCACGGCAACATGGCGGCGGTGACGCAGACGCTGCTGTCAACCTTCGGTTCGAAATTCGTGACGCCCGCAACCGGCATCACCATGAACAATGGCATCATGTGGTTCGACACCACGCCGGGCACGACCAATTCGCTGGCACCCGGCAAACGCTGCCTCTGCAACTATACGCCTGTCGTGGCACAGACGGGCGACGGCCGGCACCTCGCGCTCGGCGCCTCGGGCGGAAGGCGAATCATGCCTTCGGTGCTGCAGATACTGTCCTTTGTGATGGACTTCGGCATGGAGCTGGAAGAGGCGATCCACCAACCGCGCATCGATGCCAGCGAGGGCGATATCGTGATCGGCGATGTCCGCCTTCCGGCGGACGTGCGCGCCGCGCTCAAGTCCCGCTTCGACTATGAGGAAGCGCGCGTGCAAACACTACCGGGAAAATTCGCCTGCCCGAGCGTGGTGCTGCGCGAGAACGACGCCAACCAGGGCGCCACCGATACCTTCCATCCCTGGGCCGACGCCGTGGCGGAAGGTTAACGCTGGCGCCGCGATTTACGCAGGAAATTGAACCCTTCGCATCCCCAAACGACCTAACCTCTGAGTCCATCCCATTCAGTTTGGTCGTTCCCGCTATGTCGTTTTCTCGCTATCTCGCCCCGCTCGTCGCCGCCATGATCTTCCTCCCGGCTCTGGCTCACGCCGACGACCAAGTCAGCCCGGCTTTCAGCCGCGCGGGCAAGCTTAATCTGTGCGCCGGCGTCGGTGACAACAACCCTCCGATCGACCCTGCGATTTGCAAGAAAAACGGCTACGACAAGGTCTCGGACGAGCTCGACCGCGCGCTGCAGGCGGCGCTTTCGAAGACCCCGGCCAACGTGCAGCCGCTGCTCAAGCGCGACCAGGGCTTTTTCGGCGAGATGGTCGCTTCCGCCGGCGAGGAAATGCCGGGGTCGGACAATGCGCAAGAGCGCGAGCGGTTCGCAGGCATCCTCAAGGGACGCCTCGCCGCGCTGGCACGGATCGCGCAAGGCTTTGGCCGCACCGGCGTGCTCGGCACCTGGGAAGACATGCTCGGCAGCGTCACGGTGACACCGGCCGATGGCGGCGCCACCCGGATCGCTTTCGACATCAATGCGAGCTACGGCCCCGCCGATTCCGAGGAACGGCAATGGCATTGCAAGGCCACCGCACTGCTCAAGCCGGGCGCGAATGGCTGGCTCGAAGGCACGATGGATGCCGAGGCGAAGACAGGCGCCGAAGGCCAGCCACTCAAGCCGCCGAGCGTCAAATTACGCCGCCAGGGCGAGACGCTTCGCGTCGTCGTCGCCGCCGCCCTGGATGCGAGCTGGCAAAACTGGCCCGAGGTGAGCCATCCCTCCTGCAAGGACAACGATGCACTCACCGGCAGCTATTTCGCCAGCGGCAAGCTCGATCCGACGCTGTCACCCGACAAGACCGATACAGGCTTCGTCGCGCCGAGCTTCGATTGCACCCATCCCTTCAGCGCCAGCGACGAGGAGATCTGCGCCGATCCGGACCTCGCCGCCGGTGATGTCAGGCTGAACCGGGCCTGGAAGGCGCTACTGCCGCGTCTCGATGAGGCGACGCGTCGCGCGCTGACCGACGATCAGCGTCATTGGATCAGGGCGCAAGCCAACGTCTACATTGAGTTCCTGCATCCCGACTGGAACAAGCTGACTAACTTCATGCACTACACGTCCTATGCACGTTTCGAGCTCGACAGCCTGCAGCGCGAGCGGGTCGCGCTGCTCGAAGGCTTTGACGACAAGCGCAACGGCCTTACCGGCGTGTGGCTGAGCTATACCGCCATCCTGAACGTGACGACGGCTGACGATGGCGGGATCGAGGGCAAGGGTTGGAAATGGGAGCAAGGCTCCTGGAAGGACGGCTGCGACTACCAGATCGAAGGCGATGTCGTCAAAGGCCTGTTCCACTCGGCCGAGAAGCGCAAGAACCCCGACACGCTGGAGCGCGACGGCGCCATGCTGATCGTGAATAAAATGGACGATGTCTTCGCAAGCAAGCGCCGCGACCCGACCGATGGCGACGAGCCGAAATGCAGGCGATCCTATTCCAATTCCTCCACCGTGCGTCTGTTTCCGGCAAAGCCCTCGCCCGACATCAATAATTTCGATCGAACCCGCTAGGAGCGGCGGCGAAGGCCGGGCTTCCGCTCGAACCTGGCGACCTCCGGAAGACACCAAATAACAACAGTTTCGCTTGTGGGGTCACCTCTCATGGCCGGCCGGGTTACCGTCGTCTTGCGCGCCATCACTGCTGCGCTCGCGCTATTTGCTGCGATGGGTACAGCCGCGCATGCAGAGAAGCGCGTGGCGCTGGTGATCGGCAATTCCGCCTATACCCATGCGCGGGCGCTGCCGAACCCGGACAATGACGCCAAGCTGATGTCCGATACGCTGCTCTCGCTCGGCTTCTTCGTGGTCGGCGGCGGCGCGAAGCTCGATCTCGACAAGGCCAGCTTCGACACGGCGCTCAAGGAATTTCGGAAAGAGCTGGCCGGCGCCGACGTCGCGCTGTTCTACTTTGCCGGCCATGGCGTCGAGACCCACGGGCTGAACTATCTGGTGCCCACCGATGCCGATCCGGTCAATGATGGCGACGTGCTGGCGCAGGGCATCGGCCTTGCCGGCATTCTCGACGACCTCGAGCAGGCCAATGTGAAGATCAACCTGCTCTTGATCGACGCCTGTCGCGACAATCCCTTTCCCGATCGCTTGTCTGCGGCAAACGCCGGGCTGGCGCAGATGCAGGCGCCTGCCGGCACGATGATCTCCTTTGCGACCCAGCCGCACGGCGTGGCGCTCGACGGCGATGACGGCCACAGTCCCTACACACGCGCGCTTGCCGCGGCCATCCAGCATCCCGGCTATGGCCTGTTCCGCACCTTCAACGAAGTCGGGCTCGCGGTCGAGAAGGCAACCCATGCCGACCAGTTGCCGTGGGTGTCGTCCTCGCCGATCGACGGCCGCTTCTATTTCGCGGGCAAGCAAGTGGCCGCGGCCGCGCCGGACACGCCGTCAGCAACTTCCGATCCGCGCCGCGACCTCGTCACCGACTGCGACCGGCTTGCGGCGATGCCCTCCGACACCGGACATGCGCCGGACCTGAAGGGTATCGACATGGACAAGATCGACATCCCGTCCGCGATGATCGCCTGCAACGAGGCGATGAAGCAATATCCAGACGTGATGCGCTTCGTGTTCGAGGCCGGACGGATCGCCCATGCGCGCAAGGATTATGCAGAGGCGCGAACCCTCTACGAAAAAGCCTTCGCCGGCGGCTATGCGATCGCGGCGAACGGCCTCGGCAATCTCTATTCGGACGGGCAAGGCGTGCCAAAGGACATGGCCCAGGCCGCGCAATGGTACAAGAAGGCGGCCGACGCCGGCGAGCCCGCTGCCATGGACGCGCTCGCCTGGCTCTACGAAATCGGCAGCGGCGTACCCAAGAACTGCTCGGAGACGATCCGCCTCTATGACACCTCGGGCAAGCTCGGCTTGTCGGCGTCGGTCAACAATATGGGCCTGATGTATTTGAAGGGCGCCTGCGTGCAGCGCGATTATGCCGTGGCGCGGCAATGGTTCGAGCAGGCGGTCGCGCTCGGCGACGGTCAAGCCATGAACAATATGGGCACACTCTACAGCGACGGGCATGGCGTCCCCCGCAACAACAAGATCGCACGCGAATGGTTCGAGAAGGCGGCTGCGCTCGGCATCCCCGAGGCGAAACAGAATCTGAAGGGGATGGGGCGCTAGCTCGCTAGCCTCCACGTGTCGCCGTCATATTCGTAGCTCAGTGAGCCAACGGGTTCGCGCAAAGCGCGGCCCGATGATAAACTCCGCAACACCCGGGGAAGTCCCGCATACCGCTCTCGCTGATGCGGGCTACGATGAGTGCCCAACAGACCTCAATTCTTCTTCGGCTGGCTGTTGGTGTAGCGGTCGGCCCAGCCGAGCACAAACGCCAGCGTCGCAAACATCGCCGTCACCGCAATGATCACCATGATCGTATCGAGGGTCATCGTTCTCTCCTGTCGCTGATGGAGAGAACGCTAGCGTCTGCGCGTGCCGGCCGCATTGCGCTGGATCAAATTCGCTGTTCGGCAGCGCATTGTGGCTGAAACCCGGAAGCGGTACTTTCGTAACTTGGCAATATCGCAACCAGGACGGCTTCACCATGCGCGCCGCAGCCTTGCTTCTGCTTGCTCTGATCGCGTTCGCCGCGCCCGCCAAGGCGGGTGTCGATGTCGCCGCCGCGCAAAGCGTGATCCGCGCGCAGGAGCAGGCCTTTGCCCGCGATGACGCGGCTTCCGCCTATTCCTACGCCGCGCCAACCATCCACCAGCTCTTCCCGCGCGCGGACATCTTCATGACCATGGTGCAAAACCAGTACGCGCCGGTCTATCGCCACAAGAGTTTCGAGCTCGGCGAAACCCGCACCGAAGGCAATTGGGTCGCGCAGCGCGTTCACATCATCGACGCCAATGGCGAAGCATGGGAAGCGCTGTACACGCTGGAGCAGCAGGCGGACGGCAGCTACAAAATCACCGGCTGCACGCTGTTGAAGGCGGGCGAGGCGGTTTAAGAAAATCCAGAGAACGCGATACCGATCGGCCTCAGATGCCGGAGCTGGTTGGGGCCACGATCTCCCCTACAACTTGAACAGCTTCTCCGCGTTGCCGTGGGCGATGCGCTCCTTGTCGGCTGCGCTCACCGGCAGTTGAGCCAGGAAGGCGCGTCCCTCCGCCATCGATTGATACGGATGATCGATGGAAAACATCATGCGGTCGACACCGCCAAGCTCCAGCAGCAGAGCGAGGAAAGTCGGCGGGAAAAAGAAGCCGGAAAATGTGTAGTGGACGTTCTCCTTGAGATAAGCGGTGACCGGCCGCTTTAGCTTGGTAAGCGCGGGCGCCATAACGTCGAGGCGCTGGAACATGCCGGGCAGCCCTTCGCCGAGATGGCCGATGACGATCTGCAAGTTCGGAAAGCGGTCGAACACGCCGCCGAGGACGAGGCGGATGACGTGAACAGCAGTCTCGATGTGCCAGCCCCAGCCGGGACCTGCGAATATATCGCTGACGAGGGGCGAGAACCCGCCGAACGAAGCGTCGATGACGGCCTGTGGCGGTCGCGTCGGATGCAGGTAAATCGGCGCGCCAAGCTGTTCGGCGCTTTCCAGGATCGGCCAGAAGAATTTGTCGTCGAGATAGCGGCCGCGATTGTGGCCGTTGATGATGGCACCGGCGAATTTTTGCCCACGGACGCGATGATCGAGCTCCTGGGCGGCCTTGTCCGGCACCATGGTCGGCAGCGTGGCAAAGCCACTGAGGCGCGTCGGATATTTCCTGATCGCATCCGCAACAAAGTCGTTCGTCTCGGTGGCAAGCGCGATCGCTTCTGTTGGCTCCAATTGTTCAACACCGGGCGCCGTCAGTGACACGATCTGCATGTCGATGCCGGCGGCGTCCATTTGCGCGATACGCCCCTCGCCGAGGTCGCAAAGCTGCGGGATGAGTTTCAGCGCCCGAGGGCTGTTGAACCTCTCCGCCTGCTCCTTCAGATCCCGGCCGGGGCCATCGAAAAATCGCGGCGTTGCAAAGTGCTCTTCGAGCGTGATGATCCGCATGGCTGATCTCCCTTCCCTGAAGTGTTCGCCTCGACGCTCATATGCGGGGCTCGGCGCATAAATCTTTGCCGTGTCGAGACATGCCGGCATTGCTGCAAAATTGCGGCAGGCTTCAACCGTCGCCGTTCAACATTGATAAAATCATGCGAGCTATTCGAGATGGCCGAGCGGCAGCGGCGCGCCGGCCTTCAAGGTCTGGATCGCGATGTTGCTGCGGACCTCGCGCACGATCGCCAGATTGAGCAGCTTGCCGACCAGGAAGCGCTGATAGTCCTCGAGTTCCGGCACGACCACTTCGAGGAAATAGTCGGCGTCGCCGGACACCAGGTGGCAGGCGACGACTTCCGGCATCTCCACCACCGCTTCCTCGAAATGCTGCGCCTCCGCGTTGGCGTGGACGTTGATCTTCACACCCAGAAACACCGAGAAACCGAGACCGATGCGGGCGCGCCCCAGCGAGGCGCGGTAGCCGTCGATATAGCCGTCGCGCTCGAGGCGTTTCACCCTTCTCAGGCAGGGTGACGGCGACAGCCCGACCTTGTCGGCCAACTCGATATTGCTCAGCCGGGCGTTGGCCTGCAATTCCGTGACGATGCGGCGGTCAATCGCATCCAGCTCGCATTTTGGCATAAAACCGAGTTCCTGAGGTTCATAAAGGCACGATCTTGCGTAAGAGAAAGCCATCTTAGCACATTTCGCAAGGACCCGCCTCGGCCCTCCGTGAGATGGTCATACCGTTTTCTTGCAATTTCCTGCCGAAACGGAGTGGCCCTCATGAACCAGAATCCTCCCGTCGAACCCCTGCTCGACGCCGTCGAACGCTATTTCGCGCTGATGTACGACAATGACGTCACGCGCTTCGATTCCGTGTTTGCGCCGAGCGCGCAGCTGCACGGACTTCGCGACGGTGAATTGAAACTGATCCCCGCTGCCGCCTACCGCAGCAACCTCGCCGCACGGCCTTCACCGCAATCGAACAACGCGCCGCGTCTGCAAGAGGTGTTGCTGGTCGATTTCGCCTCGCCGACCCAGGCCATCGTCAAGGTCCGGGTCCGTATCGATACCCAGCAATATCTCGACTATCTCTCCTGGCATTGCATCGACGGCACCTGGCGCATCACCGCCAAATCGTTTCATGTGGAACGACAGTACGAGGCGGCGACCGCATAGACGAAGTCGAGATCATTTAAAGCCGATGGCCTGGTCAATCGGCTTTCCGCCCCCCTTCAGTTCGCGCGGGCGTTGAGGCGGACTCCATCGCCTCAACATTGGCGAGGACACGACGCAGCAGACCGACAAGCGTCTCCACTTCGCCCACCGATAAGCCCTTGGTCATTTCGACATTGCCTTGACGGAGAACGGCGCGGCCGGCCGGCAGCCGTGCGCGCGCTTGTTTGGTCAGGGATATGAGACTGCTGCGACGATCCGCCGGATCGGGTTCCCGCCGGATGATTCCGTCGCGCTCCATGCGGGTGAGCATTTGCGCCATCGTGGGCTGCTCGACCTTGGCCCAGCGCGCCAGATCGGTTTGAGACATTCGCGCGCCGTCCTTGAGCGCGGTCAGAACCGGCAGCTGAGCAGTGGCGAAGCCCAGGTCGCGAAGCCTGACGTCACCGATGCGCGCCAAGGCCCGCGCGATCCGGCTGAAATAATGGCCTGGGTGCGCCATCGGATCCCAGTCGTCATTTACCATTGCATAGGTACCTATGTTTATAATATAGGTGCCTATGTAACAAGGGGTGACTGATATGACAAGCAAGCCACACATCGCAATCATCGGCGGCCCGGCGGGCTGATGCTCGCGCGTCTGCTCCAGCTGCACGGGTTTGCGCCGACGGTGTTCGAACGGGACCGGCACGGCGGCGACCGGCCGCAGGGCGGCTCGCTCGATCTTCACGGCGACACCGGCCAGCGCGCGATGCGCCTCGCAGGGTCCTGGAGAAGGAGTTCAGCGCTGCCGCCAGACCGGAAGATCAGGGCGATCGGCTCTACGATCAGAGCGGCACATTGCTGTTCGATCGAGACGGGAGCGGCGACAACAGGCCGGAGATCGATCGGACCGCGCTGCGCCGGATCCTGCTGGATTCACTGACACCGGGAATCGTGCGATGGGGTAGCAGGGTCGAAGCGGTCATCCCTCGCGGGGACGGCGCCTGTGACGTGGTCGCCGGGGGCTTGCCCGAACATTTTGATATCGTTGTCGGAGCTGACGGCGCCTGGTCGCGCGTGCGTCCGCTGCTCACGGATGCAAAGCCCCGGTATGAGGGGGCGACGCTTGTCGAGCTCGGCTTTGACGTGCAGCGCCACGGCAATGTCGATGCGCTGGTTGGCAGCGGCAAGATGTTCGCGCTTGGCGATAATCGCGTGCTGATCGCCCAGCGCAATGGCCACGGCCATATCCGCGGCTACGCCGGATTACGCCTTCCCGAAGACGCCGCTCGCGAATGGACAACACAGGCGCCTGATCGCATTCGGGCCGCGTTGCTTCAGGTCTTCGCCGGATGGGCGCCGGCATTCATGGACCTGATCGAGAGCGGCGATTTCATCGCCGTCAGGCCGCTCTACGCGTTGCCAATCGGCACCTCGTGGCAGAGCAGATCGGGCATCACGTTGCTGGGCGACGCCGCACACGTGATGTCCCCTTTCAGTGGCGAGGGCGTGAATCTCGCGCTTGCCGATGCCGCGGATATGGCCGATGCGCTCATCTCCGGCGAGGACTGGCAGGCGGTTGCGGCCTGCGAGGCCACGATGATGGAGCGCGCAAGGCCGGCCGCCGAAGGCGCTGCCGAGGGATTGAATAGTTCGATCTCGTCCGACGGTGTTGCCGCCGTTCTCAGCCATTACCGCGAAAGAGTCGGCGCGTGATGGCGAGCGCTCACGCCATCGCCAGCCGCCCACGGCCCCGCGCGCGGATCAGCAGTCCGACCATGATCGCCATGTTGAGCACGTTCCAGCCGAGCCCGTTGGCGAAGGCGGCGGCGTAGGAGCCGGTGGCGTCGAAGATGACGCCGGACACCCAGCCGCCAAAGGACATGCCCCATACCGAGGCGAAGATCACGATGCCGACGCGGGTTGCGGCCTCGCGCGCCGGCATGGTCTCGCGGACGATGATGGCATAGCTCGGCACGATGCCGCCCTGGAACAGGCCGAACATGCCAGAGATCAGATAGAGCGAAGTCAGGCTGTCGAAGAACAGGTAAAACAGCAGCGCAAAGGCCTGCGCGACCGAACCGACGAGCAGCGTGCGGATGCCGCCGATCCTGTCGGCGAGAAAGCCGGAGCCGATGCGGCTGATGACACCGAAACCCATCATCATCGACAGCATCTCGGCGCCGTGCGCCATGCCATAGCCGAGGTCGCCGCAATAGGCGACGATATGGACCTGCGGCATCGCCATCGCGACACAGCAGGAAATGCTGGCGATCGAGAGCAGCACGGTCAGCGTATTGGCCGACAGCTTGAGATCGAGTTGCGGCGGCGGCGCGTTGGCGTGGTCGCGGGCGCCGCCGGAGCCGATGATCAGGCGCAGCACGATCACCAGGATCGTCATGGTCACGGCGCAGAAGATACCGATCGCGATATGGGTCGAGCGCCAGCCGATCGTCTGCACACCCCAATTGACCAGCGGCGGCCAGATCGTGCCCGCGACATAATTGCCGCTGGCGACGATAGTGACGGCAAGGCCGCGATAGCGCTCGAACCAGTGCGACGCTTCCGCCATCAGCGGCGCAAAGGTCGCGGATGTGCCGAGCCCGATCAGGAAATAGGTCGCGTTGAACTGCCAGAGTGTGGCGGCGAGGCCCGCGAGCACGAAAGCGACGCCGAGAAAGACGATGCTGAGCGCCATCGCCGCCACGATACCGAAGCGGTCGGTGATCCTGCCCATGACGACGCCGCCCGAGCCAAAACCCATGAAGATCATGGTGGTGGCGAGCGACACCGCGCCGCGGGAGGCGGAAAACTCCGTCTGCACGGTCGGCAGCACGACCACGACCGCCCACATGCCGACCGCCCCGATCGAGGCGATCAGGACCGCCAGCACGAGGCGCCCCCAAGCCTGACGGGAATCAGGGGTGAAGGCAGAGGAACCGTGGGATTGTCCGGCTGGGGCGTGCACGGACGGCACAGTCGTCGGCGACTGCCCAAAGGTCAACCCGCAATGGCGCGGGATTAGGCATGCGGGGTACTTTGGGAATAACCCGGAATCACGGGTCGACCGGAATGACTGGTCAAAAAGACCCGTCCTTAACCCTTTGCTAACCATACACCGGGCAAAAATTGCCGAGTGAAGTTGAGTGTCGTCGATCGCGTGGAACGGGGGGACCTCCGTGGACGCCAGTGCGGTGCCTCAATTCAGATCCGGTGGTCCTGCGGCCGCCGCGCAGTCGCTTGGGGCCCGTGAACGGCAGACACGGGGAGGTGCGTCTACCATGGTCGATGTGACGGCGGGTCAAGGGTCGGGGTCGGCGACCACAGGCGGATTCCCATCGCTCAGCGAAATCGGCGCCATGGTCAGGCGCGGCGACATTGCGCTGGCGCTCGGCATCCTCACCATCCTGGTGGTGCTGATCCTTCCGCTGCCTTCGTTCGTCCTCGACCTGTTCCTGGCGATCTCGATCACCCTCTCGATCCTGATCCTGATGACGTCGCTGTTCATCCAGACGCCGCTGGAATTCTCGGCATTTCCGACCACGCTCCTGATCTCGACCATGCTGCGGCTGTCGCTCAACCTCGCCTCCACGCGGTTGATCCTCTCGCATGGGCACGAGGGCACGGCTGCCGCCGGCCACGTCATCGAAGCCTTCGGCAGCTTCGTGATGGGCGGCAATTTCGTGATCGGCATCATCGTCTTCGCGATCCTGGTCACCGTGAATTTCGTCGTCATCACCAAGGGTTCGGGCCGTATCGCCGAAGTCGCGGCACGCTTCCATTTGGACTCGATGCCCGGCAAGCAGATGGCGATCGACGCCGACCTCAATGCCGGGCTGATCGACGAAAAGGTGGCGCGCGCACGGCGCAAGGAACTGGAGGACGAAAGCGGCTTCTTCGGCGCGATGGACGGTGCCTCGAAATTCGTCCGGGGCGACGCCATCGCCGGACTTCTCGTCGTCTTCATCAACGTCATCGGCGGCATCATCATCGGCGTCGCGCAGCAGGGCATCTCCTTTGGCGAGGCCGCGCAGACCTATACGGTGCTGACCGTCGGCGACGGTCTGGTCACGCAAATCCCGGCGCTGATCGTCTCGACCGCGGCGGGCCTGCTCGTCTCCAAGGCCGGCGTCTCCGGCGCTGCCGACAAGGCCCTGATCAGGCAGTTTTCCGGCTATCCGCAGGCGCTCGGCATGGCGGCTGCGGTGATGTGCGTGCTGGCGCTGTTGCCGGGCATTCCGACCATCCCGTTCATGGCGCTTGGCGGCGGCGCAGCCGTAATGGCCTGGAAGGCGCGCAATTTCAACAACGCCAAGGCGGCCGCGGAAGCCAAGGAGGCGGCGGCGCCGGCGGCCGCGGCAGCAGCTGCACAGGCCGCGGAAGAGCCGATCTCGGCGGCGCTCAAGATCGACGATCTCAAGATCGAGCTCGGGTATGCGCTGCTGCCGCTGGTCAACGGCCCCGACGGGCAGGACAAGCTGACCGAGCAGATCAAGGCGCTGCGCAAGTCGCTCGCCATCGAGATGGGCTTTGTGATGCCGTCGGTGCGTATCCTCGACAACGTCCAGCTCGAGGCCAACACCTACATCATCAAGATCAAGGAGGTGGACGCCGGACAGGGCAAGATCTGGCCGAACCAGTTCATGGTTATGGATCCCGGCGGCGGCCAGGTCAACGTGCCCGGCATCCACACCACGGAGCCGACCTTTGGCCTGCCGGCGACCTGGGTCGACGCCTCGCTGAAGGAAGAGGCCGCGCTCAAGGGCTATACCGTCGTCGACGCCGCCACCGTGCTGTCGACGCACCTGACCGAGCTCCTGAAGGGCAATATGAGCGACCTGCTCTCCTATGGCGAGGTGCAGAAGCTGATCAAGGAGCTGCCAAAGGAGCAGAGCGAACTGGTCAAGGACATCGTGCCGGCCCAGGTTACGATCTCTGGTATCCAGCGCGTGCTGCAGCTGCTTCTCTCGGAACGGATTTCAATTCGCGATCTCTCAACCATCCTGGAAGGCATCGCCGATGCGCTGGCCTTCTCGCGCAATCCCTCGACCATGGTCGAGCATGTCCGCGCTCGCCTCGCGCGGCAGATCTGCGCGCAGAACGTCGGGCCCAACGGCTATTTGCCGCTGATCGCGCTGTCGGCGAGATGGGAGCAGGCCTTTGCCGAATCCATCATCGGCACCGGCGAGGAGCGTAATCTCGCGATGCAGCCGTCAAAACTGTCGGAGTTCATGGCCGCTGTGCGCGATTCCTTCGAGCGCGCCGCGCGCGAGGGCGAGGCGCCGGTATTGGTGACCTCGGCCTCGATCCGGCCCTTCGTGCGCTCGCTGGTCGAGCGCTTCCGCTCCCAGACCACGGTGCTGTCGCAGGCGGAAATCCACCCCCGTGCGCGGCTGAAAACGGTCGGAAGCGTCTGATCGCTGACGGCAAGTTCCGGCCGATCCGCGCGTCTGGCGCGCCGCGTCATGGTTTCCCGAAAATGGCTTTGAGCCAGCAAAACGAAGCACTTAAGGGGGTGTTTCGGCTGTGCTTTTTCGCCACAGGCAACTGATTTCTTAACATTCATTCACTCGGCGCGACTGCCGCACCGCAACACATTAACTCCACGTAACTTGCTGCAATAACTGCGCTATTCCGCCGCACGCGGCCGGGTTTGATCGCGGACTTTCAAGTATTATCACTGACATGTGATCGCCCCTTCGCAACCAAACCCCGAATCTCTACGTTGTTTGACGTGCGGTGCATGAACCGCCGCGAGGACGAGACCGACCAATTTAAACGAGCGGAAGTTACGGCAGGAGGCTTCCTATGAACCACTCGATCTACAGCGCAGATCGCACGACCCATCTCAAGATCGTGGTCGTCGCGCTTGTTGCTGGCATCGCGGTGGCTGGCCTTGGCATCACGGCCCGCTCGAGCTCAGACGATTACACGCAGACGGCGCGGGTGATCAAAGCCGGCAAGCCGGTGACGATCACGAGTTCTGGCGCCAGCACCATTCGCTAACAGCGATTTGACAGGAGAGTTTCAAGGAATTCACGCGGCCCTTTACCAGCCCCCCAAAGCAGCCGTGTGGATATGTAGAAGACCCCCAACTACCCCCAAGTCGACTACTAGGAAAACGCCCGCTCCCCACGGGCGTTTTCTTTTTGTGGGGTGTGCTTTGGGCCGAGAGCTCCGCCCCTCTTCCTCCTCCGCTTGTGGGAGAAGGCGGCGCGCTACCGGTTCTGCGAAGGCGCAGGCGTCGTCGCCGGCACGGTCTCGATCAGCTTGCCGATGAACACCGGCTGCGAGTGCGGGGCGCCGTCGGGCGAGCCGCCGGACTGCTCGACGGTCACCGCATAGGTGCCGCCATTGATGACGTCGGTGTCATAGCCCGACAGCACCGGGCGCGCGGTGAAATCGCTGGTCCCGATCACGCCGAGCGAACGCGGCCGGTTTTGCAGGCGGTCGGAGATCAGCCAGAGCTCATAATTTTTATTCGGATCGATCGGCGGCGCGCCGACCTTGCGCACGGTGAAATTCTTGCTGGCGCCGTCGACGGTGAGGATGAAGGCGGGTCCGCCGGCTGCACCCTGCAGCAGCGCGACATATTGCGCCGACGGCACCAGCGTCGGAGCGGGCGCGGGTGCTGGTGCAGGCGTTGGCTTCACCTCGGCGACCTGGGTGGCCGGTTTCCCGCCAAGGCCGGGCAACAAGCCCGGAGAAGCAACCTGCACGCCGATGATCGCAAGCAGGGCTGCCGCGATTGCGGTCATCGCCATGGCAAGATTGCGATAGGCGCGCACGCGGCCGTCCAACCGAACCACATTCGTTTCG
>Ga0210387_10002231_pt1 | contig 14727 bp, 19 predicted proteins | sample IncBWC7OmetaG_FD_160108 | JGI IMG/M metagenome (GOLD analysis project Ga0210387, IMG submission 160108) | Forest soil microbial communities from Barre Woods Harvard Forest LTER site, Petersham, Massachusetts, United States - Inc-BW-C-7-O ...
TGTGGATCTCACGACGAATGCCCAAGAATGCCTGACTCAGACTCCGATGTGATTCATGGGAGTTGAATATTACTGGTATCGATTCGGATGATATCTGTTACTCCAGTTACAGGAACCCGCCAGACTGAGCAACTCGATACATCATGTTTGGGCTAAAAACATGCCTTAATCTAACATATGTAGATTAGACAGAATATTTCTTAAATTTTTGTACCTTAAATTTTGCTTAATTTAATATCACACCATGTTTGGTACAATGTTTGGTCACCAATCATTGGTCATTGCCTTCTGGTGACCGTCCGTTCTAAAAGACGAGGCAAGCTATCGAAGAGCTTGCCTCATCATAGAAGGAATGGTCACGAGTCTAATTTACACCTGCGTATGTCTTTATAACCATTTTGGCAATAAAATGTTTGCGAGCCCTTATTTAACCTATTGGTGAACAGAAGGGACACGAGTATACGTGCACTGTCGGTGTAATGTCACAGTTAGAGCAACGAGCGGCCTACAAAACTTGGAGGTAAAGAGCGAGTGATGTAATGCGTAAATGGAACATACATATATCTAGAATAATGAAAGGATGCGCAGGTAGGGCGATTGCAATATTTCCAGTAAATTATGATAGTGAGCGACAAAGGTTACACTTCGATCAAGGGCATACACGACTGGGGTCCAGCTTCGATGTCCACGACTGAAGCTCCTTGAGATTTGGAGCTGCAAGAGCATGGGAATTCGATGAAGTGAAAAGAGTGAATGAGAATGGTTTCTGCAAGAGTGAATGAGCATTCAATGCAGCTCGTTGACACTCAGACATGACTCACCCCTAATAGCAATTCCTTACGAGGATCACTTTCGACATTGATGCCAGTCAGGCTGACAATCCCAGTTTCCTCGAGCTCATTAGAATGGGCGTAGATATGGAGATAAGGCCTTCATGATTATCCCGTCAGCACCCTATAGAGCATTCGGTGGGTGAATGCGTACCTTTTCAGAACAAACCACTTCTTTTCCCATACATTTCGACCAGCGTCAGTAAGGATCATGAGATGACCTTTCTTGGTCGATCCATCACTGAGACAGATATGCTAAGAGTCACATCACTGGGAGGGTAAGCACATACCTCCGAGGTATCAGGTTAGTTTCAGAGATAAACTTTAAACCTTGAAGGGATTTGACGTCCGCTGTCGTTTTCGCCAATGGTACAATATCTTCAGGGTCGGTGGGATCTTGACTGAGTACAATCTGCAAGTCGTTGCGATGAGTTTCGTACGTTGCTCAGCCAAGTCTGACGAACCTCTCCACGATGGCCAAATCGTTTTTGCCACAAATCTAAAGTGTGCTTCAATAAATCGTCAGCACGCCAGGCGATCGAGTCTGGCGGGAGGGGGCGGGGAGGAGAAGTGGAAAGAATGACACGAATAGCTTGCACATCTGCTGCACGCCGTTCTGTGGATACTAATCGAGAGTAATCCTCCACGACGGAAATACCACGGGGCTTCCAAACACCCAAAGACTCTTCACCACGAACATACTTCTCGGATGTGTCGAGCCGCCAGAGGTCCTTGGGAGAGCGAGTGAGAGGCGGTGACAAGCGGACGCTGAAGAGGGTGCTTGTTTTCGACAAGACCTTATTCGATCCAAGGAATGTTAACAGTTTGGACGGAGGACCAGCATCGCGGGTTTGCATAGTGATAGCAACGTCCTGACTGAATTGCACAGGATCGCTGCACGTCTCCACAGCGACAGCCCAGTTCAGTTGCAACAGAATGCGTTGGTTGGATGCAGTAACTCTGTTCAATAGGACTGAATCGTGGACGCTGGAGTCCCACAATGCTGCCGCTGATAGCGCACCAGTACCATCTGGTTTGAATGCCACTGTTTGTTCCTTCATCAACGGCAGAGTTACGAGTGCTTTGGAGGTCGAGTCGTGAACTCGGGTATTGGGATCAAGGAGACGCACATTCCCGATTCGCACCTTGGTGAATTCGAGCCACGGAAGTTGCTGGCCGGAGTTGGACGAGAGTGACAACACGATGCGCCGCTGGAGACCCTGGTGCAGCGAGAAAGCACCAGGGTCGAGACTACCTTGGCAGATCACGGGAACCGGGATATATTGGCCATCAGGGCCCAATTCACATACTTGAAGCCAAGCGACTACGTCGTGGGTCTGCTCCACAACAAAATCAGTTTCTGACCGACGCATAGGCGGCAAGACGGAAGGCCGATTTTCCGATGCAGGAGTAGTGGAACTGGACGGGGGATAACGCTTTTGCTCGCGCATCTCGTCCCAACGTTCCAGCCGCTCTAGGTATGTGGGACGTATGGCTGCAAAGAATTCGATGGGTGCATAGCCCTGACGCAGATGGGTCAACACCTTGGAGGAGGCGACGATAGAGAAATTGCGACGGAATTTCAGTTCCGACAATGATGACATATCAATGTCCAAGGCAGAGGTCGGGAATACCTGCTCTGAGGCCAAAGTCGACCCGACAAAGGAGGACACTCGGACTTGTAGGTGTATGGCAGAAAAATCATGAGATGACAAGCCCTTCACCGAGTCGACTGTCAAGAAGAAGCTCAGTTTACTGCCCGGGGGTACTGTTCCTGGAACTGGCGATGAGGATCGAGTGGAAGCGGCGGATGGATTAGCATGCTTTGACGATAACACCACGTTGACTATTTTGATGTCTATTCGACATGAACCAATTGCCTCCGCGGTGTATCGACAAAATATTGGAACAGTGGATGTGGACGAGAGTCGACGAGAAAGCGGGGCCAAAGAGATCAACGCGTTGCCTATAAAAGAATATTCAGGGGGAGGGCAGTCGTAAAAGGGCTCATCTGAAGAAAAATGTTGTGTGTACGATGGACGGTCGATAAAAGTCGTCAAATTGCGCATACGCTGTAACTGTTGTTGCATACGATCCAAGGACCATGCATAAATCGCATTATGTCGCTTGTCGAGGACTTTGATTGCGACCGATGGTTGTGTCGCAGAAACGAGGACCGCATCGGCGACATCGCCAAACTCGTCCAAACCAGCAATTGTATCAACAGCAGACGCCGGTGCACCGAGGGAACCTCCTGATGAAATGGTGAAGTTGTAAGAAACATCTTTGCCAAGTTCCTTACTGTACGGCTTGAGTTCATACCAATCCACGGTGGAGAAAAAAACCAGCGTACCTAATAATATTAGCCTCCTTGACAAGAACAGCAGTTGACAGAATTGCTTCAGCCATTGAAAATGAACGATGTGCCCTCCACTTGTCCAGTACTTTCCGAATCATTCTGAGCTGTTTCGCTGTGTAGATAACGGGTTCAAACTCAACCACGTCGATCTCCGTCTCCCCTCGTGCACGGGCATCGATGAGACGTTTCATCTGTGTTCGAACCAGCCTTAGCTGATGTTCCATATGGTCTTTCTCGATTTTCAGATCCTCCGCCTCGTTTGAGTCCCCTATGGCTTGTAACCGAGTTTCAAGTTGGTTTTGTACATCTTGCAAAGAGCCATCAAATTCGGGGCTCCCGTGGCTAGGTGCAGCGTCGACGCTTGTGTCATCTGTGGTGGCATCGCTGGAAAATGGTCTACCTGTGTCGCTCCACACGTCGTCTGCTTGGCTTAGACTGCTCTCTGGCCGTGGTTTCAAATTATGATCACGCATTGTCTTGACCTTGGTGATCTTCTCGAATAGTTTGTTCAAGTCATCGTCAGGTAAATTGTCCAGGGTGGGGTCTAGACCGAGTCGGGCAAACGCAGCTTCTCGTTTGGCAAACGTCCAATCCACATCGGCTTGGTCAGTGGATGATGTGGGAGAATCTGGACGTGTTGCTGGCGAGCTCTCACCCCCGACCTCCAGGTCGGCCGCAGAGACACTCAACTGCAAAGTGGATTTCATCGTCGCGCGATCCCGCTGCTTGCGAACTTCCTCAGGATTGTTGAATCGAAAGACATGGTTTTCACCTAGGAAAATAGATGACGTGGTGTAATGTACCGTCAAGTATCACACATACCAAGAATGATACGAAAGCCAGAGCGCAACTTGTATGGCTGGATGAGAGGCATCAAATCAAGCATACAAAAGGAATCAGTGTATGCGTGGGTAGACTCACTTGTCCAGAAGATATTTGTTTGCCGTTTAAGAACTAGCACAAATAAATAGTCAAATTGCCAGTTTAATCCTTGAAAGCAAAGCTCACCGTGACACTATCTGGCATACAGTGAATGACGACCTTTCCCTCGTTGTTCTCGAAATAACAATGTTCTTCGAGGATATTATCGCCACTCAGTCGAATAGCCGCCGGCTTCTCGCTGTCAAGTCTTCCAACCTGTCAAGTTCCAATTCTAAACCTGGGTTACATCGACTGTTATTAATCATCACGTACCATCGTCCTGCCAGGTTTGAGTTGATAAATCAAACATTCGCTCATGAGAGGATCTGCGGACCGAACAATGATGAGCTCCATGACGGCCGAATAACGAAAGAAGATTAAGTCGGACCTTCGTTCTAACGAAGGAGATTTCATGTCGGTCAACCAGATCCGTGTGGGCAAGAGAATTGACGCACCAAATTAACCAGATGTGGCATCTAATCTCAGCAAGAAGTGTCCAATAAAAAAACGAATCAAAGAGCACTAGACAAATCTGCTTACCCTCTTAGGTGTGTGAACACCAACCAAGTTCTTCTCCACAGTGATACCCAGTTCTTCCAATGCCTTCTCCCGCTCCTTTTGCACCTCCTGAGTCCTTGTCATCTTCTCCTCCCAAGTCTCGTTCAAACTCTGCATCAACTTCTCACTGGTCTCCATTTGTTCTTGAAGCTCCGCCTTCGTTACGGTCTTGAGCCTTCCATCCTTGGTCCTGTATGTGACTTTCTGTTTCTCTGGAGGAACTTTCGGGTCATAAATATCTCCGCTATTCGATCCGGAAACGCGAGCTATGGGAAAGTTAACCCTTCATGCACAGGAGGGAATTTCAGCGAGCATACCTCTCAGCATCTCGAGTTCCTCTTTAAGCTCGCGTACAAGCTTCGCATTCGGATCCTCATTGACAACAGCCTTGTTCTTGATCTTCTTGGCCTGATCAGCATAACGGAGGGTACTCAATGTCTCCTCGTAATCAGCGGGTGAGATAGCAGCAATCATCGCGGTTTTCGAGTTACCACCCAAGCTGTCCTTCAATAGCCAAGTCAAGACCTACAAGGAGCAAACCGATTAGTTCTCCGGATGAACTTGGAGCTCAACGCGAACGCACAGAGTCACGATAGGGAACAAATTCATCGGCTTTGCCCTTCTTGCCCTTCTTACTATGATCTGCCTGACTAGCAACGGCTAGAGACGAAATGACTTTCCCGAGGGTGGTAAGTGACTTATTGATGTTCGCTCCCTCTTTTAACCGTTGACCAGTAGCTCCCGTCGAATTGGCGCGCTCAGATCCCGCCAAGTCGACCAAACTGTGCACAAGTACTTATTAACATCCAGAAAGACATATTAATGTGAAAATGAATGTGACGCTAACCTGATTCGAGACACTTTCTCGGTGTCCATGTTCGTTTCAACGTCATGTCTCTTCATGCTCAAAAGGAGGGTAAACACCGCATGGGAACGGGATGATCTTTGAAAGCCCAATGAATCGGACGGCAACACCGACACGGGAGATGAGATGGTATGACATACGTTTCATTCATATTAGTCGCAGCAACCGTTCTCGCCTTGTTTCCCTCGTCCATAAGCGTCATCATCTCCTCGTAACTATTCACGACAAGCTTGGACAGATCCTCAACGTACGGTCCCAAGCTTGGGTGTTCACGGACTCTAAGATTGCCTGTGTTCTTCGGATTCAAAAGATCCCGTACTTTCTCGTTGTAAATCTGTGGAATGTGTAAGTAAATTTGAAGGCTCGCGCAGGTGGGGGTGAACCTCGATGTAAGAGACTTCAACTGTGAAGCTGACGTTGGGATCTGCCTCCTTCTTCGATTCTACGCGTACGAAGAGTTCAGAACATGTGAGGGGTATGATTCCTTTGTCGGCGCCATCTAAAGAGTTTGGAAGTTACGGCTACCGCTTGAAAGGAAACGATGCAACTTACATCCCATCATACTGAACGTTTTAGTGGAATCAGTATTGCAAGGTGAAATACATTCAATTCTAAAAACTTACCTATAAGACTTGCCGGATCCTTAGTCGAAGATGAATTAGTACGGTTTTCTCGACGATTCTGATGCTCGCACCAGTTTGTCCGTCTTCAAACAGGTATATTCAATCACTTTGCCGACAGTCCAGAAGAAACACGCAACTCACAAGCCAAAATACACGCGTTAAAACCTGAAAACCCATGATCTAACAACTCCTTGCCCAAATCATCATACAGAGTTTCCTGTGAGCAATAACCGGGCTCATCCCTGGGCCCAGCAGACCAGTAACTCTTATCGAAACTAAACGACATGGTCTTCCTCTCCGTTGCTCGTTTCGAATCCTGCTGGGAGCCGCTCTCTGGAGGGTCGATGAAAGTCTGGTTCCCCTGCATTCGAATGAGTGGCTTCGCGCCTCGCGCAAGTTCTGTTCAGGTAAATCCATGTACAAGAAGCGCATAGCATAGTAGCATGAGAAAGAAAGTCAGCCTGACGCGATCAATCTGGGAGAGAGTATGCAGGCAATAATGCACGAACCGCGAGTGTTGAGGGGTCGACATCGAACGACGACCTTGATATTTCCATCGCCGGCCTCGGCCATGTCTATGGATTTCCAGCAGTTGAAGGCAGTTGCCGGCCTCTACAGGCAAGCTCTGGCAGAACGAGAACAATATAAGGATGGTGTCAAAGAACAAAACTTGTGAAAGCGCGTGCTTACGGCCCACGTGGAACTGACTATTTATTTAAATTATGTGATAACTAGGAAATTTCACTTCCACAACTCAGCTTCAGTCTGCAATTATGACCACGTATCGTAGGATGCATTGACATGGACCAAGTTACATTGGGGGGGTATCTTTTACCAAGCCAACGGAATGAACTTCTACCCACTCTTTTCAAGTTCAACCCTTTTCTCCCTTTTGTTCGGTAGGATGGTGGCCACAGCGAGCAACCCTGTCGCCCAGAATGTACTTATGGCGGAAATAGATCGGATGAGTGTGTAGATATATCCTGCAATAGACTGCCGGTGTAACAACTCATCAAAGCAAGTCGAAGTCGTCGAGCTGCAGTTGAGGCATAAGTTTAGAATCATGAGGGATGTAATCGCAGCTCACTTCATCGTTGTACTTCATGATCGTTCTCTTCAGTTTTGAAGTATCAACCCAGGTCACAAAGTCTTCCATATGTCTGCAGGGTAATCAAATGGAGGAATGAGAAGGGCAAGGTGAAATGAAAACGGTATAAAACCCACCGCGTAACCAGGTATGCAGGGTCTGTGATAGTGTCCGGTCCAACGCGAACATGACCTTGTTCAATGAATTTAACGGCCTAAGATTGTGATTAGGATTGAAAATCCGTAAGGTGACATTGAATGCAATGACCAACCGCACTGACTGTCTCCGACATCTTGGACATGCACATAAACACAGCAAGTCTTCTCCGGCAGAATGCAGCCACAGTGAGCTTACTGTCGACGTCGCTTAACTTCGCGGTTGAGTTAAGAACACCGACGTCATACAGCTTGGATAATAATTGACTCTCCATGCGAGCTCGAAACGGATCCTGAGCTGAGAGTAGAGAGACACGATGGGCAAATGACCGTAGTGAACCACATAGCTTGTTGTACCTGCAGATCATTGATGAGTCAAGGATTATAGAAGCGCGCAAACGTACTTGTGATAATCCTCTCGGTCCTGGATGTGATACCTGCGCATCACTTTAATTTCCCGGAGGTTAGCATCTTGTGTCCACTATGAGGATGCAAATTGACAACGTGAAAGAAAAGAAAAGTTGTAGGAGGACTAACATTGAGAAAATCGACCTTCTTGAGCAGCTTCTGCTCGTGGTATTTAAGCTGGCGAACCATGGCGAAGCGAAGTAAGGTAAATCTCTTGAGTATCTTTTGAGCGAGAGTCAAGGCTGTTTATTTAAATTTTGAACTGGTATTGAAGTGCGCACGCCACGTGTATCGGAAGGCGGGGCGTGTGAGTACTCTCGGTTCAAAACTAGTTCTCTCAAGCCTCATTCCCGGAATCTTGTCGGCTGCGTGTCGTGCCCGACATTCTGCTCGATTTTTTGGGTGTCGTTGACAACTTCTCCTAGGTGGTCCCCGGTTTTCCACCCATTGAACACCCTCATCTAATATCTGTGTCTCAAACTCTGAAACGTCTTTGCGATTCGGTGAATTTAGTTCACTAGCTATTGCCCTCGTCCCCTTCCCCGTCTTCTATGCATGCCAGCAATCCAATCTCACATTCATTCCGACCCAGGAGATCTCTTTAACTTTGATTTGCAACAGCAACTCCACCGGATGAACGTTCGTCCTGACATACTACGACAAGGCGGCATGCCCCAGCCAACATCGCAAATGCTGGCTCTAAACAATCAGCCATTCATTCAGAATCAATCCCAACTGGGACAGCAGCAACCTCCCAACCATATGGTTCTTCCTACGAACGCCAATAATACGAATCCACCCATGAGTATGCTTGGAGGCGGCCCACCCAATCCGAACAACTCAATGGTGACCCCCGCTCAGCGGTACCAGATGCAGTTGCAACAAGCTGGTAGTCAGCATCGGGCACAGATGCTTTTGCGGCAGTCTCAGGCCGGCCAACCTCTGAATCCTTCGGGCGGCCCTGCTCCCAACTCTCAAATTGGTGGTCTTGGTCATAATCAGTTGCAGGGAATTGGATTTCCCAATAACATGATACAGCAGTCAGGAAACAATGTTCCCGTTCGACGCGTAGCTTCCCAGCCGCAGCTCAACCCCAGCGCAGGTCATATTGGTGGGATGCCACAGGGCGTCAGCAGCATGAGTATGGGGATGAATCCACAAACTAGCATGCCTGCTCAATTGCGTCAGGTAGCCCAGCAAGCGCAACAGCAGCAGTTGCGAATGCAAAACCAAATCTCTCCAGAAATGGCTATCGCTATGAACCGAAATACTGGCATACCCCAAAATGTTGCGCGGACGGGATCTGCTCAGGCACAATTGATGAATAGTTTGTCACAGCCGCCATCGCTCACTCAGGCGCAACATCCAGGCGGAATGCAGCCATCCCATCACCAAAATAACTTCCAAACATCCGTGCCCCTACCCCCCCAACACCCACAACCACAAATGTCGTCTTCACCGCGTTCCGGATCTCATTCCCAATCCCACACACCTAGCATGTCCATAGCGACACCCGGCCCATCACAGGCCTCCGTCAATCGCTCTCGCGTGAGTCCCGAGAACCCGATGTCGTTCATGAACTTCCAAAATCCACAATTCCCGCAGGTACCACACAACCCTGCACGAATTCCATCGAACAATGGTCAATTCCCCTTCGTTCCTTCCTCTACTCCTCCTAATCAGATGGGAGATATATCGCAATCGATGCCTACCGGACTTGGCAACACACCAGGTGGTTCAGGCAATCGTGCAGGTTTTCACCTGACTCCTGCTCAACAATTCGCGGAGATGCAGCAAAATAACGAGGGATACAGTGCTCATTTCAGTATGCCACCACCAAATGTTCCCCCACGCCCACCATCGCACAATAACCACCACCCTCCTTTACCCCAGCAGCAGCAGCAACCACAACTTCGCCATTCCCCGCACCAATCCGACCACATGAACTCCCATACCTCCCATCCTCAACGACCACAATCTCAACCTCAGGTTCAGCCCGGAAGACCTGCTTCTCAGCCTGGCCACTCGCATACGCCACGTACTTCCCAGTCTCAGCTACCCGTGAATCCCGGGCTTCTCCCTGCTGGGCGAATACCTCCGCCTCAGAATGGAGGTCCCCCACAACCTGGGCATCAACCACAGCCATCAGGATCAGGACAACCACTGCCAATTGCTCCCAGACCGCCACCCCAGCCTTCTACTGCTTCTGCGTCGTCCACAGCCTCATCATCCCAACCTTCCTCCGATGCACCTCCCGGATCGGTCCCGGTCCCACGTCCCCAACCAAACATGTAAGTTGCACACTTTTTCCCCCGTCGAGTTGATTGTTAAACATATTTTGTCAGCGTAACTTTGGCCCTTGGTAGCGGTCAGGGGCTTATTCGACTGTTACAATTTAGCGGCATCCTTTCTAGCGAAAACAAAATGGTGAGACGAATCAGTGTCCAGTACACAGCAAATATCTGAACTGTCATTTCCATGTGTTTCCGCACCCATAGAAATTACAACTCTCGTGGTGGAGTGATCTCGTGAAAGAATATTTTACACCCAAGGCTGTGATGAAGTTCACGCTGTGGAAAGACAATCAGCGGAACGAGGCCAAGCCTTTTGGTCAGTCCTTCAACCCACTCAATGCCACACAACTGACAAATCTTTCCCTTTGTGTAGAGATTGGCGTGCCTATTCTCCCGCGATTTTTCCTGGTAACAACCCAATCTGGCGTAAAATCCATGACACTCTCACTAGACGGAGCGCGAGAGCGTATGTATGCCCCAGGTCACGCTGTCGTGGAGTGTGTTGCTGCGGTATGGACATACAAATATAACAACGGCTATACTGTCACACTCCGAGGTCCCCTTACGGCGCATGTCGTGATGACATCTTCACACCCTCCTGGAAGCACCGCGGCCATCCAGTCTACTGGGTCCCAGTATTTGCTCAAATTCGACGACTTCCAGTTTGATGCCAATTTCCATGATAAATACATCGCTCTCGAGTCAGTCGTGGGTTCGCGTGTAGTGGAATCACCTAAAACTCCTCGGTCACGAAATGTTCCCACCCCCACTGCGAATGGTAGCGCAGCACAACATCAACAGCGGGAGGAGGACAGGAAGTGGGACGAACCCAGAATCCTCATCGAACATGCGTCTATCCCTGGAGAACCTGTGAATGCGTTTGGGATTCCTCAAGCTACCATGCGGTGCTTGGAGGTTAGTTTTTTTCGCAATCAGGCCGTTGATGACCAACTCACATCATTTTATACAGTTGGCTGAGAGCGTAGGACAAATGGCCGATCTCATTACATTTTCAAATGAGACACAACTCGGACCGATCGGTATGTTCAAATTCCCGCCGCCCCCCGACCACACCACGAACTGAACATCTCCTGTGATAGACGCGCTGAGCAAGTTTGCGGCGAAGATTCGGGAGACTCAGCCTCATAATGCAGTTCAAGCCAGTCTCATAAATGGCGTCAACAGTGGTATACCCCCCCATCCGTTTGTGTCTTTCCCGAATCCCAACGGTGTAGCTGCGACACCTGCTGTAACGTTATATTCCAGTGCTCCACCCTCATCCATCAATCCACAACCAGCACCTCATATCAATTCCCCCCAAAATGCACCTCCGTCTGCTGATAACTCGCCTCAGAAACAGCACAAGACTATCCTTCAACAGTCTCAAAGTACTGCGCCAACATCGATCCCTGCACCTGCATCGACCCCTGCGACTGCAGCAGCCTCATCGGGACCGAACACCAATACACCGTTGTTGTCCAATGCATCTCTGAAACGCAAGCAAGCCTCAGATGCCACCTCCCCAACAACGGCAAATGCCGAGCAACAACCACCAACCAAACGGGTGACTCGCAAACGTGGGCGGACGGCGGGTGGAGGATAGCATCCCGTTATTTACTCATTGGATCTCAGATCTTGCTATCTCTCTTTGATATCGACTTGCATTAGTTAATTCTTCTCGCAGCATAAATTGTACCCTAATACTCTACATGGTTCTCTGCTGCACGTTACTTGCCTCTGGCAGGATATGTTTTATCAACGATCTATTTATCTTTCCTGTACTTGTATAACATCGAGCATTTTTCAGACTCGACTGCTATTCCAGCGGGAGGTGGGATCCGGCGCCAGTTAGCTGGGCGCTCGATGTTGCCTTCTGGATAAATTCAATAACAGGCAAGTCACCATGCTCCAATCACATTGCAAGAATTAATCGTGTATTAGGTATATACACACATGCAAGGATGGAGCATATATTAGTAGAATGATGACTTCGCCTTTATGAGAAAATTTCATGGGCGTAGTCACATTGATCACCGTACTTGCATCTGTTAATTACGGAGGCACAATCAGTCCCCGTCTCATTTTAGACATTTTGTGGGTTCAATGCTCGCCTTCCTGCTGCAAAGAAACTGCATGGTTTTCTTTTATTATGTCTATATCCTCCATCATCACCTCGTCCCCGACCACGGCCCCGGCCACGCCCGCGGCCTCTACCATCTGAAGACCAACGCTCGCGATCACTATCCTCATGATATCCTTGTCCATATTCGGAATACTGATTCGGAGGCCAGGTCTGATCAACTCCACCATAGGGTGGCTGACCTGGTTGAGAATACATCGACGGCGTTGCTAGCTGCTGGAGAAGCTGTTGCAGTTGCTCTGGAGGGAGAGCAGACAGCGTAGCACTCGAATCGAGGCCAACTCCTTTAAGATCCAAGCCCTGCCCATTAAATGGAGCTGCACTTAATGTTTGATCCATATTACCCATCGTGAGTTGACCTACAAGATCGGCGACTGAAGTCGGGTGCGGTGTAGGAGGTACTGGTCCTCCACTCCAGAATGTGGCGTCGACGTCTGGACCTGAGGTCATCATTATGACGTCCTTGTCGATTTCTTCCTCCGGTATTACAGTCGAGGGTTCTGTGGGGGTGTCCGGTATGTGCGCCAGAGACATATAGAGCGCTCCCAATGCAGTCTGCTCTCTTTGTTCCTGCGTTATCTTCTCCTGGCTCTCCTCTCCTCGTGGTCTCAAATCGCCAACGTCTATTGGATTTTCGATGACTGCCGAAAAGTGGTTAGGAACTCTTCAAAGCACTTGACATGATTTCACATGCTTACGGATTGGTTCAGACCAGTCTACGGTTTCTTCGAATAGATGGGCATGCAATGCAGCTCCTTCGCCACGATCCAGATCACGTAGGCTGTGTGAAGTATGTATACCCTGTGTAAAATAGCCAGGCGCACAAAACAATTAATGTACAGTACAAACACCACAAATAAGAATAAGTGGCTGACATCTACTGGGTCATCATCATAGATAGCTTTCTCAATGAGTCGGATGGACTGTAATTGGCCCTCTGGAGCCCAAGTAACGGATTTCTTCTTTTTACCAAGCTTGGTCAGGCCCGTCGTTTGTGGAGGAGTGCTAGCGGAGGTGGGTGGAGGAGTGGAAACTGCGGGCGATTCCTTCCGAGCTTTGGCCATAGATTTGAGAGCCTCCTGGAACGGGTCGATTGATGAGGGCTGCGCAACATTTGGATCCAGTTCCTTCTTTATATGTGTGGTCGGAGCAGGCGCCTTCTTGAAACTGGGGAGTTTGGGCTTCGGTTTGGGCGCAGAGAAAAACGAAGAGTCCGACTTGGCGTCCTTTACCGCGGTGACTACCGGCTTCGCCTCCTTCTTCACCATTGGTCTCGATGATGATGCGGTACCGACTGCAGCCTTCTTCGGTGGGGGAATGGCTTTCGATGGTGGGGGTTCGCTAGGTTTCCGTTTTTTGGTTTTTGAATCTATGAAGGTCGAAATAGTCAGCTTTCAGCGCCGGAGTCGGCAAAACCAAATGACATGTCTGACCCTCTGTTGTATTACCGTCGGGCAGCTTTGACCCTCCGTCTGTGTTCGTGACCATCTGACGCCATCTTCGTTCGACATTGGATGCCATATCCTTGATCGCTGTGTTTTGCAAGACGATGGGGAGAACACAAAAACAGTTAGATACATGTATTTTAATACGTCTCTCAATTGTCCAGGCTAGACGTCTGTAAAATAGTATAGACGGGAGGTTGAAGTTCATTTCCAGCTCTATACGAGCGACATCTTCCGCCGACGCAGCGGGTTCAAGGTTGCGACCTGACAGGAATCGAGAGAAGAAAGAGTATCAACTCACCCGGGGATGGTGGATCTTTTACCAATTTTACCACTATTTTGCCTAGCTTCGAAGCCTTTAGCGATTCGACTGTTAACGGTAATCGATCGATGATCTGAATATATTATCGTGCAGGAAAGTAGAGGTCGATTCAAATTATCATCACGTTACACAAACCAACTCACTGATTCACTCACATGTAAGAGCGGCATGGTAGTCTCAACCAGCGGACTATCACTTTTCGCGGTACATGCCGCCTTCAACCATTCACGAGTAATATCTATCGCGGTCGTATTCTCTGACCAAGCTCGAAAATAATGATTTCCAGCTCCATCTCTGATTTTGGTCAAAATGTCCAATCGAGTTGCAGCATCGAGATCTTGCGAACCATAGTCGATGATACGCTCTACCAGATTGTGGACAGCCTGGGCGCCGGTAAAGGCCGATGCTTGCAGGAGAGGCTTGATAACAGTCTGGAACTGCAGCTTCCGCTCTTGTGGAGAGGATCCTTGCGATCCCGAAGCCTGTGGTTGAGAGAAGAAAGGGGTCGACACGATGGAGCCCATGATGGTGCTTGAAGGAGAGTGAAGGGCTTGAGGCGAAAGAGTGCCTTGTGGTGAATGATGCTGTGGTTGATAATAATGTGAGGGGTGGACGTATGAAGTATTTAGAGACAATGAGGGATGTAACTGCTGTGAATATTGATATTGGGGCCGTTGTTGTTGTTGTTGTTGTTGTTGTTGTTGTTGGGAGGATTGCGAA
>Ga0210387_10002232_pt1 | contig 14723 bp, 20 predicted proteins | sample IncBWC7OmetaG_FD_160108 | JGI IMG/M metagenome (GOLD analysis project Ga0210387, IMG submission 160108) | Forest soil microbial communities from Barre Woods Harvard Forest LTER site, Petersham, Massachusetts, United States - Inc-BW-C-7-O ...
GGTCCTCGCCGTCGGCTGCTTCCACGAAATCCCAGTCATCATCTTCATCATCTTCTCTCTCTGTCACCTCTCCATCTTCGTCGATGGTGTCTGAAAGATAGCGATCCAATGCTGGGACCCCAGACTTCTCTCTGCGAGTGCGAGTGAGACGGTTGCCGACAGGACGAGTAGCGGAAGCTTTGACAGGTGGGAGAACCTTTGCTCTCGTCTCCTTCTCTGGTAGGGCTGGTGGGGTAGAATCGATGACCTCAGGCTCTGGCAAATCTTTGCTCTTCCGTGGTTTAGCCTCCATTGTTTCCACGGTCGTAGGCGGCGACGGTTCATCTGAGAGTGATGCATTCGGAAGAGGTTCTGAGACAGACTCTGGCACAGGCTCTGGAAGGACAGCCGGCCGTGCTTCCGGTGTCTTAGGTTCTGGAATGTCCTCTTCCACATTAGCAGTAACCTCGAGCGTTTCCGGTTCAATCCCCTTGAGAATGTCACCTTCCTCTTCTTCACTCTCTTCTTCCGACTCTTCCTCTTCCTCCTCCTCCTCATCTATCAAAACGGAATGACGGCCCTTGAACGAATACCCATCAAAGACATCGACTGACTCATCCACCTCTGGTTGCTGTTGAGGGTGGATCGAAGAACTCCGCGATTGTGATGGTGTAGTGTTCGACTGCTCTCCGTCAGTGCGGTCGGTATCGGTTTGCACGGGCTCCTGATCAGTATCGGTTTGCTCGTTGTCATTGGCATCGTCAAGAACGGGCTCCATATCGAGGAAAGTGTCGTCAAAGTTTTGGGTGTCACTTGCGTTGGAAGGATCAATTGGAGGAATATAAGGGGCTAGATGGACCAAAAACGGGTTAGTGAATGCGGCGAAGAGTGATGAGAATAAACGGACGTATGTAGCGCTTGTAATACACATGAGACCAATCTCTGCATCAAAGGTGAGAAATGTGCAACCACAAAACCACGATTACTCACATCATAGAGAAATAAGGATGACGCTTTATCCGAGGCTCACAGATTCTGAGTGCGGGGTTCCGTTGAAGCAACTATAATCAAAGTAATTCAGCAAGATATTTCCATCCGTCAAAAGAGGTCTCACTCCACGTATCAAACTTTTTGTGTCTTGATCAATAGCTCTGTCATCTGGGAATTGCAATTCGTCCTGCAAAACCCTGACATACATATCTGAATGGCTGGAAGCCCAGAATGGGGTCTATCACCACAAACCAGATTAGTGCCGAGTCTGAAAGAACGAAAGAAATATGGCATACAATACCAGTCAGCATCTCATACAACATCGTTCCAAAGCTCCACCAATCGACCTCATAACTATATGGCAAACCCTGGATAACTTCCGGCGCGAGATACTCAGCTGTCCCACAAAATGTGCTCGTCGAATCGCCCTGCCCAACAGGTTGCCCAGGCCATCCAGCCGCCAACTCTCCGCCCTTTTCCGTCTTCATCCACGGTGGCGTAGCAGGCTGTGGCGTCCCAGGCACCGAAGAATAAAACTCACCACCCCGCGATCCCGAAGGCGTCGAGGTAGCGGTGATAGCCAAAGTTCGCCGCGGGAATTCTTTCGAGAGACCGAAGTCTGTGAGGACGATATGGCCGTCGGCGCCAATGAGAATGTTTTCTGGTTTGAGATCCCGGTAGATGACGCCTGCAGCGTGCAGACCTTCGACTCCCTCGACGATTTCTGCGGCGTAGAACCTGGCACGATCACGGCCTAGCCGGCCCCATCGCGCAAGTTGAGTTGCAAGATCGCCGCCGGGATGAAAGTCCTAAAAAAATTAGTGAGTAAGTATAAAATCAGTGCAACGACATTGATTTCAACGTACCATGACCAAGAACAAGTTCTCTTTGTCATGGAAACTCCACCACAGCTTCACCACAAACGGATCCTTGGACTCTGCCGCCATCCTCTTCAGTACGGCCTGCTCTGTCAAGGTATGCTGCAGTTCCTGATGCGCCAAAACATGTCTCTTTGTGATCGCCTTCAACGCATACAAATCGGTCGTCGACCTGTGCTTCACAAGTAACACCTTGCCCGCACACCCCTTGCCCAATACCCGCATCATCTCGAAATCGTCAATCACCACCTTCCGCTGTGACTTCTTCTTCTGCACCTCCTTGTTCGGATCAGCGAACATGAAACGCTTCTTCCGTGCAGACGGACGGCCGCCTGTGGTAGAGATAGAGGAGTCGTCACCCGTTTGGGAGGATGCGCTATCGTCTTTCGATACGGAGGATGTAAATGCTCGGGAGATACGAGAGGACTTGTCGGGGTCGGCGGAGTGTGAGCGGTGCATTCGAGTGTGGAGGTTTTCCGAGGCTATCGGGGTTGCAGGGGTTTCCTCATCCACACCGTTGGTCACAGGGGGTTCAACATCGACTGGTGAAGATGTTTTTTCGTGGTCTCCCAAGATGGTCGGCTCTGCCATTGACTCGGTCAGAGCAACTTCACTTACCGCAGCAACTTCAGCTTCGGGGGCACGTTCCTCTTCTTCCTCTTCTTTGATCCCCTCCTCTCGCAAGGCGGTCACGCTAGCGGCATCACCGTCTACCTCGTGCACTTCATGTCCGTTGAGCTTCTCATGGATACTGCCATTTTCACTTGGAGGAGTGCTGACAATGCTTGAATTCGCATTGCCCTTCATCAGGCCCACGTGTGCAGCCAAATCGGACCGCACACGCTTGATGGCACGCTCCACACGTACGCTTTCCAGGTCATCTGTACGTACTCGGACGAAGCGTTTCCACACGCGTGCTTGGCGCAACGCCGGCGTGTTCGAGATGGTGGTGAGGTACGCCGCAAGCCCTGTGCTGTTAGCGGATGGCGAAACGATCACACTAGAAATGTCGGCATTGCTCGGAGAAAAGGCTATGAAGGGGTCGTTGACCTCGTTGGAGGGAGAGGTGATAGGCGAAGAAATGCCTGAGGGGATAGCGTTTGAATGGTTGGTGTGGCGGGCGGAGGATTGGCGGGTAGATTTGCCGGAGGTGGGGGATGCAAGGCGGGAGAGGGTATTGAGGAAGGTGGATTTGCGCTTTGCGGGAGGAGACGGAAGAGTGGATGCGTTGATAGGGAGAGTTGGGAGTTTAGCACCTGGGTGAGAATCGCGAATCTTTTGATCAAGCTCGAAGATTTCCATGCCAGTGCGAGTGAGAGTGAGATTGTGTGTTGGGGCTGTAAACCATGGACATACACGTTAGTGATGTATGAAACCAAAAGTTGTGTATCGGTGATGGCATGTGACGAGGCATGGATTTGGGAGATGAAAAAGGCGTGGCACAAAGGAGATTGTATGACGATAGATAATAGATAGGAAATAGACGTAATAGTTGAAAAACTCACTCTTTATGTAAAGACTGTAAGACCTGGAGTCATGCGGGGTTTCTGCCACACTGATGCTCCAGGGACCATCCTGAGCATCCATGCGAACAGGAGGCCTTCTGCTGGAAGGGCGGGGGCGGGTAGTGTCGAAAGTCTTCATGTTGTCCGAAGTATCAATGACAGGCGCCTGATTGTGGGAGTGGGCAGTGTTATTTGTAGACTTGGGTTGAAAGAAAGAAGTGTCTGCAACGCTTGAACGGTCGGTTCTGTGCTTCCTCCTGTAGTTGTAGCTCCTAGCAGTATCGATGCTCTTCCTTGCGAAAGTGACGTTACGGCCAACGGCGGCGGTGGGAGTGACTTGTGTGTCAGAGTCGGAGTCTTTGAATACTGCACCGAGGTCAGTTCTGAACTTTTTCTTCGCGGGGATTACGTGCGACTTCTGGAGCGAGGTCGGATGAACGGCGCTTGGCATGCGAAGTGGACAGTCGGTGACCACGTCGAAAACAGACACAGGCGCTGGTAAGGGTTGTTTGGGAAGTTGTTACGGTAGACAAAGGAAATCGAATAATTAATAGGTGAAATGACCAAGGGAGAGGGGGGTGCAGCTGGGGCGTGTTCTTCTTGCAAGCCACGAGTACTATCGCCGTTTGCTCTGCCTCGAGGCTGTCAGTGGGAACTCAACCTCTGTTCAATCGTATGTCGGCCGTCAAGGTCCTAATCGATCCGTGTAATTCTGCTGCTGCTCAGCCTTCGGTAAAGGAGTGTTTGCGTGTTTGACTTGGATATGGCTGGTTGAGTTTCTATGTGTGCTGTTGGAACCTTAGAATCAGGTCCCATGGCCATTTGCTAAAAAACGTAATAGCCAATTTGGGTCTTTCTTTTGATACTAATCCGAGTCGTTTGTTACCGTGCTAAATACTCTACGAGATCTCAAAAGTCGGACGTGGGTAGAACATATATACGGGGGGTGGGAGTTGCAGCTTGTGAATCTTGTAAATTTAAACCAGAATCTGTCCGCGTTTTGCCGTGGCGATCACAGCGGTGCTGCGCATTCAGAAGAAGATCCTTCGCCCAATGAATTCTGGTCACCCTGATCCAGGCATTGGTGTAATTGAATGAAGATAACAGGTTGCAGCTCGATAAGTTTATTCGATAATTTAAGAGACCGTCATATATGATGTAAAGACTTCGAGTCAATTGCAACATATGGTTCGAATTCCTCATCGGCAGCGAATCCCTCCACGAGGGCACCTATGATTCGTTATGCTTGTATCCGAAGGCAGGCTAAATAGGAGTCTGTCACCGATGCTCAAGGACGTGGAGAAACTCATTGAACACAAGGAACGAGACTAGACTCGACAAGAAACGCATTGGGCTCAAATAGGTAGAATAGGGAGACGCCAGTTGTCAGTACAGCGCCCAAAAGAGGAACAAGTTCCTTTCAAACAGCCAAAATGCACGGAATGCACGGAAAGGACGTTTGGTACCAGGAACATGTTCGGGCATCTCCAGAAAACAAGACACGTAGCTAGCAAGCAGATGCCAGGTGACTCAGGTCCACCAACGAAAGACGAGCTCAACAGACGCACTTGCCAGTGACTTTGAGTACATAACATGACACGCAAGTCCAAAGAGAGTGGTCAAGTGCTTGTTATCAGAGCAAAACATTCTCAAGGCCATCACCCCAAAGTCGAGTTACACTGGCAGAGCCATCACCGCCCAGGGATGTCAGTTCTCCTACGCGTGTTACCCTGGGCGAACAGTGATGAAAGAGTCGCGACCTCATGTTTCATCCATTTTTACCGTTTCCATCCCTAGCGGCCGCGGGCTCGGAGTTGAAGTAAGTACTTAAATGAAGCACGAGCAGAAGGAGGCGCAATACTATTTTCTTCCTGCCTACAGCCCTCCGTCCACCCACGTCGGGAAAGGACAGCTTGCAGGGGACAGGAAGCAGCTGGGTCACAGATCCCATCTTCCACCCTGGTAACAGATCCCAACATGCAAAGACGGACAATCGCAAGCACGGCTCAAATAGGCAATGACAAAAAGTATTCGGGGTCAAAAGATCCTGAAATCTCCGTGACCTCGAAGACGTCGCGTCGGCCGTCCAGATTCCATAAAGAGCATGTACAGCGCACCTACGCTTTCGAATTCAGCTTCATAGGCAAATTCAACACCATGCGCCGAGGTATCGTTCGAAAAAATGGAGAAATCACTGAGGCTTCAGAAAATAATCCTGAATCAAGCAGCGGAGTCGATCAAACATGGCTCGTATCACGTGATCCGATAGGGATCGCGCCAATCAGTGCACTGCAGCTAGGTTTGGTTTAATGCGGCTGCAGGGTTGATCCTGGTTCAGCTTCCATATACGCACCAAGTGGTCCCAAACAGCCTCTTATCACCTAGAATTCGAATTCAAGGATGGTGGAACAAGCAAAGTCTCCGTCAGGGACGTTAAATGGAAAGGAAACGACGAGGGTGGTAGAAGTGGATGGAGAGGGGGGGGAGAAAGGACTACTAGAAGAGGAGGAGGAGAGTGACGAATATGACGAGGTACGACTATTCGTCGTCAAGTTCTACGCGGGCTCATGAATCTATGTCGGACAGGAAGGCGTCGAGGATGCAGAATGGGAAGGTGAAGATGCTGGGGAGGATGCGGAAGGGGATGATGACTACGAGGAAGATGAGGGGGAGAGCGTATGTATCACGGGCCTTTCGGTAGGAGATTTAGAACCCGAGCTTATATATTTATTTTTGCGTTAGAATGGACCAGGCCTGACGGCACTTTTGTTGGGCAAGGTGGGTTATCGCTACTATCCTTTCCCTTCATTGTTATCGTACGGTTAAATTCGGAATTTATAATTTTAGGGAGGCGCTGCGGCGGAGGAAGAGGAGGAAGAGGAAGATGAGGAATATACGGAGGACGCGACTGATCTCCCTCCCATAGTGGATGTCGGGATTGGGAAGAAGAGGAGTATCGATGAAATTACCGAGGAGGTTGGGGAGTTTGCGGGTGAGGTTGACAGGGAAAACGGGGCGAAGAAAGTGAGGGTTTGAAGGTTGGGAGGTGTAATTTGAAGGGATGTGGCAAACAGGTGAACGCTTAAAATTTTATATACACGTGCCCGGCTGTCGCTAGTCCACCTAGGTATCTTGTATTTTGAATTATCTGTCTAACAATTATATGTATACCCTTTCCCAGTCGCGAGTCGCGTCTAGAAGCAAAAGTGCACAAAAAAATCAACGTGGACACCAGGATTGAAGAAGAAAAAATTAGGTCACCCAGACGGACGGCGAGTCCAAGACTCATGGAACAACAGCTTCCTCCTCCCAAAGACCTTCCGGGGTCCTCCAAAACCTCGTTCGCCGCTGCGGTATCGGCCCCAGCTCTACATAATCCACCTCCGTCGGGTCCACAACCACCAATGCGAAATTCCCTAACGCCGTCTGCCAATTCACGTCCCCTTCATCGTCCACCGTAACAGGCCACCTCGCCTCATCTCCACCCTCCAGCCGACTCCCCGGCACAGGCCGACACCAAGTCGCCTTCATATGCCTACTCATCCCCCCAAACATTTCCTTCCTCTTCTCCTCCCAATCAAAGTCCTCCTTGCTCAGCGCAGCAATCCCACTCCCACCCAGCGCAGCCCTTGTGCCGTGCAGAAAATGTTTATACAACCCGTGCGTAGGAGCTGGGATGATACTCGCGAGGCCAGAAATGCGGAACTGCTCTTGCGTGCCATCGATCCACCATGCGAGCTGGACATGGGGATTTGAGATTATTTGGGAGGTTTTGGGGGTGCGGATGTCGGTTGAGGTTAGGAGGACAGGGAGTAACGGGGATGATGAGGAGGAGAGGAAGGCGCGGAAGATGTGGCTGCGGACATGGGGAATTGGCGTGGTTGGGTCGATTGAAGCGAGTTGAATTACTGGGGAGTTGGTGAGATGGTGAGACGGTGAACTTAACGACAGCAGGACTCGCCAGTTGATTTTTCGTGTTCAGCAAGCGCGTTTAAGATAGCTGTTTTCCAGCGGGGAGCAGAAGCCATTACATGCATTAACGTTTAACGATTAACTTTTGAAGGAGACTGGTATTATTTGCAACTGCAAAGGCAAGCACAGCCTGCAGCAGCTGCGGAGCTTTAGAGCTCGCGAACTTGGAGTGGTATAGGTGAACAAGTGGAGTCAACTTGTCATGCACTTTTTCAAGTTTTTGCCACTCTGTCACAGTACTAAACATAGCCGTTGTGACATCGTGATGTGACCAATCTTTATCCAACGTTTTCCGAGTCCGAGTCAATCCTACGCTTGACGAAAATAACGTCTGGTTCGTTACCTCCCGATTTTTGCGCCCCCCCATATTAATTTTCTGCAGATGTTGGATTTATGCTCAAATTGTGGTTTTGTGGCGGGGATGCCCTTCGTTATCCCTTCCTCGCCTTTCGAACGTATTATGTGCACAAACCGTGCACTGCTCGGTTCTGAAACAGAACGTGTCCGTGAGATCGCCCTCGAAACGGAAAACGATCTGACACAGCTTGAAGACCAAATCGCTCTCCTTCACCGGGAGCGGGACAAACTAAGAAGATATGTGGAGAGTCACAAGGTTCTATTATCTCCTATCCGACGTCTGCCACCAGAGATTTTATCCGAAATATTTCTCGCATGTCTCACGCCATGGAACGAAATGCTCACCCTCGCCATCTTTGATGTGAAGTCGCTCCCTTGGCTTCTCGGACATATCTGCAGCCAATGGAGAGCTGTGGCTTTATCATCCCCAAACTCTGGTCTTCCGTCGTTATCAGCTCGTACCAACTCCAAATGGATTTGGAAATGGCCATCTGTATGGTGGAAACTTGGCTCCAGCGTGGGGCTGAGTGCCCGTTGTTTGTTCGCTTTCTCTGCGGGCATCGTTCATTGGAGAGCTACCCCATCCTCGACGCTTTGGCTTCAAGTTCTCATCGCTGGCAGGATGTCACTTTCTCTATCACCATTCCTTTGCTCAGCTCCCTGACTCACATCAGGGGCCATCTGCCTTCCTTGCAAAGACTTGAGATACATTTAGACCTGGAAGCTGTTCCAGATCCAGGGATATTTGATGCCTTCGAGTTTGCCCCCTGTCTATATGAGGTCTCTGCACCACATTTTGCCAATCTTCCACTGAAGCTGCCATGGTCTCAATTAACTCAATATACTGGGCCAATAATTGGGCCAGAGACTTTAGAGGTCTTGCGCCATGCTTCCAACGTTGTAGCGTGCACCTTGTATACCTACGCGTTTACAGGTCTTCATAATTCTGCCCCTTCCGGCACTGTACAACTTTCACAACTGCGCACACTGTGCATCCATTCGGAAAGTGATGCTGGACTGTTGGATGGTCTCGTATTACCTGTCCTTGAAGATATTTCGTTCAGGGAACATCCAAACGGAGGTACACTAGTTTCCGTCCTTTCCCTGTTGCGCAGGTCCTCCTGCTCCCTTAAAAAACTCCACCTTTCCGGTGGACCTTTCGATGACACCATCATACGGTTGATCCAAGAGACTTCTACACTTGTCGAAGTCAAGATTAACTTCGGGAACGAGAGCATTGCAAACGAACTTGTCGCTCGGTTAACCAATCGACGTGATGAGCGGCCAGTTTTGGTCCCAAATTTGGGGTCTATCGAGTTCTCTTTCAGGGTCAGGCCGACGCGCACTTTCGACCACCGTCTTTTCGTCGATATGATCGAGTCTCGATGGAGGTTGGATGGCCTGCATCAACAAACAGATTCTCGTCTTCAATATGTCCGGCTCTGGTCTGGCCCAATATTCGACCAGTGGGACGATACACGATTGGATGATTTTCAAGCGGAGGGGTTGGACGTCGCTGTCATTTGAAAGAAGTTGAATAGGGTGTTCACATCACGTAGTATTGTGGGTGATCTCCATCAATACCTTCTAATATTCTTAATTGGATTATCTTTTAGGCTATCAGACCCGAACCAAATTCACCAAACATCCGTCTACCCCGAGCGCCTTTTCAACAGTTGGATCTTATTCGGGCGCCATGTTCCCGATACTTCAAACCGTTCCATTGTGAATTTACCTCTTCCACTCTTCCATGCGGCGGGAAGATCGATATTATGGTAGAATCGCGGGCAAAGCAATGAGGGGCCAATTAATGCGACATGATCAACCCACTTCTCGATAGGTTTGTGGTGTTAATTCTATGCGACGACAGATATCCACCAAGTACATCCTTGCCACAAGGCCGAACGTGTGTTTGGTTCCGCGACTCCCTCCTGCCCAAATGTCACGAATCCTTTCGCCAGTTGTTTGTAACAACCGATCAGTCGAAACACCATAATCATATGGCCGAAATACCCCGCAATCTATTTCAGATCTTGTTGAGTCCCTTTCACAGCCACCTCAGAGGCATATTTTCGGAAACGGAACTGACAGGCGTGCAACTTGAAGTGTTTTCAGTTGGATGTGAAAACTTGCGGGTACATTATAACCACTCAGCGCTGGGTGATCATCGATCTCCTGCGGAATAAGCTTAAGGATGGTCTCGAACTTGGTTACTTACAATTGCGAGGAAACATGAAGTATATATCAAAATTTGTTCCCAGACTGCCTTGAGGCTTGAAACTATATAGTCCGACTTGATCCACCCCTTATTTAATTTAATTTACCCTCCGCCAACATACGACAACCTTTCGTTTATACTTTTTTTCGGAACCGCAAACATACCCAACTTCTACTTTCATTTCAAAGGCGGCCATGCCGCGTGAAAACAGCTTCAGCGACACCAGTGGGCGGTCGTTGACCCCAGATCTTGAGGACGAGCTTGCAGCTGAGGCAGCGGCATCACCATCATCGCCTGGCGCTGCCACGTTTCAAATCGTCCCCACTCCAATCACTACTACTGCTATACCTGCTCCCCGCGATCTCAAATCGCCTTCCATCGCAACAAACCCCACCACCCCCCCAATCCACCCGACCTTCACTGCAAAGGACAAATTCCGTGCTACGGTACGCAAAGTCATCCACCTCCACCGTAGTACCTCTATTTTCGCCTCGCGTGGCGTTGGTGCAGAGCCAGGCATCGACCCCCGGCGCGCATCAGCATTTATCAACTATGGACACATCAAGCAAGATTGTATCATTGAGGTCGTTGACTACTCTGCTGTTCGCAGCAGCTCTGGCCGCATGACAAATCGCGAGTTTGTTGATCTGCTGAATGATGATGAGGCGAGTGCGCGCGAATCGTGGGTCAAAGTTAGATGGATCAATATTGGAGGGATTAGTTGGGATGTTGTCAGCGCCATTGCGCTTAAGTATGGTATGCATACCTACATCCATTTCATTGTGTTTAGGTTTTGACAGAATCTGTGCTATCTACAGATATACACCCCCTAGCCCTGGAAGACGTCCTCCACCAACGCGGCCAAAGTCGCTCAAAGGTAGACTACTACTCAAAGCATCTCTTCCTCCGGATCCTCTGCCACCAGCTAGGAGATCCCGATGAACTGAACCCTGATCCATCCATCTCCCCAGCATACGGCTCAACCGTGACCGACCTTCCCCGCTCCTCCTCACCGTCGCCATTTACTGAGAACGACAAGGCCAATGACCATGATGTGAGTTACGAGAAGGAAGAAAATGGCAAAGGAGAAGAGGTCGATGAGGATCTCACGATGTACAACGGGAGCGCACCAAACTCGCGTTACTCGACTAAAAGGAATAAACGGCGCCGGCCGTTGTTACCGCATCATCGAAGGGATTTCGAGGGGACAATTAAACCTCGGTCAGAGCTGAGTAGATTTGCAGGGATACAGAGAAACGTGAGTCCCACTTTTTTGGGATCGGCGGGACAGAGTAGTGGCTTACCAGGCTCGGAAGATCGAAAATACTATGCAACAGCGTGCAGAGGAGGAGATCTCGATTGAGGAGCTCAAGAAAGGGGACAGGGTGAATGTCAAAGTCTCGCCGATGTTCATCTTTTTGTTCAGAGATGGTATATTTGATTTTCCCTCGCACTGGACTCATGTTATTGACTAATTATGTGGTAGGCACCGTGATCTCGATACATCCGACGCCGAACCTGGAGTTTACCTCGCCCATCACTTCGAGGCTGCGCCAACGTGATACCGGACTGAGGACATCAGCCGACGCTTCACTCCTCTTGCAGAGCCTGCTTGATCTGAGTCAGTCTTTTCATCTTGTCACCTATATTCTACTCCCATAGTATATACTCTTTATTTTGCCGCCCCTTCCTCGATCTAAGCTAAACTCACCAACCGCAATTAGTCGTCGATCAAGCCCTTGAAGTCATTGACGAATACCACGTCAAGATCAAAAGATTCGAGCACGCCATCCTGCTCAAACCCAAGATAAAGACCGTCAGGCAGCGTGCGTGTTTTCTATTACGTCTCTACTACTTTCTGACTCCCTCCTCTTTCCGTCACCCCCAATCACAACCAACCCACCAAACACAATTAACATAGTGCACATCCTCTCTGGTGACCTCATCCTCCATAAACGCACCCTTGAGCCGATAAAGACCATCATCTATGGTCTCAGGCGGTACGACGTCGACCGTTGTGCCGCGCTCATCGACACGACCACCGCTGCAAGTGGGGATGTCAAAGTCGTGGGGTTCATGAGCCATAAAGCCAAGATTTATTTGGTGTGTACTTTGGTGTTCTCGTTGTCGTCGGGTGGGGATTGGTTACTGACGACAACAATGCAGGCGGACGTGTTTGACCATATGGAGTATATCTTGACGACCTTGGATATGTTTGCTGGGATTTCGGAGAACCTGGTCAATTACACATTCAACGTGATTCCTTCCTCGATCTATACTTCATTCAAATCTGACCTTTTTGAATTCCAATGCGGCCATAGATGGCATCTTATGAAATGAATGAAATCATGTTTGTCTCCTTTTCAGCCCTGTGAAATCTATCCTGAATACCCATGGATTTACAGACGTCGGTTGACAATGGCCACTATCACGTTCCTTCCACTTACATTCCTCACGGGTTATTTCGTGCGTCATCCTCTTGTCACCAGTGTCGTCTTGCAGTTGCTAATGCCAATCATGTAGGGAATGAATTTCACTAACATGTGGTCTATTCATCACAATCACAGTGATGTCGTGTATGTTCAACCTTCCCATGTTACCCATTCCCTTTTATCGCTAACTGGGCTGCTGACAGTTTTTGGATCATTGCTCTTCCGCTCATGGCCATTGTGCTCCCCATGTTCCTCGTCCCAGATATCACAAGGATTGTACATTATATTCAGAAGAGGATGGCGACCAAGATCGCTATCAAGGTAACTTGTCTTTTTCCTTTTTGTTACTACTTTGATGGTTGAAGTTAATTTATATTCTCCTGCAGACCTTCAAGCAAGCATAAGCGCGTCACGGCCGTCGGTTTTCACATACTTTTGCGCACGCTTCACTAGTATCTATTCATTCCTACATTCGGAGGCACTGAGTGGCTTAGTTAGATTCTGCTTGGATTACATCTATACCCCCTATTTGATGGCTTTATGACTTCTTTGTTACTTTCATGTTTTGTGCACACTCTCGTTACGTATATAATTTATGTCCTCCAACCTGAAAAACGTATAGGATTGCTATCTTTGTGCCTCATAGTCATCACGCAGTGACGGGGGCTAATGAGCAATTCCTTAAAAACGTCCTCGCGACGTGCTGTGGTTATCCACATGAGACGATGACTGCGGTAAACTACATATGCTCCACACTCCGTTTATCACCACGTTTAAACATGAAAACCTATGTAAACTCCAATTTGTGCTTCTTACCCGAGATGTGTTCTATTATTTCCTGGCGATAGGAGAGTCTAATTATAATATTATGGCGTCCCAACTTAAGGCCCCTGAGTTCAAAGACAATGCCTCCTGGCACGTGACAGGCCTGGCCAAATTGTACGGGTTGAGGGGCTACTTGGGTCGCTAGCGTAGGTAAATCGTTTGACTGGGTTGACTGAAATCGGGACTTGCGATGATGAAGCTTGATGAAGCATCATGATATCGGCCTGAGTGCCAGGGCAGTTGTGCCTTAGGTGAACACGGAACTTCCTTTTCTGGATGATAAATGAGTTTCGATTAGCACGTTTTTGAGCACGTTTCTTGCATGTTGCAAATCGTTTGTCTTCTCCTCAGAAGTCAAGTTTCGCACCGACCTCTACTGACTTGGCTTTGGTATAGTCTCGACCAAAGTTCCAATACTCACCTGCTTGCCTTTTGTTGACCCTGGGCCTGGGTCATTGGAGTCTTTGGATAAGCTTCCAACCGTATCCAACGTACGGCTGAACGAGACCAGTCTTGAGTCTTGAAAATCAAAATGGCCCCTGGCTTCCTTTCCAAGCTCGTCAAATCATCTACCCCATCACCCCACAGCCGCGACCGCTCATTCGAATCCCCTCGGGACAATACTCCTTCCCCATACCCCGTGCGCACCAGAGTCCCATCGTTTGCCGCCAATTCTGGAACGCCCAAAATCACCTCCACATCTAGCTCTAATCTCACTGCGAGTGCGAGGACGGATAAAACCCTTCCCCCAAGTATAAATATCCGCACCGTTAGTGCTGGTACGTCGGACTCGGGAAGCACTCATCCAAGTGTAACGATCATCCCACCTTCACCAAACGATACTCAATCTGATCTTAGTTTGAGAAATTCCGATCGACGGATTGATGGGCTGCCTGAATCTAGGACCAATGTAATTAATTCGGTTCAACAAGAAGATCGTACGACATCAGCGTCCCCGACAGAGGACAATTCAACGACTCGACCCTTCACTCCCTCTCCAAACCATAGCAGCTCCCAACTCCCATTGACAGGCTCCCAATCTCGTTCGCTCACCCCAGCCTCCTCCACAGGTAACCTCCGCGAATTAGTCAACCAGCGTTCAGGGTCGCCTTCCAATTCCGTGTCCACCAGCAATCTGGTGCCCCCCGATTCCCATGAAATGCGCCGCCAAAGATCCAACAAAAGCCTCAACCAGCCCCCTCCCCTCCCGACAACCCACACCCGTTCCGCTACCACTCCCGCGCCACGAGAACACGGATCAGAGAACGACACGGGTGCACAAAATGATCCCGGCAGTGGACACGGAACACTCGTCGAATCCCCTACTGCAATCCGCCCCTATCCCAATCCCATTGTCAGAGCCAACTCCGAGATATCATCCACTACGACCACGAGTGGCGCAACACCCGGTACGCGCCGCAACTCGGACGCTCCATCTGTAGCCGCCGCCGCAAACAAACCCAAAAAACGATGGGGCCGATCCACCCCCACGCGCAAACCGACGGGCCTGGCGAGCGCCATAGCAGCCTCCGGGCTGGCAATGGCCAACCCCTCGCTCTCCGCACTG
>Ga0210387_10002233_pt1 | contig 14722 bp, 15 predicted proteins | sample IncBWC7OmetaG_FD_160108 | JGI IMG/M metagenome (GOLD analysis project Ga0210387, IMG submission 160108) | Forest soil microbial communities from Barre Woods Harvard Forest LTER site, Petersham, Massachusetts, United States - Inc-BW-C-7-O ...
ACTGTGGGCGTATTTGTCTCTACCGAAAAAAAATCAACCTAAGTACGGTCTTTGCTGGTCAGGCTGTCGGTATCAAGGAGGTCGAAGAAGGTATTTGGCTGGTCAGCTTTATGGAGTACGATCTCGGCTACATCGATCTGGAGCAAAAAACTTTGCAGCCTCTCGACAACCCTTTTGGCCCAAAAGTGTTACCTATGTAGCCGGTACGTTCTGTTACCTATGTCTCCGGTCTGGACCGGGAATCTTTGGTGCCGGCGGAGGGAATCGAACCCACGGCCTAGGGATTATGAGACCCTCGCTCTACCACTGAGCTACGCCGGCATAAAGACAATTCCTAATGCTACGGAGTCGGTTGCAAAGGTGTCAAGCATTCCCGGAGATCGCGTCCATTCCCATTTTGAAATTCTTGGGCCCTTCAGAGTCAGCGTAGAATTGAGCCAAGCAGTGACAGCCAACGACCATGAATTTCTACTGTTTTGCCCTGGAACGTCATTGTTAGCCACCACTTCTTACCTCGTTAGAAATGTCCCCTGAACTCGGCCGAGGCGAGAGAGGCGACGTAAATCCAGGGGACATTTTAGAAGTGGTTCGGCATTTTGGGCACTTCCTCTTGGCAAAAATTGGCTCCCCGAGTACAGCTTGGAATGGGTGATATTGCGCGGAAACCCGGGAACACCAGCATCTCCCTGGGCACCTCGTTTTAAGAAGAAGTCCTGTCCTCAAACTCTTTAGATTCCGTACTTAGAAGAAAAAGCAAGGGATACAGCCCCGGGCCACCCGCGGCCCGGCCAGGTGTCTGGAGTCAGGGCCCGACCCCGAGCAACAACAGATTCCAGTCCTCGGCGAATCGTGCAGTCTAAGATTTTCTTAAGAATCCCTTACTTCTGTCTAAATCCGAGGGAGCAGCCTGCCCCCGAGTCCTAAGATTCCTAGTACCACTGTACCGTTGACCATAGGAGTTCTAAACCCTATCCTGAGCGGGTAGTGAATAAACGGTCCCGCGTCGCTAGGCGAATGCCTGGCGAAAGGGCGGGACGTGTAGGTGTGTACCATTACGGTACAGGTCCGCAGCGCGAGCTACTTGACATCCCTATTCATAGGGATAGAGTGTCTCTGGGTGTCTTTCCATCCCCGGAGGCAACATGTCCAGGAAACTCGTGGTTGTATTTCTCGTCATGCTCGTTTTGACGGGAGCAATGGGCCTCAAAACCGCAGTAATGGCGCACAGCGACGGCTCGTTGATCATGGCGAATGGTTCTTCGCCGGCACCGATAACTCCTTACAGAAACGGGAGTTCACCGGCGCCGATTACGCCATACAGAAACGGCAGCTCGCCGGCACCAATAACGCCCTATTGATTGCCGGGCAATACCGCAGACGTTGAGCTAGGGTCTTCTGCGGTGCGGGGATCAGGGGCGTAGATAGGCAGGGGAACGTGCCTGGTCCATTTGCATATTTCATCTGGTTCGTAGGCATCCTTTGTGAAGCCGCCGTGCTCGTGTGCGCGCTCAAGAAGGGCGCTTTCCGGCGCTATCTACTCCTAAATCTTTACATGGCTGGCCTGATTGTTGTCGAACTTGGCCGCTACAAAATCGTCAGCGAGTTCGGTCTTAGTTCCACGCAATACCAGTATTTTTATTATTACTCCGATGCCATCCTCACGGTCATTCTTTACTTTGCCCTGAGCTCTCTCTACTCCCACGTTTTCAGTGAAATGAATGCGGAACGCTATGTGAAAATGGGCACGCTGCTGCTCCTCGGAGGGACTGCTCTTTTCACCTACGCCGTCGTCCAGCAATCGACTGCCAGATTCGTCACCCATTTCGTCGTCGACCTCTCCCAGAACCTCTACTTCGTGGGAGTCGTTTTGACCTACGTTCTTTGGGGCGCAATCTTGAAGTTGCGCGAGACGCGTACTCGCCTCATCCAGCTTGTGCTTTCCCTGGGAGTTTATTTCAGCCTGCTGGCAGCCAATTACGCTATCCGTAATCTCTATCCGTCGCTATCCCACTACTTCATCCCGCTCGTCGGAGTTTTCGGTACATTCCTCCCGCTCGCCTGGGCCTACGCCTTCTGGCGTTTGCCTGAAGAAGCCCGGCTGGCACCTTCACGCCTTGCGGTGATCCCCCGATGATGGCCGCAATCATTCTCGTCTGCTCCGTGGTTTTCCTGCTGCAGTTCTTTGTCTCCTATTGCCGCTCTCTGATTGCGGCCTCGATCAAGCATCCTCTCTCTGCCGAGGTGCAGGACGTCACGGGAATTAAGAGCTCTGCGACCGGCGATGATTTTGCCCGCGTCGTTCAGCTCCTTCAGCTCTGCCCGGATCGCCCCGAAGACCGCAGCGGCATCCAGGCCATCGGCGCCTATTTCGGACTTCTCGGCTTTGTGCGCTCCAGCGTTGCGCGGGTGATTCCTTCCTTGCTTGCCTGGACAGAGACCGAACGCGGTCAGTGTACTTACTTTGCGGCGGTAACTCTTGAGCGGCGCATCGCCTTCAGCAGAGACATGTTTGCCCAGCAGCTGGAAACCTGACGGCGCGTTCCTGCCGGTATTTCCCGTCACACTCAACCGCTTGTCTGATTAGCCACACCCATACCTCAATCTCGGCTTGACTTTTCGAGCCGTGTGTTACTCTGAAACCGTTCCCTCCTCACCGGAGTGGACGCGTCCGCAGCGCAAAAACGACCGGTGACAAAAACATGTCTGCAATGTGGCGCCGTATTGCCTTCGAGCATACGCGTCTGCAATTTTTGTGAATCATCCCTCACGCTTGATCTTTCTTCCGAAGCGGAAATTCCTGTGTCTCGTCGAGGGGAAAAAACTGGACCAACGATTGGGCGGAACCACGCCCAGACGGATCCGGGCGGCGCTGCGGATCCTGCCTGGCGTGGCGAGGTCTCTGAGCGCCTTGAAGCGTATCGCGTCCGCAGGCGAAAAGTTGCGCCCAACCTGGCGCAATCGGAGCTTCCCTTCGAGACGCCTGCCGCAGATCCGCCGGTTCCTGCTTCCGTTGGTATCGCCGAAGCTCCCGGCATCCCTGAGGAGGATTTCGCCTTCACGATTGCGATCGGCCGAAACGCCGCGACGCGCGAAGAAGCCCGCATGGTCATTGATGTGTCCCTGCCTCCCACCGAGGAGCAGGGCTTCGAAGAAGCGCCGCCGAGAGATGCACGCTACGAGCAGACCGGATTGTATCCAGTCGCCTCTATCGACGAGCGCCGGATTGCCGGATTGATAGACGCGGGCTGCCTGCTCTTCGCCTATGGCGGCTTTCTCACCCTCTTCGGTTCGCTCGGCGGGCAATTCACATTCAGCAAACTGAGCGCAGCCGTGTGCATCGCAACCTTCGTTGCCGTGTACTTGCAATATTTTGCGCTCTTCACGGTTTTCGGCGGCACCACCCCCGGCATGATGATGCGCGGTTTGCATGTTGTCAGTTTCACAGGGGAAACTCCGTCCCCGCGGCAAATGCTTTGGCGCAGCGTGGGCTATATGCTTTCGGCCGGCACTTTCTTCATGGGTTTTCTGTGGGCTATGTGGGACGAAGATGCCCTGACCTGGCACGACCGTTTATCCCACACCTATCTTTGCCCGGCTCCCACTTTCGCCGATATCGATGCCACCCACGTCGCTCATAGCCGCTAGGGCGCGCGAGAAGTATCCACATTCCAAGAAAATGTCTTAAGCGCGGACTTCTCGGGCGAGGCGCAGGATCGTCTCGAGCGAGAGCTCGACATCGGCTTCCGTTGTCGCCCAGGAAGAGACGCTAACTCGCATGGCCGACTTTCCCTGCCACACCGTTCCACCGCACCAGCACGTACCGTCTCGCTGAACGGCTCGAATCACTTTCTCGGTAATTTCCGCGCTGCCGAAAGACACAAGCACCTGGTTGATGACCACGTCGTTCAGCACCTCGAATCCTGCTCGGCGAAACCCTTCGGCAAACGTTTTTGCGTGTTCGCAAGTCCGCTCGATCAGGGAAGAGAGTCCCTCTCTCCCGAGCGACTTCAGCCCGGCCCACAGATCGACCCCCCGCGCCCTTCGCGATGACTCGGGACTGTGGTACATCGGCTCGCGGCGCCCGCTCCCCTCAAGGTATGCAGCGCTTATGGCCATCGCGGATCGCAACGCTCTTCCGTCCTTTACCAGGACGATGCCGCTGTCGTAATTGACGTTCGGCCATTTGTGGGCATCGGTGGCCCAGGAATCCGCTTGCTCGAAGCCTTTCGTCAGGTGGCTGAATTTCGGCGAGACGGCGGCCCACAAACCAAAAGCCCCGTCGACGTGAACCCAGGCCCCTTGTTCGCGCGCGAGAGCGCAGATCTCCGCGGCCGGATCGAAGGCCCCGGTGTTTACGTTGCCGGCTTGAATGCAGAGAATGGTGCGTTCGTTGAGTCGAGGCAGTTTGTCTGGACGCATTCTTCCCTGATCGTCCGCTTCGACGCGCGTCAGGCGCTTTTTGCCAAACCCCGCAAGGCTTAGAGCCTTCAGAATAGAAGCATGAACTTCGTCGCCCACCACGACATCAAGGGGCGGCGCTCCAAACATTCCATCGTCCGCAACGTTCCACCCGGCGCGGGCAAGCAGGGCATGACGCGCGGCTGCCAGCGCCGCAAAATTTGCCGTCGTGGCGCAGGTCACAAGGCCGCCCTCGCAGCCCTGCGGCAAACCAAGCGCCTCGCCCACCCATCCGAGCACCACCTCTTCCAGTTCTGCGGCCACCGGGGACATCACCCGCAATGCCGCATTTTGGTCCCAGGCTCCGGCCAGCCAGTTCGCCGCAAGAGACGCGGGCAAGGTTCCACCATTTACGAACCCGAAGTACCGGCCACCGGTTGTCGCCATGGTCGCGGGGGAGCCGATTTCATCCAGCTTCTTGAAAATCTCTACTGGATCACCCGGCGCGCTGGGAAATGGTTCACGGAATTTTCCGAGGTTTTCTAGATCTCGTTCGCTGGGCGAGACGCGGCGCTTCCCGATTCCATGGACATACTTGCGCGCCGTCTCTGCCGCCTGCTGTAAAAGCTCATCTCTCCGGGATAGTTCATCTGAATCTGTTTCTAGTTTCATTCGGGACCTTTCGACGAGGCCGTTTATTAGAGAAGCGACACACCGGCCAGAACGGCGCGGACAGCGCCGGTCTCTTCAGACCAGAGTCGAGACTAAAGGATTTGAAAGGGAAGGAAAGAGCCGAATTGTCCGCTGCTTCTTGCCGCCCGCTACTTCTTGATGACGGCTTCGTCGGAAGCGATCTTGCCGTCACGGATGAAGATAATCCGGTGCGCGTGCTGCGCAATATCGTTTTCGTGGGTGACCAGAATGATGGTGTTGCCCTGTTTATAGAGATTCTCGAAGAGCGCCATGATCTCTTCGCCCGTTTTGGAATCGAGGTTGCCCGTCGGCTCGTCCGCCAGGACAATCGATGGAGAGTTGACAAGAGCCCTGGCAATGGCCACGCGCTGTCTCTGTCCGCCCGAGAGCTCGTTCGGCTTGTGACTCATCCGATCCACCAGATCCACGCGCTCAAGCGCCTTCTTGGCTTTTTCAATACGCTCCTCTGCGGGAGTGCCGTTGTAGATCAGCGGAAGTTCGACATTGTGCAGCGCCGTCGCGCGCGGCAGCAAATTAAACGTCTGAAAAACGAAACCAATCTCTTTGTTGCGAATGTAGGCCAGCTCGTCGTCGTCCAAATCGCTAACCAGGCGTCCGGCAAGCCAGTATTTTCCCTCGCTAGGAGAATCGAGACACCCGATAAGGTTCATCAACGTGGATTTGCCCGAACCGGAAGGCCCCATAATGGCCACGTATTCGCCCTTGCGAATCTGCAGGTCCACACCGCTCAGAGCGTGTACCTTCTCCGAGCCCATTTCATATACTTTCGTGAGGGCTTCCGTCTTGATCACGATACCGGAGCTGACCAGGTCTTCCCGGTACGATTCCGCTGTTGTTGTCTCCACGGGCATGCAATTCTCCCTCGCTACCGCAACTTCGTCAGCTCTGTTGATCGTCCTGTTTTTTCGGCGCGGAATTATCTACCTTCACGCTGGCCTCGGGCTTGAGCGTTCTTAACGCCTTGTAGCTCCCGATGACAATTTCATCGCCGATTTGCAGGCCCTTGGTGACCTCAATGTCCGTAACGCCCGTGATTCCAGTCTCCACGGGACGGAAGAAGGCCTTTTTTCCGTTGACGACGAAGACCCCCTGGATCTCGTCCTTTTTGGGATCGCCCGGCGCGGCTGGCGGCGGTGCAGCGAGTGTAACTCCCGAATTTCCCTGCCCCTTTGCATTCTTGGCAGCTTCCTCGAGATCCTTGCGTGTGCGCACGGCCAGCGCCTGGATCGGGATGGCGATCACACTTTTCTTTTCCGCGGTTTTGATTTTTGCTGTCGTTGAGAGTCCTGGACGCAAATTATCCGGCGGATTGTCGAGTCTGACGACCACTTTGAAATCCTTGGCTTCCTGCGTGCTTGTCGTGGATTGCGTTGTGGCGAGACCCGAGCTGCGCAACGTCGCCTGCGAGCCAATCTCCGTCACTTTCCCTTTGAATATTTTCCCGGGCACGGCGTCAATGGTTACATCTGCATCTTGCCCGAGCTTCACGTTTACGATGTCCGTTTCGTCCACTTTGACTTCCGCGGTTACCACGGACATGTCCGACAGCGTCATCAGGAAACTTCCGTTCGAATTCTGAATGCCGGGCACGACGTAGTCACCCACGCGCTCCGGCAAGTAACTAACGATTCCGTTGATGGGCGAGGTGTACGTGGTTTTTGACAACACGTCCTTCGTCCGAACCAGCATCGCCTGGTTTTGATTGACCTGCGACCTCGTCTGATCCAGCTGTGCTTTGAGCGACTGTACCTTCGCTTTAGCCGAATCTACGGCCGCTACCGCGCCGTCATAGGTGCTTTTGCGCTGGTCGAAATCCTGTTTCGGGATCAACCCATCCTTGTAGAGTCCCTGTCCGCGCTCCCAATCGAGCTTGGCCTTTTCCATGTTTGCCTGCTGAGAGACCAGGTCTGCCTTTGCTGCGTCGAAACTCGCATCCGCCGCCTGTACGCCGGACTCTGCAGAATGGATCGCAGCCGCCTGTGCCTGGACGTCTGCGCTGGCCTGTACGTTTTCCTGAAGCAAGAGCCTGTCGCCCTTCTTGATATGGTCGCCTTCCTTGACGAGGATCTCGGTGATTCTGCCGAACCCTTGCGCCGTCACGTTGGTATAGGTCGTTGGCTTAATCTCTCCGGAAGCCGTCACCAGAGAAACCAGATCGTCCGAATTTGCTACTTTGGCTGTTTGTACCGTCACGACACCTTTGTTCGCCTGGTTGACGCTGAACACCACAATCCCTATCAGCACCCCGGCGACGACCAACCCGATGACTACCTTTTTCCACGTCTTCATGTGATTCCTCTTCTGTCCACCCTCGAAGGGTCACTTGGAACGTCCCCGGGCAGGCCACCCGAACGGGGACACCATTGCGTTGATTGCTTGCCCGTCCTCTACCTTACATACGCCCGTGTGGGTCGAAATGTTTCGCAAGAGGCTGCTGCGTACTGCGCGGTTGGAGTCCCCCGACGGGAGCGCCTGACCGGCCGACGGGGCAACTCAGCCCAAGTTCCGTACGTTGGGCGCGGATATCCCCTATATTCTAGATTCAAAACAGCCTAAAGGAAAGAACTCCTCTTGGGAGCTCGTTGACACCCTCGCGACAGACCGACCTACCCCTTTATGACGTGTCAAGTCTTGTTTTGTTAACGGAGAGCCACATTTTTCGCGGCATTTTGGCCGTTTCTCGAATTCGTTTGATGCTATACTTTGTTTACTCGCTGGGCAGGAATCTCCGGAGCCGTGTCGGTCCTGAAAAGAGCCTTCCCGAAAACCGCGGAGAGGTGGCAGAGCGGCTGAATGTGGCGGTTTGCAAACGCCAATAGGCCACTTCGCTATCTGATACAAAACTCAACTAAATCCCTTTGCCCGCCATTAGATAGCAATATTTCAGACTTTTGTAGTTCGCTGATTTTGACCTGCTCTGCGCCAATTTTAGTGACAGTTTGATGACAGTTGAGTTTTTGGCCCCTCGCGCACATGAGCGTCACAAGCTCAAGTGTGGGAGAAGAAATGAGCGAAGATGGTTCATGTCACACGACTGCACGGCAACAAGCATCGTCGGACCGCAAGGCCGTGCTCATGAGCAATAGCACATTGGCAGAAGCCGCAAGCTTGGACCTGCTGGTCGAGAACCGCCCTCAGTACTTTCAATGTCGCGAGATCGACGACACACCGGAGCTGCTCGAGCAGAGCTTTGGCCTGCGCTATCAGGTGTACTGCCTCGAACGGGCCTTCTTGAATCCGGAGCACTACCTGAACCATATGGAGATCGACACGTTCGATGCGTATGCGCTGCATTTCGGCACGATGAACCTTGAGGGAGAACTGGTGGGGACCGCACGTCTGGTGCAGGATGGCGTCGCGGGGTTTCCTCTGTTGCAGCACTGCAGCATTTTCCCGTCCGAGACCGAGCTCTATCGGCCGGAGAACACGGTGGTCGAGGTCTCGCGCCTATCGGTGAGCCGGAAGTACCGCCGCCTCAAGATTGATGGCCCGTATGGCGACCACAGCGCGCCGGCCGTGTACGCCGGGAAAGAGCGGGGCGGAGAGCACGCGCAAAACGAAGGTGAACTGATCGTGAGCCTCTACCGGGCGTTGTATCAGGCATCCAAACGCCACGGCATCACGCACTGGCTAGCGGCCACCGAAAGATCGCTGCACCGATTGCTGGCGAAGTTTGGGTTTCCGTTTCGGCTGATTGGTCCGCAGATCGACTACTTCGGTCCCGTTGCGCCGTACCTGATGGACGTGAGCGAGTTCGACCAGGTGATCCTCTCGCACAAGAAGCCGCTGCTCGACGAGTTTCTCGTTGGCCTAGAACCGCAGTTCCGTCCGGTGCCACGCCGGTGGTAATCGCCCTGTTCGCCGATCGCGGCAGATCATGACCCTCGTCGCGCCAGAAGTCGAAGTCCGGCTGCTGCGAGCGTTCCGACGCGCCGCAACCTGCGTGCCCGCGTATCGCACGCTGCTCACCGAGCACCGCGCCGTTGCGAGTCAGGTCGTTGACTCCGCCTCGTTCTCCCGCCTCTGCCCGCTTACGAGCAAGCACAATACGTTCAATCGCTTCGAGCTCGACCAGATTTGCGTAGCGGGAGGGATGCGCGGTCTGGCGGGCGTCCTGACGAGTTCAGGGCAAGGCGGTCGCTTTTCGTTTGGGCTGACCACCAGGGCGCAGGCGTCGGCCGGCGCGGACTTCATCGACCAGGCGCTCGACACGGCGTTTCAGATCCGCGCACGCTCGACACTCGCCATCAATTGCCTCCCCATGGGCGTCGGATTCTCATCGCACGTGATGACTGTGGCCACAACCAGCGTTCGTGAGGACATGGCGCTGGGACTCGTGCGAGCGTTCGGGGGGCACTATGACCAGATTCTCCTGGTAGGCGATCCCCTGTTCCTGAAGAGGCTGACCGATCGTGCGAGGGACGAAGGCCTCGACTGGAGCCGTTACAGAATCAACGTTGTCGTTGGGGAAGATATCTTCGGCGAGCACTTCCGCACCTACCTGGCAACGTGCCTGGGACTGGACGTCGATCGGCCGCAGAATGGGTATGTCCTGTCGTCGTTTGGTGTCGGCGAGCTCGGGTTGCACCTCTGCTACGAGACGCCCGCCACTATCGCCGTCCATCGCGCGGCGTCCACGGATCAGGGACTGGCATGCGAGCTGTTGGCGGCAGGCGACCAGGCGACGCCTCCGCCGATGATCTTTGCGTTCGATCCGCTCCGGACGTTCATGGAGATCGTCGCGCCCGACTGCCACGGTTACGGTCGCCTGACGATTTCGATGCTGGATGATGAGACACCCTTGCCGTTACTGCGGTACCAGACAGGCGACGTGGCCCGCCTCCTCGACGCTGTCGAGGCCGCAGAGCTCGTCAGCCGGCGTGGCATCGTCCTTCCCGCTGACCTTCCGCCCATGCTCCTCGCACTGAAAGGCCGGGACCGAGACGCGCTGCCGAACGGATCGCAGCTGAGCGTGTACAGAGACGTGCTGTACGCCGATCAGGCGATCGCGCGGCGCTTGTCGGGCGCCTTTCGTCTGGTCTTTACTGGAACGGCGTGCACGATGCACGTCCAGTTGACGGGAGATGCTCGACAGGAGCCGGCCGACGAGCAGGCCCTGCTGCACCAGTTGCCGGACCGGGCCCGGCCGATGCGCCTGGTGCTCTGGCCCTACGCCCGATTTCCCTTCGGCATGTGCCTGGACTACGAGCGCAAGTTCTCGCACTACGTCCCCGGTGAGACGAACCCGCCAGGGGTGTGAAACAGCTCGCTCGCCGGTAGGGACCGCGGATCGCCTGCGCAGGACATCGTTTTGTTGAGAAGTTTAGCATCTCGTTTCGGTATCCCGTGTGGTCAAAAATCTCGAACATATTGAAAAGGCTCGGTTTCCGGTCTCGTAATTTTTTCGCACTGCTGCTTTCTGAAACTCAAGAGCATGTACGATCCGGGTTCGACGATCAAGTTCAACTCCCCTATCCTGGGCGGTTACCCGCCAGGCGTCCTGAGGCCAACTTCTTCGAGCACCTCCTCAAATACTGGTTCTTTCTTTAGAGGAGACCACCTCGGATCAACGCCGAGATGAATCAGCCAATCACAATGTTCCGTCCGTGCTTTCTTAAGTTGCCTTGCCGCCTCCTGCGTTCTATTGAGACCTGCGTATACTAACGCCTTGCAATAGGCGGGCTCGTAGGCGATCTTTCGGACCTGCCGTAACTCCTTGATCTTTTTCAGAGTTCCCATGCTGAGATCTTGCTTTCCCAATTTTCCGTAGAGATGCCCCAACCAGCTCAGCCCAACCGCGCTTGGTTCGATCCGCAACGACTCCCGATAGCTCGCGATCGCATCTTTCGGCCTGTTATTCAGTTCGTAGGCAAAACCGAGAAGGATATGAGCAGGGCCAAGTTTGCGATATGCTTCGCACGCCTTCTCGCAGAGCGACAATCCTTCGGTCAGGTCTCCTGCTAATACATGCAACCAGCCCCTGCTCACGGTAATTATTGGTTCGGTCGGCACCGCGTGCACTGCACGATCAATTCGCTCAATTCCTTCGGTCGTTCTGCCGCTCGAAATCAGCAGATGTGAGTAGGCAAGCAAGGCTCCCGGCTCATCGGCATTCAGTTTCAACGCTTCCTGTAGTTTTTCCTCTGCAGTCTTCCAGTCAAAATCGTATATGAGCGAGATAAGGCCCAAAAGACCATGGGCGCGCGCCAGTTTTTCATTTTGCTTAATAGCCGCCTTAGCTGCTCTGCGTGCCAACGGCATTGCAACTCCCGGTCGTCTCACGCAATATCCGATATGACCGAGATTAAGGTAGCTATATCCAATGACGGTCAAAGTTCTGGGGTCACCCATCGGATATTCCTTCATAGCGTCACGGGCTAGCTTCAGGCCTGCTTCCAGAGAGTCCATGGTGTGTATGTTGAAATGGTGCCGGGCCGTCTCATACAGAAGACTAGCCTCATCCTTGAGGGTTCTGTACGTCTTCTGTACATTGGCTTCGAGACAGTACCGTTGTTTGCGAACGGGCTTGAAATATTGATTCCGCTTGAAGCCAAGCTTCTTATTGATCTTCGAGATGTAGTCCGTCAACGGATGTCCACCAAGATGCCTACCTGTCAATGGTTTGACCGACTCCAGTGCGAACGTCTTGCGAGGTTGAGAAAAAAACCGAGTGGCACCGCGTCGTGGCCTTCAACCGCCTCGGCGAGTCCATCGCCGACACGCTCCACAAGGGCGATCATGTCCTCGTGGACGGACAACTCGTCAGCTCGAAATACGAGCGCGAGAATGGCAAGTCCAAGAAGGCCAAGGCCGCGAAGTTCGCGATCTTCTGGAGCGTGCGAGCAAATTCCGTGCGCAGGCTCAGCCGTGCGGAAGCTGAGAACCCGGCGGCTGCGGCGAGTCCCGAGCCGGCACCGGAAGATGCTCCGTTCTAAGACACCTTCCAGAAAGGCCCTTCGGCTTCGAGCCGAAGGGCCTTTTTCTGTTGTCCTGTGTTGCTGTCGGTCTTTCGCGAGAGCTGCGCGGCTCTCCGCGAGCGACTCCCGGAGTGCTGTTGGCTCTCTGATTCCCACCAGCTATGTTTCGAGCGTTTTTGCGAAGTCGCGCACGACTGCGAGTCCTTCTCCAATCTTAATTTGGAGACCACACTCTTTCGCCAGCGCGTCGAACACAGGTCCCCACTCCGCGGGCGGTGGGTCGAGTTCCGAAGGCACTGTGTGCGTCCCGCGTTTCGCAAACGTCGCGCGGACTGCGGCAGACGCCTTCGTCCTATCGAGTTTGCCCGAGTGAATGAGCAACACCATGTCGGTGAGATCCTTGGTTCTCGTGTTTGCGCGCTCACCTCGCGGCAGAGAATAGGCGTGAAGCTTTTCTGCGAATTGTTGCTCGGCTGAGATCACGGGAAACGACGGTGGCGCCACCCCGCCAAAGCCAAGCCAGTCGCGGCCAGTCACAATCTCCAGCGGCTCAAGCACCTCGTCACCGATGCCCACGTCCACGTGGAATCGTCCGAAGTCCCGCCCGTCCATTTGGGCCACGACCGGATAACGGCTGCCTCCTTCCGGAGCGCCCTCCAGATCCTCTCTCGCTTCACCCACCAGGAACTCGAAAAAATCGTCGAGGTGGGTGGCGGCAGCTTCTTGCAGCATGACGCGGACTTCCTCGCGTCGCTTCGCTATGTCCTTTGAAAGGCGCGTGCCGTCGTGCAGCGTCAAGTCGATATCCTTGGTCGTTCGCGCTGCGTCCAACCGCAACTCCATCGCGTAACCGCCCTTCAGAAGCCACGGATAGTTGGCCTTCGGCCCTTTCGAAAACATGCGCGCCAGAAAACGGTCGAAGGCCACTTGTCGGCGCAGGCGCTGCAAGTCGGTCGCTTCCGCGCGCGCGCGCGTCTGCAGGCGCGTTTCCAGCGCCGTCCGGAATGCGCCCGCCGTTTTGTAGCTCTTGGCTTCGTCCATCAGGCCCTCTGCCCGGCAAGTTCGCGGAGTGACTTTTGCACGGTGTCATGAGGCATGTCGTCGATTTCCCGTCTGGCAATGAGCCCGCGCTGGATGGCTTCGTCGACCGCCTGCTTCAGCTGGCTGCGGTCAACGCGTCCCGCCCGTAGCAGGTCGACGATCGTTCGCAGAGGACGCGTGACCCGCACGCCGTGTATTTCTTGGACATCATCCAGATCGAGATACGCTCGATGCAGGATGAGAATTTCCGGAATCTCGCTCGTCCGGCGAAACGCCTTTGGGACCGTCATATGCAGTTTCGATGGCATGAGATCGGAAAGCTCGTGCAGGCTGAGCGCTGTGTCATGACTGTAAGTTCCTTCCGGCAGCTCCCGCCGGTTCTGCGACCAGAGATACCAGAGCATCAGGTCCGGTCGCCCGACTGTCGCAAAGTCAGCAAGTCGATATATGCCCCGATGCTCACGGATCCAGTTTCCCGCATTCACATGGTAGGAGTGCGTTTTCTCTGAAAACCCAGCCCGGATGGCTTGTTTGGTCGTAAAGAATCCTTGCTGCGATTGGGCTAGTTCGTGAAGCAGTCGCTCGGCTTTTTTTCGTGGTCCAAGCATTGCATAATCCCCCAACTTACTTGGGCAATCATACAGACTGCGGCTTATCGGCACAAGACCCGACCCTAGCGCTTTCTATGTCGCTGCTTCTAAGCCGCTTAGGCAATGCACATTCCCCTGACTTTCTTGGGGATATATGCTTGCCGACAACCTTTAAGTCTTGTGGTCGGATCGGCATCGGCCGCAATGCGATGTCTATGTCGGTTTTCTCCTTGTCCTGCTTTCCTGCCACCGAAAACAAATCCCACCCCATCCCTTCAGGATTTCAGAGGATACGCATCCTTCGCCGTTTTTTTTCGGCAGCGAAGCAGCATCGGTTATTCCCCACGAAGGCGCGTTCGATGGAGTGAACCCCGTCCAGGATGCCCGTATTCCCAGAAATGCACGCGAAGCGCGCGAAACCTTTGCGTACAGCCTGGCCCAGATATATCGCGTTCTGAATATTCTGCCGTTGTTGCCCAAAGCAGTGATCGCCACAGCATCCTTTGCAGGACTTCGCGAAGGCGAATTGCGAGGGCTTGAATGGGCGGACTACACGGGTGACTCGTTGAACGTTAACAGATCCATTTGGAAGAGTTTTGTGAATGGACCTAAGACGCGAGCCAGCGCCCAAGCGCCCAAGCGGTTCCCGTCATTCGGCAACTAGCAGAAATCCTGGACGCGTACCGCCTGTCCATGGGGAATCCGAAGACCGGGGTAATGTTTCACTCGGGCGGCGGCGACCACATGGACTTGAACAGAATGGGTCAGCGACTTGTCCGGCCAGCCGTGGAATCATTGCGGTTGGTATGGTATGGATGGCACGCGTGCAGACGCGGCATTGCATCGAACCTGTATGAATTGGGCGCGAATGAAAAAGTCGTCCAGCGCATCCTGCGTCATGCAAAACCGCACGTGACCAAAGAGCGTTACATCAAAGCCTTCGACCCGGCAGTCTTGGCGGCGATGAAGACTTTGGAGACGACTTTGGACGATTTCCACAAATGTTCAGCAACTGTTCAGCAGGTGAATTGAAGTAAATGTGGTAAGCTGTTGATAACAAAC
>Ga0210387_10002234_pt1 | contig 14721 bp, 13 predicted proteins | sample IncBWC7OmetaG_FD_160108 | JGI IMG/M metagenome (GOLD analysis project Ga0210387, IMG submission 160108) | Forest soil microbial communities from Barre Woods Harvard Forest LTER site, Petersham, Massachusetts, United States - Inc-BW-C-7-O ...
CCACCAATTCGCCAGCGGGTCCGCGTCAATCCCCGTCACCATACGGCCGTTGACCAGCCGATATCGTAGCTTCTGGGCGAGCACGATCACGGCCCCGCCGACGTGGACACTATCACCCGTGGGCGCGTTCATGGTGCCGCCCACCACCAAAATGCCACTATCAATAGTGGCGCCGGCGATCAACTCCAGGTCGGCATTGATGACCGTGAGTCGGCCACCGATATGACCCGCGACGGACACGGGGCCATCGATGACGGCGACGTCACCTTTGATATCTTGGTCCTTGGCGACATCGAGCCGGCCGACCGCTCGCAGGGTGCCCGCCGCGTTGTATCGCGCGGCGGCTTCGTCAATCACCTCGCGTGGCAGACCGGTCGAGTCCTGGGCGCCCAGGGACGTGGCCCAGGCAAGGGCAAAAAGCCAACGCGTTCTCATTCCGGGTCGCGAATGCCGAGCCGCCGCATGCGGCGATAGAGATTTGGCCGATCGGTCTGCAACCGTCGCGCGGCGGCCGTCACGTTGCCCTCGGCCGCGGTCAGCGCGCGGTGTATGAGGAGCCGTTCGTACGCATCGAGCGTATCGGCGAGCGAGAAATCCAACTGGGTCGCCGGGAGCTCGCCGTCGGTGAGGATGGCCACCGAGGCCGAGGGCGGCGCGAGTCTCAGGACATCGCGCGCGTAGGACGCGGTCACGCCTTCGCCCGGGTGCAGGATGGCGAGTCGCTCGACGATATTGGCCAGCTCTCGCACGTTCCCAGGCCACGCGTACCGCTCGAGGCTCGCGAGCGCGTCCGGACTCCACGTCGAGCGTTTACGGGCGAAGTGCTCGACGAGCGCCGGGATGTCGTCGGGATGCTCGCGGAGCGGCGGGACGACGAGCGGAATCACGTTCAACCGAAACAGCAGATCCTCGCGGAACGTCCCTTCGGTGACCGCGCGAGCGAGGTCTTTGTTCGTCGCCGCCAGGATGCGGACGTCCGTCTTGATCGGCTTCGCCCCGCCGACGCGCTCGATCTCCCGCGTTTCGATGGCCCGGAGGAGCTTGGCCTGTGCCTCGCTTCCCAGGTCGCCGACTTCGTCGAGGAGCAATGTCCCGGTGTGCGCGAGCTCGAACCGCCCGATCCGCCGCTCGGTCGCGCCGGTGAACGCGCCGCGCTCGTGGCCGAACATCTCACTCTCGACCAGATCGCGGGGGATCGCGGCGCAGTTGACGCGCACAAAGGGGCGATCGCGTCTCGGGCTGGCCTGGTGGATGGCCACGGCCACTAGCTCTTTCCCCGTTCCCGACTCCCCGGTAATGAGCACCCGGGCATCACTCGGCGCGATGCGCTGGATCAGCTCCCGTACGCGCTGCATCGGCTGGCTCGTGCCGACGATCTGTGATCTCAGCCCGAGCTCTTCACGGAGCGCGCGCGCTGCGCGCCGTGCGTGACGGAGCTCTATCGCGGAGGCAACCGCGAGGACAATCCCTTCAGGCGACAAAGGCTTTTCCAGAAAATTCACCGCGCCGAGTTTGGTCGCGCGAACGGCGTCGGCCAGACCGGCCCGGCCGCTCATCATGATGACCGGGAGCTCGGCGTCGATCGCTCGAATGCGCTCGAGCGCCGCGAGGCCATCGACCGCCCCGGGCATCATGAGATCCAAGAGGACGACGTCGGGCTCTCCCGCGGCGACCGCCGCGATCGCCGCCGCGCCATCCGGCGCTTCGCGGAGATCATGACCTTCGGCGGCCAGCAGGGCGCCGACCATCCGTCGGATATTCGCCTCGTCGTCCGCGATCAGGACGGTCGGCACGGCAGTGTCAGCCGGATTTCGGTACCTTGGCCCGGGATGCTCTGGGCGTCGATCGTGCCCTGGTGCGCGATCACCGTCTGGCGCGCGATCGCGAGGCCGAGCCCGGTGCCGCCGGGCTTGTGCGTTTCGTACGGTTCCCAGATACGGGGCAGGCGATCGGCCGGGATGCCGACGCCGGTGTCGCGCACGCAGATCTCGACGACGCCGTTCGCTCGTTCCGCGGTCACCGTAATGGCCCCGTGTGTCGGTCCACAGGCGTCGACGGCATTGAGCAACACGTTGGACAGCGCTCGTGCGAGGGCGTCGTGGTGCCCCGCCACAAGTGGCAGGCCGTCATCGATCTCCAGGGTAAGCGGCACCTCTTCCGGGACCGTGCTCCGCGCCACGTACCGTACCATCTCGGCTATGTCGACGTCAGCCGCCGGTCCTTCGGGAAGTCGTCCGAATTGCGCAAAGCTACGCGCCATGGACTCCAGTCGCGCGGACTCGACGCCCAGCACATCGACCGTCTCGGCGAGCGACGGCGGCGCCTCACGCTGCAGCCGCATCACGGCGAGCCTGATGGGCGTCAACGGATTCTTGAGCTCGTGCGCTACTTGGCGCGCCGTCTCGCGGAAGGCCCGCAAGCGCTCGGCCTCGAGCGCACGCGCGCGACCGGTCGCGAGATCGGCGGCCATGCTGCGCATGCGCTCGCGGAGCACAGCGAATTCTGGCGCGCCGCGTAGTGGCAGCGCATCGGGCAACGGGAGCGCGCGTGCGATGCGATCGGTCCAGCCAACCAGCTCGTCGAGCGGTCGGCTCAGCTGCCGGCTCAGGTGCCCGGCGACACGCGAGGCGACGAGCGCCAGGATGAGCAGCGCGATGAGGCTGACGCCGGCGACTGCCTCCGCAGCCCGGCCAGCGATGAACTCGTATCGGCGAGCCTCGGTCACCGAGACCGCCAGCTCCTGTTCATGCGCCGCCAATGCCGCGCGTTGTTCGGGCGTAAGCGGGGCGTTCTTGACCATCGCCAAAGCATGCTCGCCGGTGGCGGCGACGCGATTCCACGGGGCACTCCCCGAGAGAAGCGGCAGGGCCGTGCTGAGCGCGCCCCCCCATAAGACCGTCAGGACCGCGGATGGGACGATGGCAAACAGCGACAGAATGACGAACAGCCGCGTGCGGAAGCCGAGTCGGGTCATGAGATTACCCAACTATGAAAACTCATACTGTATATCTCACCTTCGATACGGCCAAACGCCATGGGCTCCGGAGCAGTACCGCCACAATCGCGGAACCGGCGAGGACAATGCGGCCGCACATCTGCGGTCGTTAACGGTGGGTCATGAGGTCATCGTTCCCGTCACGAATGGGGCGCTGGATTTTGGCCCTGGCAGCGGGTCTTCTACGGCGAATGGGACGGGCAGCGACCCAAGCGCGTGATCATCAAAGCCATGGGCGACTAGGGCCCGAACACCACCTCGGAGACCTGGCCGGCCGCGGGGAGCAGCATCAGCACTGTCTCGTCCGGCGCTATATAAATCTGGGCGACCGAGCCCAGATCCTTCGGGCTCCAGTAGGCGACCGAATCAGCATGCCATGGTGTCTGCGGGCCCAGGCTACCCGAATCGCCGATGGCCCAGGCCCCACCGCCCATCAAGCGCATCGAAAAACGATCGTGCGCCAGATCGAGCACCGCAGTCCCGCTGTCGGGGTACGGGACCGGTACGAAACGGTAGGCACCCGTGAACAAGATCTGTTCGGCGTGGGTGCGAAGAACCGGACGCGACCCGAGCCCATCATCACACGCACCCAACGCCAGCGCTACGAGGGGCAGCCAGGGCCAGGGGCGCATGCATGCAATATGCGGAGGTGGATAGAAGCGGCAAGGTGGGTTAGTTTCATGACATAGGGTCGAGCCCGGCGAACGACGGCCGGTGCGCTCATGAGCGCCCCAAGCGCTGTGTTCGGCGGGTCCGACGCCCTTTTCTTATCTCGTGCGCCTCACTGACGCTGTCTCGCTCCTGGCGGGCGTGGCTCGGTGAGGCAGCCCGAGTCCACAGTTTCGAGACTCTGAGTACATGAATTCCCGCCAACCATCACGCCATACCCCATCCAGTCCTAAACCCGCTATCCCCGCGGCCCCGCACGTAGCCATCGCGACTCCGGTGACGTACTCCCCGAACGCGGCGCTCCTGATCGATTTCGACAACGTGACGATGGGGATCCGCTCCGACCTGCAATCGGAGCTCAGAAACCTGCTGGCGTCTGATATCATCAAGGGGAAAGTCCAGCTTCGCCGCGCCTACGCTGACTGGCGCCGCTATCCGCAATACGTCGCGCCGCTGGCCGAGTCATCGATCGACATGATCATGGCGCCGGCGTACGGCTCCTCGAAAAAGAACGCGACGGATATCCGTCTCGCGATCGACGCGCTCGAGCTGGTCTTCACGCGTCCAGAGATCGGGACCTATATCCTGCTCTCGGGCGATTCGGATTTTTCGACGCTCGTCATCAAGCTGAAAGAGTACGGGAAGTACGTGATCGGCGTCGGCATTCGCGAATCGTCGAGCGATCTCCTCGTCATGAACTGTGACGAGTACTACTCGTACAATGCACTGGCCGGCCTCGTCCGAACCGAGAGCGAGGACACCGCCGGCCGTCGCGATCCGTGGGAGCTCGTGAGCGAGGCGATCCAACGGATGCAGCGGAACGGCGACGTCATGCGCGCCGATCGCCTCAAGCAAGTCATGCAGGACATCGACTCGACGTTCGATGAGAAGAATCTCGGCATGTCGAAGTTCTCGCGCTTCGTGACCGAGGCGGCCGGCCGCGGCTTGTTGTCGGTGACCAAGCTCGACACCGGCCAGCTCGAGGTCGGCCCGCCCAAGCCGAAGACCTCGGAGGCGCCAGTCTCATTGTCGCCGGCTGTCGAAAGCGTGGCCGCGCCCGCCGCTGCCGAGAGTCGGAGCGCTGAAGACCGTAGCGCCGAAGATCGAGGATCTCGCCGTGGTCGTCGCGGTGGTCGCGGGCGGGATCGTGCTGATCGTCCCGACCGCGGCGCGGAGCGCCCGGTTCCTGTTGCCGTTGTGGGCCAACCGGCGGTCGCTCAACCGGCAGTCGACGATGGCATTGGGACGAGCGGAGAGCGTCTGACGCGGGATGAAGCATTCCGTCTCGTGCGCGAAGCGGTCGGCGTGCTCGCGACCGATGAGCGCCCCGCGCGCGCCTCGGCCGTTCGGACGAAGGCTCGCGAGATCCTCGGTCGTGACAGCGCGAGCTTGAGTCAGGACAATTTCGCGCGCATTCTCCGCGACGCGCACGATGCCGACGTGATCGATCTTCGGCGCCGCGGCGATGATTTCGAGGTCGCGCCAGCAGTGACCGCCGCCCCAGTGTCCGAGCAGCTCAACCTCGCGGCCGCGGCCACCAGGCACGATGAGACGACACAGGCAGCGGCTGCCGCATCCTCATCGACCGCGAAGCCAACGCACGCCCCTCGCGGGATGGCTCCGCGCGGTGTCGGCGGTCGCACGCGTCCGGGGATTGGCGGCAAAGTCGCTGGTCCCCCGCCTGAGCTCTTGAGTATCGGGGTCGTCGACGTGCACCCACCGGCCGTCGCTCACGTACCTCACGTACCCGAGGTTCCGGTCGCGGCCGCGGTCGCAGTCGTGGAGCCGCCGGTCGCGGCGGAGAAGCCACGTCGTAGTAGCACCGCACGGAAACGGGCGCCGGCGAAAACGGCTGCGAGCGACGCGCCGAAAGCGCGTACGGGCGCGGCGCGGAAGCGGCCTCGCAAGACGGCGAGCAAAGTCGCACCCGGGAGCAGCGAGACCTGAAAGCGGGTAAGCCGTTCACGGCGGCGTTCTACGATCGCGAGACCGGGATCGTCGCCCGGGAGTTGCTCGGCGCCGTGTTGGAGCATGGCCGCACGTCGGGGCGCATCGTCGAGACGGAAGCCTATCTCGGCCCCCACGACCCAGCCTGCCATGCGGCGGCCGGGCTCACGAACCGCACGCGCGATCTGCACGGCCCGCCAGGTACGTCGTATGTGTACTTGATCTATGGGATGTACTGGTGCATGAACTGCGTCACGGGCCCGGTCGGATACGGCAGCGCTGTCCTGATTCGCGCGCTCGAGCCGCTCGACGGCGTCGACTTGATGCGCCGGCGTCGGGGAGGCTCCGATCTCACCAACGGCCCCGGCAAGCTCTGTGTCGCGCTCGCCATCGACGGGCGCCACGGCGGCCTTCCTCTCAACCGGCCACCGTTGATGGTTCGCGCGGCCGAGCCCGTGAGCGATGGCAACGTGGCCATTTCGGCGCGTATCGGGATCACCAAGGCCGCTGATTGGCCGCAGCGGTATTACATCCGGGACAACAAGTGGGTGTCGAAGTGAAGTACGACGAGATGATCGTGATCGACATGCACAACGACATGCCGTCCAAGGTGCTCGATGAAGGGTATGATCCCGATATCGCGCACCCGGCCGGCGACGGCCATCATACGGACATCCCCCGTCTCATCGCGTCCGGGCTGACGGCGACGTTCTTTGCCTCGTGGGTGGACGCGAAGTATGCGGTGCAGTCGCCAGACGGCTCTTTCGCGCGAGCGATGGCCGGCCTGGACGTCATCCGGGCGTTCATCGCCAGGCATCCGGATCTTCTCGTTTTCGCCGAGACGGCCGACGATGTTCGCGCCGCGAAACGGGCGCGCAAAATCGCGATCTTCGCCGCTGTGGAAGGCGGCCATGCCATCGAGAACTCGCTCGATAAGCTGACGGCTTTGCGGGAGCGGGGCGCGCGGTATCTCACGCTCACGTGGATCAACGGGAACGATTGGGCGGGGTCGTCCAGGGGTGTCGACGGCACACGCACGGGCGGGCTGACCGCATTTGGACGGGAGGTGATCCGAGCGATGAACCGGCTCGGGATGCTCGTCGATGTCTCCCATGTGTCGCCCGAGACGCTAGCCGACGTGCTCGCGGTCAGCGATAGCCCCATTATCGCGTCGCACTCGAGTGCGCGGGCCTTGAACGATCATGACCGCAACCTGACGGATGATCAGCTGCGCGCGGTCGCCGCGTCAGGCGGCGTGATCAACGTGAACTTCTATCCCAAGTTCCTCGACGCCCGCCATCCGGAACCGGTTCCGCTCTCGCGGGTGATTGACCATATCGAGCATATCGCCCGCGTCGCCGGCGTCGATCACGTGGGTCTCGGCAGCGACTTCGATGGAATTTCCGCCGTGCCCGTCGGTCTCGAGGACGTCGCGGCCATGCCGCGAATCGCCGACGCACTGCTCGACCGCGGTTGGTCGGCCGCAGAGATCGCTCAGGTCATGGGTCTGAATATGCTGCGCCTGCTGATGTGAAGTCACGGGCGACTCGCAGCGAGGCGCGGGTCGCCCTTGGGTCACGGGACGAACCGCGCCATCTCTTCCGGTGCGGGTTGTTTTCTGTGTGACTGCTCTAAAAGATCGTCGCGACGTTGTAGCGAACGCCGGCTTCGAGGTTGAAGAACGCGCCATCAGAGAACAGGTGGTTGCGGTCGGTGGTCATGACCTTCGCCTGACCGAACACCGAGAAGCGGCTCACTTGAATCTGCAAGCCAGCCATGATCAGCGGACTCACCCAGTACGCCTGTTGGTCGAGTTCCTCAGTGCCGAATGCTTGCGGCACCCAGAACTGCGAATTCCCGAAACCATAGGGATTGGCGGCCGGGAAAACAGGATTGGCGAAAGCGTTCTGCACGAAGTTGAGCGAAACCCCAACGCCGGCGTATGGGCGGATCGGGCCGCTCCCGGGGAATCCCATCAACGCGAGGTTGATATGCCGAGAGTTATGGATCGTCGCCGAGTGAGGATATTCTATTTGCGTGGCGTTCGAAAGCGATCGCGTGCTGTCGCCATACTGAATGCCTATTTCCCCATACTGGACCGGACTGGTCTTGAAGAATGACTGGTCAACCCCGATGTATAAGGCGGTATGCTTGCGGGTGATCAGCCATTCGATGCCGACGGTCGGCGCTTGCGCGTGAGCGACGTTTGTCGTCCAGTACGTCATCATCCCACCGCTCACGCCCCAGAACCACGAGTTCGTGAAATTCGAGCCCGGTGCTTGCGCGCGTCCGACCGCCGGAAGCAGCGCGAGCGAGGCGAGCCCCGAGAGAAGGCCCCGGTTGAGCCGCATGTGCCTGAACCTCAAAAAATGGATATGCGTGATCAGCATCGATTCATGCTTCCGACGACGAGTTGACTGATTCGGTCACATGATCCGGCCACCCCAGGACCAGGAAGAGTTCAGTACGGCCGTGCACGGGACGGTGTTCGGGCAGCGAACGCGGGTCGTCCACCGGCTCCACGTGGGGGATGCGCTACTGCTGATTCCCGACCCGCCCGGCGCCGAGGTGCCCGCGGTCTGGGTGCACGCCGAGGGCGGAGACGTGGTCGGTCACCTACCGCAGCAGATTGCCGCGTGGCTCGCGCCGTGGATGCTCGACGGCGGCCGTTGCCAGGCTCGCGTCGAGTCAGTGGGGACTGACGATATCGCGAGCTGGCGACGGTTATTCGTGCACGTCCGCCTGATTAGATGACGCGCAATTCCCGCGCGACGTCACGGATTGCCGTGATGGCCTCATCGAGATCGCCGCGGGTGTGCGCGGCCGATATCTGACAGCGGATGCGTGCCGTTCCGTGCGGCACGACGGGATACCCGAATCCGGTGACAAACACGCCGCGCTGCAGCATGCGATCGCTCATCGCGATGGCGGTGGCCGTCTCCCCAACTATGATAGGGACGATGGGTGTGTCGCCGGGGATCGGTTTGAGTCCCGACTCGATGATGGCTTCGCGGAAGTAGCGCGTATTCTCGCGCAGCCGCTCCACGCGCTCGGGATGCTGCTCCAATAGTTGCACGGCGGCCAGAGCGCTTGCCGCAACGGTGGGTGGGAGTGCGTTGGAGAACAGTTGCGGGCGCGACCGCTGCGTTAACGTATCAGTCAACGCGGCCGATGCGGCGACAAATCCACCTGAAGCGCCGCCGAGTGCTTTGCCAAGTGTCGAGGTCGTAATCTCGACTTCGCCGAGCAGTCCATAATGCTCCGCGGTCCCGCGACCGGTGCGACCGAGTACGCCGGTTGCATGCGAATCATCGACGATGACGATCGCGTGATGCTTCCGCCCGATCTCCAGAATATCGGGGAGCTTGGCAATGCTCCCTTCCATTGAGAAGATGCCATCGGTCCAGATCAGCTTGCGCTTGGCGTTGGGCGCCGAGGTGAGCTTGGCGACGAGATCGTCCATGTCGCCGTGCTTGTAGACGGCGGTCGTGCACTTGGTGATCGCTTTCGCGAGCCGGATCGAGTCGATGATCGAGGCGTGATTGAGCGCGTCGGAGACCACGAGATCGCCTTCACCGACGATCGATGGCGTCAGGCCTTCGTTGGCGTTCCACGCCGAGAGAAACGAGAGCGCCGACTCAGTGCCCATGAATCGGGCAATGGCATTCTCGAGCTCACGATGAATCGTGAACGTCGCGCAGAAGAAACGCACACTGGCGGTTCCCGCGCCGAATCGGCGCAGGCCGTCTATTCCGGCTTGGACGACGGTGGGATCGTCAGCCAGGCCGAGATAGTTGTTCGACGACAGGATCAGGACCTCACCACGACCCTCCATCCGTACGCGGGGAGCCTGCGGTGAATCGAGATAGTTGAGCTGCTTATAGACTTTATCGCGCCGGAGTTGATCCAACCCGGAGGCGAGCTCTGTGGTCAGCGTCATCATGCCACCTCGAAGATTACTTTGCCGGCCTCGCCGGACTTGATGACGCGCATGGCTTCGTCAACCGCTTCCAGCGGGAACCGGTGGGTGATGACCGGCGTCGGATCGAACTGTCCGGACCGCAAGAATCGCGTCATTTGGTGCCACGTCTCGTACATGCGGCGTCCGACGACACCGTAGATCGTCAGGCCTTTGAAGATGACTTCGGTCGCGAAGTCGACTTCCATCGGTTTGGCGGGGATGCCGAGCATTTGGACCCGGCCGCCGACGCGGACGAGCTTGAACGCCTGATGGATCGCGGAGGGCACGCCGGACATCTCGAGCACGACGTCGACGCCGAGTCCGCCGGTCGCGGCGCGAACGACGGCGTCGGCCTCGTTCGGGTGGACGATGTCATCGGCGCCCATCTGTCGGGCGAGCGCGAGTCGCGTGTCATTGACATCGGAGGCGATCACGCGCGCGGCGCCGGCCGCTTTCGCGATACCAACGGCGAAGATCCCGATGGGCCCGCATCCGGTGACGAAAACGACCGAACCGGGGATTTCGGCGGTCAACGTCGTATGAAACGCGTTGCCCATGGGATCGTGGATACCGCCGACGTCGTACGAGATCGCGTCGTCGAGGTGCCAGACATTCGTCGCCGGCATCACGATGTAGTCCGCGAAGCATCCGTCGCGGTCGACGCCAATGATCTTCGTATAGGGACAGACGTGTGCGTTGCCGGTGCGGCAGAGGAGACACCGTCCGTCGACGATATGCCCTTCGGCGGTCACCCGATCGCCAGTTCTGACATCCTTCACCAGGGATCCGACCTCGACGACATCGCCGGCAAATTCGTGTCCGACGATGATTGGTGGGACGACACGGCGTTTGGCCCAGTCGTCCCAGTCGTAGATGTGCACATCGGTGCCGCACACGCCGGCGCGGCGGACGCGAATCAGGACCTCATCATCGCGTGGAGTGGGTTCGGGAACGTCACGCAGCACCATTCCGGGACCGCCAACAAGCTTCACGAGAGCTCTCACGCGACGAAAAGTGATAGCACGTTGAACTGAAATCCAGCCAACGTGTATTGCAATGCGAACTTACGCTATCTATATTCGCGCGAAGCGATTTATTTAATGATGTCAATTGCGATATGACCACTCGACGCGAGTTCGTCAAAACTGGAGCAGCAGCAGTAGGCCTGTCGGTTTTGCCGCGGTATGCGGATGCTCTCGCGTCGCTGGGTGTGCGGTCGCCGGCAGCCGCCGCGCCCATGGATGCGGGTGTCAAAGCGCTCCTGATGGACGCACTGAACGCCGCGAAGATGGCCGGCGCAGGCTACGCCGACGCCAGAATTGGCCACTATCGCAATAATTTCGTTATCACCCGCGAAAAGCAGATCATTCAGGTCGTCGACACGGATACGATGGGATGCGGCGTCCGTGTGTTGGTTGACGGCACATGGGGTTTCGCGGCGACGCGGTCTTTGACGCCCGATGGCGTGGCCAGCGCCGCCAAAGACGCGGTCGCGATCGCCAAAGCCAACCGTATCGCGCGCGATCGCGCGGTCGAGTTGGCGCCCACGCCGTCGGTCGGCGAGGTGAGCTGGACGAGCGGGTACACGACCGACCCGTTCACGATTCCCATCGAGCAAAAGGCCGATCTCCTGATCAAGGCCAACACCGAGGCGCTCAAGGTCGCCAGCGTCAAGTTCGTGAACAGCTCGATGTTCTTCGTGAAGGAAGACAAGAACTACGCGAATACGGACGGCGCGGTCATCAACCAGCTGATGGTCCGGAGTTGGCTGCCGATGCAGATTACCGCGATCTCGGCCGACAACTCGGACTTCCAGATCCGGACGAATACGATCCAGCCGATGGGACGGGGCTACGAGTACCTGCTGGAGCAGGACCCGATAGGAAACGCCGGCAAGTGGGGAGAAGAGGCCGCCCAAAAGCTCAAGGCGAAGCCGGTCGAGGTCGGCCGGTATGATCTCGTGCTCCACCCCTCGCACCTCTGGCTGACGCTGCACGAGAGTGTCGCGCACCCCACGGAGCTCGACCGGGCGAACGGATACGAGGCCAACTACGCGGGGACCAGCTTCGTCTCGCCGCCGGAGAAGATGCTCGGGAAGTTCAAGTACGGCCCCGAATTCATGAACGTCCAGGGCGACCGGTCCCAATCGGGCGGTTGCGCCACGACGGGATATGATGATGAGGGAGTTCAGCCCGAGACGTTCCTGGTCATCAAGAACGGCGTCGTGAACGACTATCAGACCACGCGCGAACAAGCGATGTGGCTGAAATGGTGGTACGACTCCCAGGGCCGGCCGACGCGGTCGCACGGCAATTCGTATGCGGATAACTGGAACGACGTCCAGTTCCAGCGGATGCCCAACGTCTCGCTGCTGCCTGGTGAAAAAGATCTGGTGTGGGAAGATCTGATCGCCGCCACGGACTCAGGCATCGCGATCATTGGCGACGGGTCGTTCTCGATCGACCAACAGCGCTACAATGCCCAGTTCGGTGGTCAATTGTTCTACGAGATCAAGGGCGGCAAGATCGTCGGGATGCTCAAAGACGTTGCCTATCAGATGCGGACGCCGGATTTCTGGAACTCGATGGACATGATCGGCGGCAAACGCGGCTACATGCTGGGCGGCAGCTTCTTCGATGGCAAAGGGCAGCCGGGCCAGGTGAACGCCGTGAGCCACGGCGTCGTCCCGGCGCGATTCCGCCAGATCAACGTCATCAACACCGGACGGAAGGCTTGATGGCCCTACCGGCGAACGCGCTGACCTCCCAGTCTGACGCCGAGGCGTTGGTCGCCAGGGTCGTCAAGCAGTCGAAAGCCGACGCGGTACACGTCAACCTGCAAAGCACGTATACGACGAACCTCCGGTTCGCCGCGAACCAAATGTCGACCTCGGGCGCGGTCACCGACGCCCAATTGGTCGTCACGAGCGCGTTCGGCGCGAAGCATGCGATTGCGACCACCAATGACCTGTCAGATGCGTCGATCGCACGGGTGATCGCGTCCTCCGAGGCGTTGGCCAAGCTCGCGCCGGATGATCCGGAGAGTATGCCGGAGCTGCCGAAGCAATCGTTTCAGTCGGTCCCGGCGTATTTCGAGGCGACGGCCAACGTCTCGCCTGAGGATCGTGCGCGCGCGGCGCTCGCTGCGCTGGCGCCGGCGCGAGCGGCCGGAGACGTGAACGCCGCGGGCTTCTTGATCGTCAACGCGACCGCCACGGTGGTTGGCAACTCGACCGGCCTGTTCGCCTACCACCGCTCGACGAACGCGAACTATACGATTACGGTTCGGACGACCGACGGAACGGGTTCGGGTTGGGCGGGTGCCGAGCATCCCGACTGGACGAAGATCGATTTCGCGGCGACGAGTGCGCATGCGCTGGAGAAAGCGCGCGCCTCGAGGAGCCCGAAAGCGATCGAGCCGGGTCGCTACACGGTCATCTTCGAGCCGCAGGCCGTTGGTGATCTCGTGCAACTCATCGGGTTCTACCTCGATGCGAGATCAGCGGACGAAGGTCGGAGCCCGTTCACGAAGACTGGTGGTGGTAACAAAGTCGGACAGAAGATCGTCGATACACGAGTTACGCTCCTGTCCGATCCACGCGATGATCAACTGCTCGATACGCCGTTCGACAACGAAGGCTTGCCGCTCGGCCGACAGGTATGGATCGACAAAGGGGCACTGCAACAGCTACAGTACACGAGGTACTGGGCAAAAAAATCGAAGCAGCCGGCGACCGGGAATCCCGGGTCGATCAAGCTCCAGGGGACGGGTCCCACGCAAACGATTGACGAGATGATCGCGTCCACACAGCGCGGCGTGCTCGTCACACGACTCTGGTACTTACGAGAAGTCGACCCGCGGACGATCCTCTACACGGGACTGACGCGCGACGGAACGTTTCTCATCGAGAATGGCAAGATTTCCGCAGCGGTCCGTAACATGCGATTCAACGATTCGCCGTTGTTTATGCTCGCGAACCTCGATGCGATGGGGCAGCCTGTACGGGTCGCCGGCACGGAGGCCGGTGGCGCTGTCGTGATGCCGCCAATCAAGGTTCACGATTTCAACTTCACGAGCCTCTCCGAGGCCGTGTAAGCGCTCGCCGATCCACCGGGGGATCGGTCGGGTGTTCCACTCCAGCAATGGAGCAGTTCGTATGGCTATCAAGAAAGGCGCAAAGAAGAAGGGTGGTCGGAAATCGACGGCCAAGAAGGGTGGACGCAAGAAGGCCGCGAAGAAGCGCCGCTAGTTTTTGGGCAAAAAAAGAGCGGGTGCGCCTCGGCGCTCCCGCTTTTTTTTTACTCTCCGCGCAGGTTATGCCGCGCGCGTACTCGAAGCCGAGCTCTGTGCGTCGGTGGGCGCAATGCCCCAGATATATGCCGCAAACCGAGGCAGCGGCTGTGGCCGCACGCCTTGCGATATAATGATGCCGATGAGCTCGGGCTCTTCCGTATGCTGACGTTCGTCCGCCATATGCTTTTCCTCCAGTGGTGTCTGTATAAGCACCACTGGTGCCAAGACGAACGGATCGCTAAGACGCTACACGGCGCTAGCTTAGCCTGACAGCCCCGTCAATGGTGTCGCAGATCGACACACACCAAAGTGTACACCGTGTCATTACGCGGCGCCCTTTCGCGCGACGAAGGCGCGCGACATCGCGGCGGGATCCCGCTCGACGGTGATCTCCCAGCCCACGTAGCGATCGCGCAACTCGGCTTCTTGCCCGGCCAGAATCGTTTCGACGAGATGCACTCCACCGTCAGCCGTGGCGGACTTGAGCAGCTCGATGACCCGTCGCCGCTCAGCCACCGAGAGCCCGTCGAACGCGGCAGGTGTACAGACGAAGGCATTGAGCGGGACATCCGGTGTCCAATGTCCGATGTCCGTCACACACCCACGCACACGCGCCGTGAGCCCGGCTTCCTCGGCCGCGCTCAACACTCGCGCGACGACGTCTGGTGCTTCCTCGACGGTAATGACGTCACAGCCATTGGCGGCGAGATAGAGCGTCGCGCCTTCCAGTCGGGCGCCGGCGACCAGCACGTTGGCCAGGTCACCAGGTTCGACGGCGCGCACGAGCGGACTCTCGGCGTCGAGCCCCCAATGCTCGGGCTTCCGATACTTCTCGAGAATCCGCACCCTGCGGCGC
>Ga0210387_10002235_pt1 | contig 14716 bp, 11 predicted proteins | sample IncBWC7OmetaG_FD_160108 | JGI IMG/M metagenome (GOLD analysis project Ga0210387, IMG submission 160108) | Forest soil microbial communities from Barre Woods Harvard Forest LTER site, Petersham, Massachusetts, United States - Inc-BW-C-7-O ...
GTCGCGCGTGAAGTGGGCACGGACGGCAAGCTCGGTGGCCAAGCCGAGGTGCCCGGCGTTGCCGGCACGTGGAAGGATCTGACCGACAGCGTCAACTCGATGGCCGGCAATCTGACCGGGCAAGTGCGCAACATCGCGGAGGTTGCAACGGCGATCGCCGGCGGTGATCTGTCACGCAAGATCACGGTCGACGTGCGAGGCGAAATCCTGCAGCTGAAAGAAACCCTCAACACGATGGTGGATCAGCTCAACGCATTCGCAGGCGAAGTAACGCGCGTTGCGCGTGAAGTCGGCACTGAGGGCAGACTCGGTGGGCAGGCTCAAGTTCCGGGCGTCGCTGGCACGTGGAAGGGCCTGACGGACAGCGTGAACTTCATGGCGGGCAATCTCACCGCCCAGGTCCGCAACATTGCGGAGGTGACCACGGCTGTCGCGCGCGGCGATCTCTCGCGCAAGATCACCGTGGATGTGAAAGGCGAGATTCTCGAGCTGAAGAACACCATCAACACCATGGTCGATCAGCTGAATGCTTTCGCTTCCGAAGTGACGCGCGTCGCGCGCGAAGTCGGCACCGAAGGCAAGCTGGGTGGTCAGGCGGAGGTGCCCGGGGTCGCCGGCACCTGGAAGGACCTGACCGACAACGTCAATTCGATGGCCAAGAACCTCACGGCCCAAGTGCGTAACATCGCCGAGGTCGCAACGTCGATCGCCAGCGGCGATCTGTCCAAGAAGATCACGGTCGACGTGCGCGGGGAGCTGCTCGTGCTCAAGGAAACCTTGAACACGATGGTCGAGCAGCTCCGCTCATTCGCGGGCGAAGTGACGCGCGTGGCGCGCGAGGTCGGTACTGAAGGCCGCTTGGGCGGCCAAGCCAATGTTCCCGGTGCTGCTGGCACCTGGAAAGATTTGACCGACAACGTGAATCTATTGGCTGGTAATTTGACGAGCCAGGTTCGCAACATCGCGGAAGTGACGACCGCCGTCGCCCGCGGCGACCTGTCGCGGAAAATCAGCGTCGACGCCAAGGGCGAGATTCTCGAGCTCAAGAACACCGTAAACACCATGGTGGATCAGCTCAATGCGTTCGCGGCCGAAGTGACGCGCGTCGCGCGTGAGGTGGGCACGGACGGCAAGCTCGGTGGCCAGGCGCAGGTGCCAGGCGTGGGTGGAACGTGGAAAGACCTCACCGACACCGTCAACGTCATGGCCGCGAATTTGACGGAGCAGGTGCGCGGCATTGCCAAGGTGGTGACGGCCGTCGCTAGCGGTGATCTCAAGCAAACCTTCACCGTGAAATCAAAGGGCGAGGTCGCTGCCCTCGCCGACACGATCAACAACATGACCAGCACGCTGGCGACGTTTGCCGAGCAGGTCAGCACGGTCGCGCGTGAAGTCGGGGTCGAAGGCCGGTTGGGTGGACAGGCGGACGTACCCGGCGCCGCTGGTACCTGGAAGGATCTGACCGGCAACGTCAATCTACTCGCCGCAAACCTGACGACGCAGGTACGCGCAATCGCCGAAGTGGCGACGGCCGTGACGAAGGGAGATCTCACGCGTTCGATTCAGGTCGAAGCGCGTGGTGAGGTCGTCGAGTTGAAGGACAACATCAATACGATGATTGACAATCTTCGGCTCACGACGGACCGGAATACCGAGCAAGACTGGCTCAAGACGAATCTCGCGCGTTTCACCAGCATGCTGCAGGGCCAGCGCGATCTGGTTCGCGTGGGGCAAATGCTGTTGTCGGAGCTCGCCCCGCTCGTTGGCGCACACCAGGGAGTCATTTATCAGAGCTCTGACGACCAGAAAGAAGGCGGTAGCGCATTCCTCCGCTTGCTTGCGGCCTATGCAGACGACGGCAGGGATGGTCACCCGCCGACGATCAAGTTCGGCGAAGGCCTCGTCGGGCAATGTAGCGTGGAGAAGCGACGCATTCTGCTCACCGATCTTCCGCCAAGCACGACCCGTGTCGGCTCGGGACTGTTCAGCGCGCTGCCGCGGAACGTGATCGTGCTGCCTGTGCTTTCCGAAGGCCAGGTGAAGGCCGTGATCGAGCTTGCGTCACTCAGCACCTATACCGAGTCGCACTTGGCCTTCCTCGATCAGCTCACCAGTAGCATCGGCATCGTGCTGAACAGCATCGAAGCGACGATGCAGACCGAGGCCTTGCTCGATCAGTCGCAGAAGCTCGCCGGCGAGCTGCAGACGCAGCAAAAGGAGCTGCAGCAGACCAATGATCAGCTCGGGCAAAAGGCGCAGCAGCTAGCCGAGCAGAATGCGGAAGTCGAACGCAAGAATCAGCAAATCGAGCAAGCGCGCCGCGCCCTGGAAGACAAGGCAAGAGAGCTCGCGCTGACCTCGAAGTACAAGTCCGAGTTCCTTGCAAACATGTCGCACGAGCTCCGCACGCCGCTGAACAGCATCTTGATCCTCGGTCAACAGCTCGGGGAGAACCCGGACCAGAATCTGACGCCCAAGCAGGTCGAATTTGCGCGTACGATCCACAGCGCCGGCTCGGATCTGTTGAACCTCATCACCGACATCCTCGATCTGTCGAAGATCGAATCGGGAACCGTGACCGTCGAGCCCGCGGAGCTGTCGTTTGCGACGCTGCTCGAGACCGTGGCCAGGCCGTTCCGGCACGACGCGGAAGCGCGTCGACTCACCTTCGATGTCAGAATCGATCCCAAGCTCGGTCGCACGTTTTTCACGGATCAAAAGCGCCTGCAGCAGGTGCTCAAGAACCTCCTGTCCAACGCCTTCAAATTTACGGATCACGGTGGCGTTCGGCTCAATGTCTCTGCAGCCGTTACGGGGTGGTCGCACGAGCACCCGGTCTTGCAACAGGCGGGCACCGTGGTGGCGTTCGAGGTGGCCGATACCGGCATCGGTATCGCCCCGGAAAAGCAAAAAATCATTTTCGAAGCGTTTCAGCAGGCCGACGCGGGTACGAGCCGTAAATATGGTGGCACGGGGCTCGGGCTGGCGATCAGCCGTGAGCTATCGCATCTGCTCGGTGGCGAGCTGCAGTTGCGCAGCACCCCTGGGGTCGGGAGCGCATTCACGCTCTACCTGCCTCTCGAATACGTTGGACCCGCAGTGCCTGCTGCTCGTGAGGGCGCTCGCCCGCAGGCGCTGGTGCGCGCGCCCGCTTCTACTTCAGCTCGAGCCGCTGATGCCACCCCCGAGCAGGTCCTCGACGATCGCGGAAATCTGCATCCGGGTGACTCCAGCTTGCTCATCATCGAAGATGACCCGCACTACGCCCGCGTTCTCGTGGACCTGGCGCACGACAACGGCTTCAAGGTTCTCGTGGCGGGACGCGGCGCGGATGGGCTCGAGCTCGCTCGCGACTACCGGCCAACGGCCATCTCGCTCGACGTATTCTTGCCCGATATGCTCGGCTGGACCGTCCTGAGCTATCTCAAACGCGACGCGAATTTGCGGCATATCCCGGTGCAAATCGTGACTCTCGACGAGAACCGTCAAGATGGTCTGTCGCGTGGCGCTTTCTCGTTCATCACCAAGCCAGCGACCACCGAGGGGCTCGAAAAGGCTCTGTCGCGCATCAAGGAATATGCGGTGCCGCGCCGCCGGCGACTCCTCGTGGTCGAGGACAATGCGGCCGAGCAACTCAGCATCCGCGAGCTGCTCGGGCACGACGACATCGAAATCGTGAGCGCAACCACGGGCGAAGACGCGCTCGCGATTCTGCGCGAGCAGGCCATTGACTGCGTCGTCCTCGATCTGCGCTTGCCAGATATCTCCGGTTTCGACGTCTTGAACCGAATTCGCGACGACGAGACCCTCCCTGATCTGCCGGTCGTCGTCTTCACGGGCAGGGAGCTGACTGCGGAGCACTCCACGCAGCTTCAAGACCTGGCACGTAAGGTGGTGATTAAGGGCGTCGAATCCCCCGAGCGTTTGCTGGACGAGACAGCACTCTTCCTGCACCGCGTCATCTCCGACTTGCCCCCGCACAAGCAGCTGATGCTGGAGCGACTCCACCAGTCCGATGAGGACCTGCGGAACAAGAAGGTGTTGGTGGTCGATGACGACGTGCGCAACATCTTTGCGCTGGGCAGCGTTCTGGAGCGTCACGGGATGACGGTCATCACCGCGCAAACCGGCAATGAAGCACTCGCCTGCCTCGAGAAGTCGTCGGATATCGCAGTCGTGCTGATGGATATCATGATGCCGGAGATGGATGGCTACCAAACCATGCAGCTCATTCGGAAGCAGCCACCACTGCGGCGACTGCCGATCGTTGCGCTCACCGCAAAAGCGATGAAGGGCGATCGTGAAAAATGCCTCGACGCCGGCGCGTCCGACTATCTAGCAAAGCCCGTCAATACCGAGCAGCTGTTGGCTACTCTGAGGCTTTGGCTGCACCGCTGAAAGCGTCCGGCGCGCGCGGTGGCGCATCCGCGTTCGAGGCAGCCAGTCGGGCCACCACGTCGACGAGTGCCGCGACTTCCACCGGTTTGGCGAGGTGCTCCTGAAAGCCTGCCGCCAGAGCCTTCTTTCGATCCTCGGGCGCAGAGAAGGCGGTCACGGCGACCGCAGGGACGCCGCGCGACCGCGCTGAAGCGCCATCTGCGCGGAGCCGACGAATCAGGTCATAACCATCCTCGACGGGCATCCCGATATCCGAAACGAGAACCCGGAAGTCATGGCAAGTGAACGCTTGAATCGCGTTCGGAACGGACTCGGCCCGTTTAACCGTTGCTCCGGCATCCTCGAGGACAATCGCGATCAGCTCGCGCGTATCTTCGTCATCGTCCACTACTAGAACGTGGATGTCGCTCAGCCGTTTGCTGGCACGCTTGGGCGCGCCGGGTCGTTCGGTAACCATCAGTGAGTTGCAAACTTTGCCCAAGGAGGCCCTTCGAGTCCAGCGGAGATGACGAGCTTCTGCACGAGCAAAAGCGTCACGCTGCGTGACCAAGGCTCAGAATACGAATATGCCTATTGCGGCACGAATCCGCCACGGCCTCTGGCCCGCACGATGGCGAGTAGCAAGGAGCTCATCCGACGCAACGTCGCAGAGTTCAGCCTCAACCTGCTCCGCCCGCTCTTGTGGGGCCACGCGCACCGGAACTACCGGCGGCGAGCCGCCGGTACCTCGACGCGAGCCGTGAAGACCTTTCCGGTGGGCTTCGATGCTTGGGTCGGAATGGAACCCGTCCAGTCCGCCGCGCACATGTACAAGGTCTTTCCATCGGCGCCCCCGAGCGCACACGAGAAGCAGAATCGGTCGAGCGCGATGCGCTGCAAGATCTCGCCGCCTTCCCGGATCCGAACACAGCTCGGGCCGCACGCGCTCCAGATTGCGCCCTCGGCATCGAGTGAGATCCCGTCCGGCCCACCTTCTTCGAACTGGGCCCACAGCCGTGCGTTGGACAACCTTCCGTCGCCGCCGATGTCGTAAGCGGTGAGCTTCTTGCTGAACGACTCGGCACAAATCAGGGTCTTGTCGTCCGTCGTGATGGCCATGCCGTTGGGGAACGCCAGGCCTTCGGCGACCTTCTCGAGCTGGCCGTCGGGGGTGAGCCGAGCGATGAAGCCGGGCTTGAACTGCCCGCCCGGGAACGCGAAGTCGATATTGTTCAGGTAGACGTTGCCGCGGCCGTCGATGGCGATCTCGTTGAAGCCGTGAGGCGAGAGTGACGAGAGATCGGCGTGTTTGACTAGCGAGCCGTCGGGTTGCAGACGCATGACGGTCTGTTCGCGGGCGTTGACGATCAGCATGCGCCCGCCAGGCAGCCAATCGAAGCAGAAGGGCAGCGAATGCACCTCGACGACGACCTCTTTTCTGCCAGCGTCGTCAAGGCGGTAGAGCTTCTCGCCGACCCAGTCCGAGAACCAGAATGCGCCGTCGTGCCAACGGGCGGACTCGCCGAGGAGAATGCCGTCGGTCAAGGCGACCGGCGTCGGGGATGAGGGTGAGGTGGCGGGAGTGGTGTCGTTTTGCATGTCGGGTCTCCTTCAGAGCGTGGGTTGCTAGCGAGAAGTCCTAATTTAGGACTAGTAAGTGCTGATTAGCAACTACATAATATTGGGGCATGACAAAAGCGAGGCGTTACGACGAGCCCTGCGGTATCGCGCGGGCTCTCGACCGGGTCGGTGAGCGCTGGGCCCTGCTCGTGGCGCGAGAGCTGCTGTTCGGCCCCAAGCGGTTCACCGATCTACGCGAGGGGTTGCCGACCGCGAGTCCCAACGTGCTCTCGCAGCGCCTCGACGAGCTGGTCGAGGACGGCGTCGTCCAGCGTCGACAGCTCGACCCGCCAGCGCGAGTCTGGGTCTACGAGCTCACAGCGTGGGGCCGGCAGCTCGGGCCGGTGCTCACCGCCCTCGGTCGCTGGGGCAGCCGCGCCACCCCGACCCCGCGTGGAGATCTGAGCAGCAGCGCTCTGCTCGTCGCGCTGCAAACGACGTACGAACCGAGGCGTGCGAACGCGGCGCCTTTGGCGATCGAGCTAAAGCTTGGTGATGCTCGCTACTGGGTGCGCATGGAGGACGGCGCGATAGATATCGCCTCCGGCGCCGCGACGAAGCCAGACGCCACGCTCGAGACCGATTCCGCGACCCTTCGCCGCGTCGTGTTTGGCGACCTCAGCCTGGCGGATGCGCAAGAAAGGGGCCTCCTGCGTGTCGACGGGAGTGCCCGCGCCGCCGCAAGATTTGTCGAATCCTTCCGACGACCGGTGCCCATCGCTCCGTCCGAGAGCGTGCCCCACCGGTGACACCCTACGCGCGTGTGCCGGCAGCGTGCCGCGATTGACGGATGTTGCGGACACCGCGGGCGACAGAAGGTTTGCAGGAGCTCCGGCAGCCCGCGAAATAAAAGCGCCGCGGCGTGTCGATTCGGGTGGGGGTTGGGAGCCGTAGAGATGGGCTGCAAGATGGCCCCGCAAAGGAGACGACGACATGCGCTACGTAATTTTGATCGGGCACGACGAAAAGGGCGGCAAAAACATGAACGCGGAGGAGCACTCGGCGCTTTTTGCCGCCTATCAAAAGTACCACTCGGATCTGGGCAAGGCGGGCGTGCTGCTGGGCGGTGAGGCGTTGCAGCCCACGAGCAAGGCGTCGCGCATCAGCGCGGACGGTGGAAAACGCAAGGTGACCGATGGGCCGTTCAGCGAGTCCAAGGAGATCATCGGCGGTTACTTCGTGATTCAGGTGAAAACCGAGGAAGAAGCACACGAGTGGGCGGCGCGTTGCCCCGCGGCGCACTTGGGCTCGTGGAGTTACGCTGAGCTGCGCGCGGTCGAAGAAATTCCGACCTGACGAGCGCGCCGGAGGGTGCTCTGATTGGGGGCGATGTCGGCCCCCGATCCGCACGGCGCGGTGTCTGCTATCTGGCGGATCGAATCGGCAAAGCTAACCGCGATGCTGGTGCGTCGCGTTCGAAATCTGGAGCTCGCTGAGGAGATCGCACAAGACGTGTTCGTCGAGGCGTTGGCGAGTTGGCAGCGGTCCGGAGTGCCCGACAACCCTGCTGCTTGGCTGATGACCGCTGCCAAGCACCGCGCGCTCGACGCCTTGCGCAATTCACGACGCGCCGAACGCAAGCAGGAACAGCTCGAGCAGGAAGCGCGAGCTACGGTGCCGGCGGATTTCGACGAAACCACGGACGACATCGTGGGCGACGATTTGCTGCGTTTGGTGTTCGTCGCGTGTCACCCAGTCTTGTCGGCGGAGGCGCGTGTCGCGCTCACGTTGCGCTTGTTGGGCGGCCTAACGACGGACGAGATCGCGCGCGCGTTTCTGGTGCCCGAGCCCACGATTGCGCAGCGGGTCACGCGCGCTAAGCGCACGCTATTCGAGCAGAATATCCCCTTCGAGCTGCCGCGTCCGGACGACCTCGAGGCGCGGCTCGATTCAGTGCTCGAGGTCATCTACCTGATTTTCAACGAAGGCTATCTGGCGACGCGAGGCGACGACTGGATGCGGCCCGCGCTGTGCGAGGACGCGCTCCGCCTCGGGCGTATCCTCGCCGGGCTGGCGCCGGGCGCGTCGGAAGTGCACGGCTTGGTCTCGCTGATGGAGATTCAGGCCTCGCGGGCGCGGGCGCGCGTAGGCCCGAGTGGTGAGGCCGTGCTGCTCCTCGAGCAAGATCGAACGCACTGGGACGCCTTGCTCTTGCATCGCGGTTTCGATGCGTTGGCACACGCCGAGCGCTTGGCTGGAGCGCGACCCGGGCCGTACTTCCTGCAAGCCGCAATCGCCGCGTGTCATGCGCGCGCGCGTGTTGCTTCCGATACCGACTGGCCGCGCATCACGGCGCTGTACGATGTCTTGGCGCACGTCGCGCCGTCGCCGATCGTCGAGCTGAACCGCGCTGTGGCAGCCGGCATGGCCTTCGGCGCTGCAACGGGCCTCGCGCTCACCGACCCACTGACCGCAGATCCAGCACTCCGCGAGTATCCGTTCTTGCCCAGCGTTCGCGCCGATTTCCTGGCCAAGCTGGGCCGTTTTGGCGAAGCCGAAGCAGAGGTCACGCGCGCCGCGGGGCTCACGAAGAACGCACGCGAGCGCGCGCTGTTTCTAGAACGCGCTGCGTCTTACGCCGTGCAAGGACGACTCGAGAAGGGCAACGCACGGGACTGAACCGGCGTCGCGCTTTTTTTTGCACCCGCCAGACCCTCCCCGAACGCAGCTCGACTAGTCTATGCGCATGGACACGCCGCTCGAAGTCGTCCTCAGCCCGGCATCCGAGAGCGAGGCGCCGGTGCTCGAAAATTTACTCGAGCTCTATCTTCATGACTTGAGCGCAGTGTTTCCCAACGTGGCCATCGGCGCGGACGGCCGCTTTGGGTACCGCAGGCTTTCGCTGTATTGGTCGGAGCCAACCGTTCGCTTTCCGTTTCTCGTCCGGCGCGCGGGTCAGCTCGCGGGCTTCGTTCTGGCCGTGCACGGGTCGACCGCCGGCGCCGAGCCTGAGGCATTCGACATCGCCGAATTCTTCGTGCTGCGCAATCAGCGTCGCGCCGGCGTGGGCCGGCTCGCCGCGCGTGCGCTTTGGAACCGCTTGCCCGGTCGCTGGACAGTGCGCGTTTCGGAGGGAAATGTAGACGCGCTCCCGTTCTGGACGAGCGTCATTCATGAATACACCGCGGGCCAAGCCACGCACCGAGAGCGCGCTGGCACTGCCCACCCTTGGCGCGTCTTCGACTTCGAGACCATGCCGCGTAGCGCGATCGAGTGAAGGCAAAAATGCCTCGCTACCGAGGCCGTGATGTCGAGGTTGTCACGCCTGGCGCAGAACGCCGCGTCCATGGGCGACGCAACACCGCGTTTTCGTAAGTGAGCGACCCTGGCATGAACGATGCTCGGTTTTTGCGTGGAGGTGACAATGGCTCACGCAATCACGCACGAGGCGCTCGGGGATGACGTCGATAGGGCCGTTCAGATCATCGCTCGGGACCGAGCGCGAAAGAAGACCCTCGCGGTAGGCGCGTTGCTTGCTGGAATTCTGGCGATGCTCGGCGCGACCTACGCCATGTACACTTACACACCCGGAAAGCTTCCCGCCGGTCAGGTGGGTAGTGAGACCATGAAGCAATTCACGCCCTAGCATGGCACGGGTACGTTCGAACGACGGCACCTGGATCGCCTTCGAGCAGGCTGGGCAAGGGCCCGCTGTTGTCCTGATCGGTGGTGCTCTGATGGACCAAGCAGCGAGCGCGCCGTTGGCCGAGCTGCTGAGCCGACAATTTACCGTCTTCTCCTACGATCGCCGCGGACGCGGTGAAAGCGGAGACACGGCGCCGTATGCCGTCGCGCGTGAGGTCGAGGACGTGAATGCGGTGATCTGCGAGGTAGGTGATGCCGTTTGCTTGTTCGGTCATTCATCTGGTGCAGTTCTCGGCCTGGAAGCAGCCGACCAGTTGCCCACCAAGATCAAGAGACTGGCTCTCTACGAGCCACCGTTCATCGTCGATGACAGTCGCGCTCCAGTGCCGGCTGAGTATTTGGCGGAGCTCAAGTTGCTGCTTGCCGAGGGTCGCCGAGGCGACACCGTCGAGTACTTCATGAATCACGGGCTCGATGCAGCACCCGATTCCATCGCTCGAGCAAAAGAGGGGCCGATGTGGCACGAGATCGTGCAGTTGGCCCACACTCTGCCGTACGACGCCGCGATCATGGCCAACACGATGAGCGGTACCCCACTGTCGGTCGCGCGTTGGGCTTCAGTTGCGGTCCCCACGCTGGTGGTGGACGAACGGCAGAGCGCGACGTATCTGCGGCACGCTGCAGAAGCGCTCACTCAAATGCTCCCGAACGCGCAACTATGCACATTGAGCACGGATGGTCCCGGGACAGTTCCGGAAAACCTCAGTCCTGTGTTGGTCGAGTTCTTCCAAGCTCGATGAGTGTCGTATTTGGAAGGCAAGCGGATGCCGGCCTGTTTCCAGGCCGGCGTTCCGTCATTATTGGGCGAGATAGTTACTGGGCGAGGGTGAGCTTCCCGAACTGACCGTGCATCTCCATGGCAGGTCCAGAGGTGAAGAATAGCTGCGCGCTCAGGTTCGCGGAGGGGCTGTTTGGCCCAAATGAGAGCGCCCACAAGCCGTCGATCGAGATCGGGGCGCCGGCGCTCGCCGTCAACTCGCCGAGCGGTTCACCGGTCGAGGCATCGTAGGCGTGAATCAAGCCGTCGCCGAAGTTGCCGACGAGCAGAGCGTTCGACAGCGCGCCCCAAGCGTCGGGCGCAAGCGCGAGACCCCAGGGAGAGTTCAAACTGCCTTGCGAAATTAGCCGCGACCCCAGCGTGCCGTCGACGCCGAATACGTCGACGTAGCCATTGCCAACACCTTTCACGTCATCGCCCTTCTCGGCGTCCTGCTTGGCGTACGTGACGTAGACCTTGCCGCCGAGTTCGGCGACGTTGAACGGCGCAAAGCCGGCTGGCAGATTCGGATCCGTAAACAGCGTCGTATCGACCGCCGCCGCGTACGACGTATCGAAGACATCGACCGTACCTGCATGAAAATTGGCTGCGACGAGTGAAGGCGTGGCGCCGTTCGTGACGAGCGCCAAACCCTTGTAGCCGGCGGTGTCAGCATGATTGACGCGCGTGACTGCGCTCGTTCCGGACTGCCAACCGCAGATCAGACCATCTTCCGTGGCGAAGATGAACACGTCGCCTTTGAAGTCGGTTGCCGATGCATTGTAAACCTGACCTGAGGGCTCACCGGTGCCACCAGCGGTGGTGGGTGGAATGGTCACGACCAAAGATTGCGGCTGCCCTGCGGGATCGAGCACCACTGACACGCCTTTGCCGCCGGACGAGACCCAGAACAGGGGGCCTCCCGCTGCATTCGGGTTGATCGCGAGCCCCCAACCATTCACCAGGTTCGCATCCGTGTTGGCCGCGCCTGCTTGATCGGATGTGAGCAGCGTCATCGTTACATTCTGCTGGATGCTAGTCGGAGTGGCGCCGGCCGCGCCGCCTTCGCCGACCATTCCCGCCTCGCCGGCGTTTCCAGCGACCGAGCTCCTTCCGCCCGCTCCGCTCGAGCTCACCGTGCCACCGGCGCTACTGCCGGCGGTACTCGTGCCGCCGGTGCTACCCGCAGTGCCGTTGGCTCCGCCTTTTCCTGCTGAAGCGCCGATGCCAGCGCTGCCTCCTGATCCGCCCGAGACACTCGTGTCGTCGGAGCTGCTGCACGCCGAGACCAACGCAATGCCGAGGGTCGTTGTAGCCAAAATCGCGCACGCGCCGCGCCGCAGAACTCTATGTTTAATGGTCACAGTATTGCTCCTCCTCAATGCGGCGTCGGTCGAGTAAGCGAGCTCACCGAGTCGGAATTGCCGACCGGCATGTAAGTCAGCCTGCGTGGAAGACCGACGCCTTCTCGATGATTGGTGCACTCATCATCGTTGCTGTTCACTCGAGAATGCTTAGTTTTTGAACTGTGAATCAGCGACGATTCTGCCTCGTAGCACTTTGGCGAGAGAGCCACGTTCAACAGGTCGAGTGAGGCTGCCTTGAAGAGCGCGACGCACATTGCTTCGCCGCCACAGCGCCGTCGCCTTTCTCGGGCGCGCGTCATTGAGAAGCTAGCAACAGTCGCGCGAACAGCCGCTCGAGCCTGCGCGCATGAGGAGCTTGGCATTCACCACGTTCACGTAGTCCTGTGCGCCCAGCTCGAGCGCGGTGCTGCGTTCTGAGTCGCGCTCCTCGCGGCCCCCAGCCCATGCGACGACGGGGATGAGTGCCGTGCTGGGATCCCGCTTGAGCGGCACGAGCACTTCACGGCCATCGGCATCCGACAATTGAGTATCTAGAACAATCAGGTCCGGTGGCGAGAGAGCGAGTCCGACGCGAGCCTACCGAGCACGCTCCGACGATGACACGGCATACTCCAAAGCCTCCGCGCCCGTGGCCGCAAGGATGAGCTCATGGCCATGCCTCGAGGCGATGAATCTCTCCGCTCGGTCGATCGCGAGCGCCGTCATCGGGCGCCGTTGTCTCGTTGCCTGAACGGAATGGGACGATCTTGCCCGTGGCTGTTTGCCTCGGCTGTGACGGAGTCGCACAGAGGGAGTCGCCAGCGGCGCCAGACGCGCTTCTCCAGAGCTTACAGCCCAGCAAGGCTGTGTGTCTCGCCGTGGCTCTCAGTATTCGAGTCATTGACTGGCATTCATCCTGCAGGAGCGCTCATTGCGCACGTGCGTCTAACGCGGCGCGAGCAAGCAAGGGCGCGTGACGCCGCGCAGAGCTCGAGCTCACCGTCGAAACCAGAAAGGGAACTGCCCGATGACGCCTACGGAGCTTCTCGTTGTCATTTTCGCAGGTTTGGTGCTCGAGTCAGGTTGCGCCGGCAGTCAGGTGCCGAGCCCCAGCGCGGGCAACAACAGTGAAGGCACGTCCCAAAACGCGGCTCCAGCGCAGGCAGTCGCCCGCCCGCTCGACCAGCCGTCGAGTCCCGCGGCGCAGTCGTGCGATGGCGTTGCATGCGAGTCCACTAGCGACTGCTGTAAGGGCTACGATTGCGGTTTCGATCCTGACCGCAGCCGCGTTCAACGCTACTGCCTCGGCTCTTGAGAACACTTCGTCGCGACCGCGCCGCACGTGCGGTGAGCATCCTTCACGGCGGGTCGCGGTTTAGCGTGGGGCCTCCTGACAGCATCCGGTGATGCAGTAGTTGTCCGCCGGGCAATCGGCTTCGCCAGGCTGGCCACATTCGGCAACCCCGGCGGCGCAGCGCCCGGAGCCTAGCGTTGCGCAGCTCGCCGCTGGCGCGGCGCGTCCCACGCAAACCTCGCACGGGTCACACGCCTTGAAGCAGGACGCGACCGGTGTGCACGGCTCGCACGCCGAAGGATCTCCGACGTGAGCGGCGTCGCAGGTTCCGACATTCTTGGTGTTCGAGCCGATCCAAACGAACTGACCACTGTCCGCGGGGAGCTCACAGCAGCCGAAGCAATCGCAACCGTTGGGCGTGATGGGTAGACAGTAGCTCAAGCATTCCGGCGCTTGGGTTACGCTGAGCTCAGCGCAAGTCGACCCGCTGCCAGGGATGGTCGCGCTGGGGTCATAGCTACAGCGCGAGTCTCCGCTGGGCGGGTAGCCGGGAGCAACGGACAGCGGGTCGCACTCGTGATCCCAGTAGCAACGATCGCTGGCAGATCCGGTCTCCCCGTGGAAATAGCAACCCTGCCGACAAGGGGCATTGTTCTGGTTTACTATGCCGCCGTAGTACGAATTCTCCGTATTGTCGCAGGGGCCCCAGCAATCCGGGTCGTCCGAATCGATCAAGCCATCGCCGTCATTGTCGATGCAGTCCCCGCACTGATAAACCTGGCCTTGGCACGGCGTGACACTACATGCGTGCGCGACGCCTCCGTCGCTTCCACCGCTCGAAGCGTCCGTCGTCCCGCCCGTGTTCAGGTCCAAACCTCCATTGCCGCCTAAGCCGGCGATCGAGATCGCGGCGCCGGCCGCACCGCCGCTCAGCGCGAGGTCCCGCCCGACTTCGACATGCTCGGTACAGCTCATGCCGAGCAAGCTCAGGCCGAGGCCCAATGCGATCGGAAACGAGCCACGCTTCGACACTGCTCTAGTCTATCACTTCGGTGAAGCGTCCTCGATCACGCGCTGGTGAGCCGACCCGGGAAATGCCTTGCTGAAGGCTGCCGCGCGACGGTCCGCTTCCGCCGTGCGGTTCAGTCGCCGCAACGCCTCGATAGCGATGACCTCGCGCTCTTGAACCAACACGCCACGCGGGAACAGCGCTGCCTCTTGGTTGGTGAGCGCCAGTGCGACGCCGGGATCGGTCGGCAGTGCCCTGCGCGCTTGCTCGAGCAAGCTCGACTCGCTCGGTCCGGCTGCGGCGGAGGCCGTCGATTTGGCGGCTTCTGCGGCCAATTTTTTACTGGGCGGAGGCGACGCGCGCGCGGGCGAGCTGCCCGGTGCGGTTGTAGTCAGCGCGGGAGTCTCTGCAGCTGGAGTTGCAACAGCTGGAGTCCCCTGCGCTGCGATTGGGCTCGGCGCCGCGGGGGGTGGTGTTGGCGAAACGAGCGCGCTCTGACTCGGGTGCGGAGCCGAGCGCACCCGCAAAACGATGACCCCGCCCGCGAGCAACGCGGCAACGCCAGTGGCCGCTGCCAGCTTGACCAAGGTTGAACGGCCTTGGGGACTCAGCACCTCGTGCGCCGGCCCGAGCACGCTTCCAAGCTGTTCGGCGAGAGCGGCGAGCTG
>Ga0210387_10002236_pt1 | contig 14714 bp, 9 predicted proteins | sample IncBWC7OmetaG_FD_160108 | JGI IMG/M metagenome (GOLD analysis project Ga0210387, IMG submission 160108) | Forest soil microbial communities from Barre Woods Harvard Forest LTER site, Petersham, Massachusetts, United States - Inc-BW-C-7-O ...
GGCGTAATCGCAAAGACGCCCCTCTCGCGGAACGTTGCCTCGCTCACGCCAGTCATGGCGAGCAGCTCGAATGAACGCCGGTCGGCCGCCATGATGCCAACCGCCCCGGCTTGTGCCCCGACGACGCTCGCGCCTTCGGATGCGACAATGTGCGCGACCTCCGCCGGTGACGCCGCGGCGGCGAGTCCCGCGGTCACGCGCTGCATCGCCCGTACGCGCACGCCCTCGGCGCGCAGCTGCACCTCGATGCGCTTCCGGTCGGTGATATCAGTGGAAACGCCGAGCACCTGCTCGGCCCGGCCACTATCGCCGATGATCGGGCATTTCACCGTCTGGAGCCACCGCACCGAACCCGATGCGTCCGTAATACGCTCCTCGGGGATCAGGAGCGGCCGACCGGACTCGATCACCTGTCGGTCAATGCGACGGAAAAATTCGACCTCGTCCTCGTTGCTGTTGAATTCGGCGTCGGATTTGCCGAGGAGCTGATCGATCGATGTTCCATAGACGTCCGCGATGGCCTGATTGACGAGCGTGAAACGGCCCTGGCGGTCCTGCGCGAACACGAAGTTCGGATTGATGTCGATCACTTGCCGCAAGAATCGGCGTTCGGCCGTGAGCGCGACGCGTGAGCGCTCCGCCGTCGCTGCCGACTCGCGCATTTGCGCGTTCGTTGCTTCCTGCTCGGCGGCCTTGAGACCGAGCTCGCGGGTCAATGTGACCGCAACGTAGACGGAGAGTACAGCACCGGCTGTCAAAAGGCACGCGGTGAGGATGCGTGCCGACATTGACTGCGACGCGAAGGCGACAACACCGCCCGCGATGACGAGCACCGCCGGACCGACAATTTGACGCATTTGTCTCACGACGAAAGTCTACAGTTTAGGACGCTTCGGGCCACCCCTTTGGGGGTCCTGGGGTTCGGCTCTTGCATAGCTGTGCTCGTATGGCTCGTGACGTGACGACGACTGGTCGTGGACTAGTGTGGGCTGGCGAGCCCCAGCCGGCGCAAAGTGAGCGCCCCCTCTCGATTCTCCTCATCAGCCAGCGAGCGCTCAGCGACATGACGCTCACGGCCGACGTGGAGCAAATGCCGAGCGCGGAGGGAGCCGTCGCGAGGCTCCGCTCGCGCGCGTTCGACTGCGTGGTGCTCGACCAGGAGCTCTCGGGGCAGGGCGGCTTGGAGATGCTCCGCGAGCTGCGCCGGCTCGGACTCGATGTCCCCGTCGTCATGCTCACGGGACCGAGCGACGATCGTCTCGATGCGACCATTGGCACCGCCGTGCGACTGCATCGCGCGGAGCGCGCCCTCAAGGCGAGCCAGACATGGGCGTCGACGGCGCTGCGCAGTATCAGCGACGCGGTGATCACGACGGATGCGCGGGGTTCGATCACGTTCCTCAATCGCGCGGCTGAGGAGCTCACCGGCTGGACCTCGGCGAGCGCGGTTGGTCATCTGCTCGGCGACGTCGCCGACGTCATTCCGGATAGCGACGGCTTGCCGCTCGACGAGCGACTGAAACAGGTCCTGGGCGGACACTCGGTCGTGTCGCAAGCGGACATGGTGCTGCGCGGACCCGGAGGGCGACGCGTGTCCGTGGACGTTCGCCTCGCTCGCATTCGTGCGGACCGGGCCGAGGGCACGACGGCGCCGGTGGCGGCGCTCGGCTCGGTCGTCGTGTTGCGCGATATCACCGATCGGAAAGCGGCCGAAGCGGCGCTCGAATGGGCGCGGGCGGACGCCGAGCGGGCGCGGGCTCAGGCCGAGTCGGCCAACCGCGCGAAGAGCGAGTTTCTGGCGACGATGAGCCACGAGCTGCGGACACCGCTCAACGCGATCGGCGGTTTCACGCAACTCATCGCCGATGGCATCTATGGTCCGCTCGAGCCGAGACAGACCGAGGCGCTCCGTCGGATCAAGCGCGCGCAAGAGCTGCTCCTCGGCCTGATCAACGCCGTGTTGGACTTCGCCAAGGTCCAGGCGGGCCGCGTGCCGCTGGCGATCACGGACTTCGATGTCCAAGGCGTGCTCGACGACGTCCGCGCGCTCGTGCTCCCGCAGATGCTCGGCAAAGCGCTGACCCTCGAGCTGCCCCCACTCGGCGGCGACGCGACCGCGGTACACGCCGATCGGGACAAGGTGCAGCAGATCTTGCTCAATCTCCTGAGCAACGCCACCAAGTTTACGGCGCGTGGTGGTCGCGTCACGCTCGGCTGGCACGCCGAGGCGCAGACGGTCTCGATAACGGTTTCCGATACGGGAGCGGGGATTCCACTGGAGCGACTGGAAGCGGTCTTCGAGCCCTTCGTTCAGCTCGGCAGCGATCGAACCACGGTCGGGCAAGGCACGGGGCTCGGCTTGGCCATCAGCCGCGAGCTCGCGCGAACCATGGGCGGCGAGCTCACGGCGGTGAGCGAAGTCGGCACCGGGTCCGTCTTCACATTAGCGCTGCCGCGATCGAAACTGCCTGCTTGATAAAACACACGACCCCGACAATCATGTCGCTCGTGATGTACCCGGGGTTGCTCGACCGACCGCCTCCGCCGGTCGTTACGGATTTCGCGGAGCCCGCGACGGATGGATGGGTCACGCGAATCCGTCAGGGCGACAGTCGGGCGTTCGAGGCGCTATACCTCGCGTTCTATGCCCCCCTCTGCGCATTCGTCGCGACGATCGTCGGCAACGCCGCGCAGGGTGAGGATATTGTCCAAGATCTGTTATGTCGGATCTGGGAGCGCCGCGCCACCTGGCGTCCGACGAACGGTGGCGTCCGGCGCTATCTGTTTGGCGCGGCCAGAAATCGCGCGCTCAACCATCTCAAACGACAACGCGTCGAGGCGCGAGCCGCCGAATTGTCGCCGGCGGAAGACAACGGCCCGACGCCCGAGCACCACGCCGAAGCCGCCGACTTCGACTCCGCGTTGGCCCGAGCGCTCGCCGACTTGGCGCCACGGTGTCGCCATGCCTGTGTCCTGCGCTGGCGATATGGCCTGACGTGTCCTGAGATCGCCGAGGCCATGAGCATCACGCAGAAAGGCGTCGAGGCATTGCTGACGCGAGGGCTCAAGGCCCTGCGGGCCGCGCTGATCGCATTTGACATGTAGGGGGTTCGGCGCCGTCGGTTGTTGTTGAGTCGTGAGCGAGCCGGACTGGGTCCTGTTGGAGCGCGTCGCCGTCGGCAAGGGGTCGGACGCCGATCGCGCGGCCGTCGAGCAATGGATCGGCTCCGATCCCGACCGCCGGCGGTTGTTCGATCAGATCGCGCGCATCGCGGCGGCGACTCGTCAACTCAGTGCGCCGCGCCTCGCGCAGCCGCACTTCGATGCCGCCGCGAGCCTTGCCCGCGCGCGCAAGCGGCTCAGCCGTCCGCGACGGATGGGCTGGCGGGTCAGCGACCGATGGCCTTTGGCAGCGATCGCCGCCGGATTGGTTGTCGCGATCAGTCTCGGCGTGGCAATAGGCACACGGTCTCGGAGGCGCGAAGCGCCGCGTGTATTTGTGACCGCGCGAGGCCAGCGGGCCACGCTACGCCTTGATGATGGCACCCAAGTCGTGCTGGCTCCGGCCAGCCGACTGATGGTGGATGGCCGATCGGCGACGCTCGATGGTGAGGCATTCTTTACGGTCGTCCATGATCCGCGCACCCCGTTTGTTGTCCACGCGGGCCGAGTGATGGCGACGGATAAGGGGACGCGGTTCGACGTCCGCGCGTACCCCGAGGACAGCACGGTCCGTGTCGCCGTCGACGAAGGCCAGGTCGCGGTCACCGCGGTCGCGGGCAACACGCAGCCGATCGCGCTGGCGGGCGGCGACGCGGCCACGGTCACGCCATCTGGTGAGGCCGCCGTCGATCGTGGCGTCGAAAACATCGGCGCGTGGACCACCGGTCGGCTCGAGCTGCACAACACGCCGGCCCGCGAAGCCGTCCGCGCGCTCGCGCGTTGGTACGACGTAGACCTCCGACTCGGCGACTCCACGCTCGCCGCGGTCCCCCTCACGGCCTCGTTCCGCGACGAGCCGGTCGATGAGGTCCTGCACATTGTCGCGGTCACCTTGGGCGCCCGCGTTCGCTGGAGCGGCCGCACGGTGATCCTCGTCAGACGTTCCAAGGAGCACTAATGCGTCGACTCTCGTTCGTTCTGGCTTTGTCCGCTTTGCCACATCTGGCTCACGCCCAACCCTCATTGCTCGTCTTCATGCGCTCCGACGGCCGACGCGTCGACGCGCGCAACGTCGCCGTGATGCGACGACGGGTCAGCATCCATCTGCAGGATGTCGCGATCCCCGAAGTCCTCGACGCGATCGGCAGCCAGGCTGGCCTGCACATCGCGTACAGCCCAAACGAGCTGCCCGACCAGGCGCGCGTGTCGCTCGAGGCTGATGGGATCTCGGTGGTCGCCGCCCTCACCGAAGTGCTTCAAGAGACCCAAGTCGATGTCGAGGTCTTGCCCGGCGACCAGATCGCGCTGATTCGTCGTCCTGCTCAACCACCACCGCCGCGCCGGCTCACGGGTCGGGTGCTCGATGCCGACTCGCGAGAGCCGGTCGTCAACGCCCAAGTGGTCGTCACCGGCACGAACGTCGGTACGCTGACGAATGACAGCGGCGCATTCGCGCTGCGACTGCCGGACAACGCCAAGAGCGTCACCGTGCGCCGCATCGGCTATCGCCAGACCGTGGACTCGCTGGCGAGCGATCAGACCGATATCACCATCACGATGACAAAGGACGTGCTCAAGCTCGAGGCCGAGGTGGTCACGGGCGTGGCGACGACGATCTCGTCGGCGAACTCGGCCAACGACGTGGCCGTCATCTCGGCCGATGAGGTGTCGAGAGTGCCAGCGCCGACGGTCGAGAATGCCATCCAGGGCAAGGTCCCGGGCGCGGTGATCCAACAGAACAACGGTGGCGCGCCGGGCGGCGGCATGCAGATCCAGGTGCGCGGCGTCACGTCGATCTACGCGAACTCGAATCCGCTCTACGTCGTCGACGGCGTGATGGTGAACAACGAGACGCTGAACAGCGGGCTCAATACGATCAGCCAGGCGAACGGCGGCGTCGGCAGCAACAGCCAGGACAACAGCCCGAACCGGATCGCCGACCTCAATCCGGACGATATCGAGAGTATCGAAATCCTCAAGGGCGCGAGCGCCTCGGCGATCTACGGCTCGAAGGCCTCATCCGGCGTCGTGGTGATCACGACGAAGAAAGGCGCGCCGGGCAAGCCGCAGTGGAATTTCTCCCAGAAGCTCGGTCATTTCGAGCTCGCCAACACGTACGATCTCACCCAGTTCCCGACGCTGCAGTCGGCGCTCAATTGGGCCAACACCTACGGGCAGTCGCCAGACACGGTCCGGAAGTACTACGCCGGACCGCAGGACTATCAAGATCAGCTGTTCGGCAACCCGCAAGCGTCCTACGAGACGGATCTGAGCGTCAGCGGCACGTCAGGGAAGACGCAGTACTTCCTGTCCGGGCTGACGAAATACGACAACGGCATCCAGCTCAACACCGGATACAACAAGCAGACCGTTCGGTCGAACGTCACGCAGCACCTCTCCGACAACCTGTCGGTGACGGCGAACCTGACGTACGCGAACTCGACGACACGGCGCGGGGTCACCGGCAACGACAATATCGGCATCAGCCCGTACGACGTCTTCTCCTACACACCGCAGTTCGTGTTGCTCGACCGCCAGTCGAATCTCGCCTGGCCCAGGAATCCGTACGGTCCGGCGAACCCGTTCGCCGACGCGTGGGAGATTCAGACGCCGGAAGAGGTGAACCGGTTCATTGGCGGCGGCAACGTCGACTGGACGCCGTATCGGTCGTCGATCCAAAGCATTCGGCTCGCATTTCAGGGCGGCGCGGACCTGACGACACAGAGCGACAAGTTCTACGCTCCGCCGGACCTGCAAGTCGAGCAACAAATTCCCTCGAACCTTCCGGGCGTCTCCCAGGATCAGTTCGGTCGGACGACGTACTACAACTACTCGATCAACGTGATCCACCACTATACCGGGCTGTCATTTCTGGACGCGACGACGTCGCTCGGATTCGTTCGCGAAATCCGCAGCCTGGACAACCCGTTGACCGCCGGGCAAGCGCTCCTCGCCGGCGCGAACAGTGCGCAGCTCGGCGCCGTGCAGACGCTGCAAGAGAACGCGACCGAAGCCAAGGACCAGTCGCTGTACATTCAAGAGCAAGTCCTCACGCTTGGCGAGCGCTTGGCGTTGACCGCCGGCGTGACGGCCGAGCGGACCACGAACGACGGAGACATCAGCAAGTTTTACCCCTATCCGCGATTCTCCGGCTCCTACCGCATTCCGCAGTTCGTCGGTTTCCTGAACGAGCTCAAGGTGCGGGCGGCCTACGGCCAGTCCGGCACGCAGCCGAACTATCTCGTCAAGTACACGCCGTTCAATACCGGTGTATCGAGCGGCGCCATCGGCGTGTATGGCAACACGATCCTCGGCGACTCGATCGTGCGGCCGGAGCGTGAAGTCGAAGAGGAATTGGGATTCGACGCCACGTTCTTCAATTCCCGCGCGCAGTTCAGCGCCACGATCTATCAAAAGCGGCTGAGCGATCTCTTGCTCCAAGACGCGATCTCCCCGTCGCTCGGCGCGCAGGACCAATGGATCAACGGCGGTGAGTTCACCAACCAGGGGATCGAGCTCCTGCTGACCGCGACGCCGATCCAGTTCAAGAACGGCTTCCAGTGGATCACGACGACCAGCTTCTACCGGAACTACAGCGTGGTGAACTCGCTGCCGGTGCCGGCGTTCAACTTGAACAACGGCGGTGGTGGGTCGCTCGGGACGTACCGGGTGCAGGTCGGGCGCTCAGTCACGCAGATCGTCGGCAACTCCAACGGTCCGGATGGTCAGCCGATCCAGGTCGGCGATGCGCAGCCGAACTTCGTGATGAACTTCTCGAACCAATTCTCATGGGGCCCGCTCCACGCCTCGGGTCTGCTCGAATGGAGCTATGGCGGCTTGGCGGGCAACTTCACGGACAACCTTTTCGACGTGAGCCCCGGCACCTTGGCCGACACGGCGTTGAGCGCACGCCGCACGATCGCGGCCAACAACGGTCTCACCCCGTACGCCGAACCGGCCGGATACCTCAAGCTGCGCGAGCTGACGTTGAGCTATCAGCTGCCGTCGCAGCTTGTCGGGCTGTCGCGCGGGTTGTTGCGCAACGCCACGATCTCGCTCACCGGTCGCAACCTGCTCATGTGGACCAAGTACACGGGGCTCGATCCCGAGGTGAACTTCGTCGGCAACCAGCAAGTGCAGCGCGGCCAAGATGTCACCCCATACCCGCCGGCGCGCAGCTATTTCATCTCCCTCGATCTGGGATTCTAACATGAGGAGCCGCTTCCTTCTCCTGCTCGCCGTGCTGGCCGCGTGCAAAGACTCGAACGTGCCCGACCTCACGGACCCGACCTCGGTCGCCAACACGCCGACGGGCATACAGAACGTCGTGACCGGGCTCTTCTTCGCCGCCCGGCTCGATGTGGGGAACTATGTCTTCGCCTCCAGCGCGTTCGGGCGCGATGCAGGGAACTTCACGAACACCGAGCCACGGTGGATCACCGAAGGTCTCGGGCTCACACCGATTGCGTTCAACGACTTCTTCTGGTCGCAGTGGGAGTGGGACCAGGAGTACAACAACATCAAGCTCGCCAACAACCTCCTCGCGTCGATCCCGAACGTCGTACCGGCATACCCAAGCGCGCAGGCGTCAGCGATCCGCGGCGTCGTGCGGACGATCAAAGCCCTGCAGTTCATGATGATCGCCGAGACGCACGACACCGTGGGCGTCTCGCTGTACTCGCCCGGTGCGTCGTCACCGCAGGCGATCTACTGCAACCGGGATGTCTGGCAGTACATCGTCGCGTTGTTGGATTCGGCGAACGGGGATTTGAATACCGCGGGCGCCATCTCGCTTCCCATCACGCTGCCGAGCGGATTCGGTGCGGTGGGCTTGAGCGCGGGTCCGAGCACGACGGGCGGTGCGTTCGCCGCGTTCAACCGCGCGCTGGCAGGGAAGGCGGGACTGCAGCTGGCCTACGCGATCGCGCGTCAGAGTGGCGCCGGTCCGACGTCGAACACAGCAGGCACACCGGATCTGGCCGCGCTGACCCGCGCGGACAGCGCGCTCAAAGCATCAGCGCTGTTCAACCCCTCGGCCATTGCGCCGCCGACGCCCGGCGGATTTTCGACGAATGATGCCTACGGCGTCTACCATGTCTTCAGCGGGCAGTCTGGCGACCTGACCAATTCCGTCAACGGCATCAGTGGCACGTATGCCGTGCTGTGGGATTTTGTCGCCGATGTGGATACCGTCAACGACTTGCGCTGGAAGGCCAAGTTCGCCGTCAATCAGAATGCGGTCCAACAGGCGACGTTCGCGCCAGTCGCCTCGCCGTATATCTATAACTATTACCCATCGGTCTCCACGCCCATACCGATCGTCCGCAACGAGGAGCTGACGTTGATCGACGCGCAGATTCAGCTCGGCCTTGGCGCGTACGGCAACGCGATGAATCTCATTAACATGGTCCACCAACAGGCCGGCGGATACGCGACGCCGCTGACCGTGCCGGCGGATTACCTCGACGTGAGAAACGCGCTCCTCAAAGAGCAGCGCATCTCGACCGCGATCGAGGCCAGCGGCGACCGGATGATCTCGATTCGGATGTACGACATGGCGGCCGTCGCCGACACGACATGGCAAGCGCACTCGGGTCCGGATGCGGCGGGTGTCGCCAGCGTGAAGACGAGCACGGGCACCCAGCCGACGGACTTCCACACGACCGTGCTGCCCATCGAGGAAACCGAGATCGACGGGCGAGGAGGGCACGTTACGCTGACCTGCCCCTGAGGCGCTGGGGTATATTTGGGGCACTATGCCCCGTCGATTCCTGCTGGTCATTCTGATCGCGGCGGCCTGTCGGCCGGCTGCCGCTCCCGTCACGCCCGCTCCCTCTGCCACGCCGGCGCCGAGTGTCGCACCCGCATCGGGTCTCACCTCGGCGCCCGACGGCTGGCAGCTGATGGACGAGTCGGCCGATCATGTGCCGGGGATCAGCGTCGGCAAGGCGCGCGCGTTGCTGGCGGGGAAGACGCCAAAGACCGTGCTCGTGGCGGTCATCGATGGCGGCGTCGACACCGCGCACAAAGATCTCCGGCCCATTCTCTGGATGGGCGACAACCTCCGGTTCGGTTGGGACTATCAAGGTGGCCCGGACGGCCGTGACGTGCATTATGACACGTACGAGCAGACGCGACTCGTCGTCCGATGCCGCAAGCACACGGTGCCCGCGCAGTATGTCGCGCAGTGCTCGTCCATGGACGCGGACCTCACCAAGCGCCGCGCGGACGCCCAGCAGCAGGTCGAGCGCATTCGCGACGTCTCGCAGGCGCTCGAGCGGGCGACTGCCGTGCTCCACAGCGCACTCGGCTCGGCCCCGCTCACTCAAGAGAGCGTCAAAGCACTCGATCCGACCGACAGCGCGACGGCGCGGTCCAAGCAGCTCTATCTCGTGCTGATGCAACGGGGCGCGACGCCAGAGGTCATTGCCGATGCGCTGAACGAGATCCAGGCGCGCCTCGACTACGAGCTCAACACCGACTACGACCCACGCTCGATCGTCGGGGACAACTACGCCGATGTGCATCAGTCGAACTATGGCAACTCGAACGTGATGGGTCCCGATGCAAAGCACGGCTCCCACGTCTCGGGCATCGTCCACAGCATCGACTCCTCGGCCGTGCGCATCATGATGGTCCGCGCGGTACCCGACGGCGACGAGCGCGACAAGGACATCGCGAACGCGATCCGGTTCGCGGTCGATCACGGCGCGCGCGTGATCAACATGAGCTTCGGCAAAGGGTTCTCGCCCGAGAAGTTCGCGGTCGACGAGGCGGTGCGATACGCCGACGCGCACAACGTCCTCATGGTGCACGCCGCTGGGAACGACGGGAAGGATCTCACCTCCTATCCGAACTTCCCGACGCCCGCGTATGCCGATAGCGGGCACGCGCGAAACTGGATCGAGGTTGGCGCATCGTCCTGGCAAGGCGGCGACACGCTCGCCGCGTCGTTCAGCAACTACGGGCGCGACCAGGTCGACGTCTTCGCGCCTGGCGTCGACATTCTCTCGACGGTGCCCGGTGACAAATACGAGAAAGACAGCGGCACGAGCATGGCCTCCCCGGTGGTGACGGGGCTCGCGGCGTTCTTGCTATCCTACTATCCCGACCTCACCGCGGCGGATCTCAAGCGCATCATCCTGGAATCGGCCACGCGCTACACAAACCAGCAGGTCGTGCGGCCCGGTGCCGCCAACGGCGAGAAGGTTGCGTTCGGGTCATTGTCGCGGACCGGCGGCATCGTGAACGCGTACGCCGCGGTGAAGATGCTGCAGCAGCAGCGGTGAGAATCGTAACGCGCATGAGACGTCTCCAAGACAACCAAGGAGACCTCCCATGCGCCGGCTACTTATCGTTGGTGCCACGATCCTCTGTGCCACTCGTGGCGCCGCACAACAGCAGCTCCAAAACAATTACATCCTGAGTCTGGGCGTCGGTGGTGGAGCAACCATCCCCACCGGCAATGGCGGAAACGCCGTCAAGACCGGGTTCAACGGACAAGCCTACGCGCTCATCCAGTTGCCCGGGTTCTTGGCGCTGCGTTTCAATTTTGGATATCAGAAGCTCGAGTACAACACTACGCCGGGCGCGCAAGAGATTCTGAGCGGTATCGGCGGCCTGCAGATCAATCTGCTGCATGGGCCGGTCCGTCCCTATCTCACCGCAGGCGTCGGTGCATTCGACCTGCGGGGACTGACCGACAGCTCGACAACGTCGACAGCCTCGAAGATCAATTTTGGGATTGACGCCGGCGCAGGACTGGCGCTGGCGCTCGGCCGAGTGAGCGCGTTCGTCGAGGGCCGCGTGCAGAATGTCTACACGAAGGACGGGGGCTTCATTAAGAGCGCGAAGCAGATCAACGTCGTCCCCGTGACGTTCGGCCTCGCCGTCGGCCTCTTTTAGCGCAGCGGGATGATCGCCGAGCGACGCTCGCTGCCGTCACGCAGCGTCGCTCGGACCCACCAACTCACGGGCGTGCTTGGGAGCGTGGACGGGAGAGCCGCCGTCGTGTCGGCGACACGGGCGTGAAAGATGGTCGCGCCCGACCCGTCGACGATCTCGACGTCATACCGTACCGCGTCGGGGATCGCGTGCCAGACGAGCGACCCGCTGACCGTGCCGATAAGTGCGATGTCGGACGACGATGCGCCGCGTGTGGGATTCGAGCCCGAACGCTGGAGCTGCGTGAGCGTCAGTGCGCCGGCGGCGATGACGACGACTGCCGCGGCGAGCCAAGGCGCCACGGAGCGGCGAGGACGAGCGGCGCCCGCAGTGACGCGCTCGGCCGCAGTTATCGCGCGCAGGAGCTCGAACTCCTGCGTGCAGGCCGCGCACGACATCACGTGGTCGAGTGTCGTCAGGCGCAGTGCCTCGCTGCCGGTCCGGGCGACGAGCGCCTCGATCGCCTCGGGTGATGGGCATGCGGCGCGAGATGGCGCGCGCGAGGTGAGGGAGCGCGTGTAGATATCGCGCAGTTCAGCGTCGGTCATGTCGGTCATGCGGTACTCGGCCCAATGCCGCGGGCAGTCAGGGCTTGGCGCAGGTCGGCCAGGCCGCGGTACAGCAGATTGCGTGTTTTGGCCTCGGTCCATCCCATAAGCGCAGCGATCTCCTCCCGCGGGTAGCCCATCAGATACATGCGCACCACCGGACGACGAGTGACCGGGATGGTGTCGACCGCGGCATTGACGGCGCGTCCCAACTCCATCGCCGCGAGCGACTGCTCCGGATTGTGCGCTCGGGCAGGCGCATCCACCACGTCGAGGGAGTCCGTCGGCAGTCCGCCGCGGCGCCTGCGTATCAAATCCAGCGCCGCGCTTGCCGCTGTCTTGTACACATACGACGAGCTGGTCTCGGAAATTTGCTCACTCCCTCGGGCGTTCCAGAGACGGATGCGCACGTCCTGAAAGACCTCGTCGACCTCATCCGGAGAGAGACCGAACCGCCACCCCGCTTGCCGGACAGCAGCGGCGGCACGTGACACCACGTCGTCGAGCGCCCGCGAGAGAGGATCGGCCACGTGAATAGCAGTATACAAGTGGTAGGGGCGTATAGGTGATAGGGCGCATTACGTTAGCCCCATGGCGGTGACCGCTTGCCTGGCTCTGCTCGTCCAGCTCGCCGACCCGCGCGGCGTCGTTCGTGCTGCCGTTCGGGCTGTCGACGGGGACAGCGCGTCCCAGGTTGCCGCTCGCTGGCAAGGTCCCGCCGCTACGCTTGGGCTCGCGACGATTGCTCGCCTGACGTACCGCTATGCCCTGGCCGATAGCCTCTACGCGGTGCTTGGCGGAGTGTACGCCGATCTGGGGCGCGGCTGGGAGGGGGTAGACCGCGACATCGTACCGGTAGCTGAGTCCGCGTTCGCGCGCGCGGAGCGCGGCGCGACGCACGATTCGCTTGCGAAAGCCGAGGCGCTCATTGGTCTCTCGATGCTGCGTGCGGCGGCTGAGGGAATCCCGGTCGGCTTTACGCTGCTAGACTCGGCCGAGCGACTGCTGCCCCCGGGCGAGACGGATCTCCGAGCGGAGGTCGCGTTTCGCCGCGCGACACTGGCGGCGATCCTGAGCCGAAGAGACGCCCGGGCGCTGATTCAGCGGGCGGTTGATCTCGCGCGAGCGGCGCACCTGCCGCGGGCCGAAGCGCGGGCATGGCGGGCGTTGGCGCTCGCGTACAAGATCGGCGCCGATGCCGACTCGAACGAGCGCACGCTCGAGCGCGTCGAGGCGCTGCAGCGCGCCGCGCATGATCGCTCCGAGCTGGGCGTGACGATGATCCGGCACTCCGAGATCTATCACGAGAATGGGGACATCGGGACGATGCGCAAATGGGCGGTGGCCGCCCGGTTCGAGGGGCTCGCCTCGGGCAACGGCCTCGTGATCGCCGGAGCGTCGACCGTGCTCGGTATCGCGGCGCTCGAGCTCAACGACTATCCATCGGCGGCCACGTACCTCGATACCGCGCTCGCGACATACCGCGCGATCGGCGACTCCGGCAATGTGCACACGGTCCTCGCCTATGAGGGGGACCTGGCGATGGCCGCCGGCGATCTCCGCCGGGCCCGCACGATCTACGAGGGCGAGGCGGCGTTCAATACCACGCTCGGCGACACGTCACAAGTCTTCGACTTCGAGCGCGGACTCGCGTCGATCGATCTCCGCGCTGGCGCGACGGCCCAAGCGACTCGCGATCTCGATTCCGCGGTGGCATTGGCGAAGGCCGACCGACATCCGGAGTGGGCGGTCGGTGTCGGCCGCGAGCGGGCGCTGATCGCGCTCGCTGACAGTCAGCCGGCGCGCGCCGTGGCGTTGCTCGACCGGTACATCGCGACGCGCGATACGTCGGAGCACATGATGCGGTACGAGGGTCGCGTGCTCCGCGCGGAAGCCTACGCGGCCGCAAGCCGACTCGGCGACGCCGAGCGCGAGCTGTCGGCGGCGGAGGACGAGATCGACGCGTGGCGAGCGACGCTCACGGATCGCGATCTCCGGCTGCTCGTGTTTCAGGCAGGGCCGCAGGAGGTCAATGATCGCGACATGCACATTGCGACGGTCATTCACGCGTTGGCGCTCGGCGGCATGACACCGTCGGCATTTGCGCTGGCCGAACGCCGGAGGGCTCGCGACCTGGCCGATCGCATCAGTCAGCTTTCGGCGCTGGGCGCGAATAACGCGGCGCCTGCGGCGACCGCGTACGGTGTTACGGTCGGCACAGTAGCGAGTCTCTTGGATTCGAATACGGCTCTCATCGAGTTCGTGACTGGGGCCCGGGGCGCGCCGACGACGGTATTTGTCGTGCGCAGGGACACCATTCGGGCTTATGGCGCCCCAAGCGCGGATTCGCTCGCCGCGCCAATCGCCAGGTTTGTCGCGCTGCTGGAAGCAGGCCAGGATCCGCGCGACCTGGCTCGAGTGCTCGGCGCCGAGTTGATCAATGTCGCGGCGCCGCGAATCATCATAGTGCCAGATGGTCCATTGCACCGGCTCCCGTTCGATGCGTTGATCGGCGCTGACGGCCGTGTGCTTGTCGAACGCGCGATTGTCAGTGTCGTTCCCTCGGCGGGCGTGCTGTTGGCTCTCCGACGGCGGTCCGAGGCGAGCCGCGCCCTGCGAGTTCTGGCGTTCGGTGATCCCGTATTCTCACATTCGAGTGGAGTGGCCGTGTACCGGTCGGCGGTTGTCGCGACCGGCTTACCACGGCTTCGCGAGTCGGGCCAGGAGGCTCGAATGGCCGCGAGCTTCGCGAGAATCGCCACGGTGCGGCTCGGCGACTCGGCGAGCGCCGCCTATCTCGAGCACGCACCACTCGACTCGTTCACCGTGTTGCATTTCGCGACGCACGCGATCGTGGATGACCGGAGCGCCGATCGGACCGCGCTCGTGCTCTCGCCGGGCGGCGGCGAGTCCGGCGTTGTGACGCCATCCGATGTCGCGGGTCTCCGACTCCACGCGGACCTGATCGTGCTCTCGGCCTGTCGTTCGGCCGGCGGCGTTGTGGTCGATGGCGAGGGCGTGCAAGGGCTGACCGCGCCCTTTCTGGAGGCCGGCGCCAGA
>Ga0210387_10002241_pt1 | contig 14703 bp, 15 predicted proteins | sample IncBWC7OmetaG_FD_160108 | JGI IMG/M metagenome (GOLD analysis project Ga0210387, IMG submission 160108) | Forest soil microbial communities from Barre Woods Harvard Forest LTER site, Petersham, Massachusetts, United States - Inc-BW-C-7-O ...
GGAATTGTGCTAACGGCGCCGATCCAGGTGCGGCCGGGCATGGCGTCCCATGTGATCTCGACGCGTTGTCCGGGCTGGAGGCGGCCGATGTCGGGCTCGTCAACGAAGGCTCGCACCAGCACTTTGGAGAGATCGGCTTCCTGCAAAAGCAAGTCGCCCGATGGGACGAATGCTCCCTGCTTAACGGGAAGGGAATAGACGATTCCATCGAAAGGGGCGCGGACGCTGGATTTTCGCAGAGCGTCTTCCGCGGCATCATAGGCGGCTTGCGCTTCGGCGGCTTGCGCCTCGATGCGGGCGGCTTCCGATTTGGAGTAGCGATCTTTCTGTTTCTGCTCGATCAAGGTGAGGTCGGCCTGCGCACTGCGCAGGGCATCTTCGGCCTGGCGGACTTCACCCGGGGAGGCAGCACCGTCTTTTTGAAGGCGGCGCAGGGCATCGAGATTGCGCTGGGCCGCGTCGTGCGCATCGCGGGCTTTGATGAGTTGCGCGTGCAGGGTGAGCACTTCTTCCTGCGTGCCTTCGGCTTTGAGGTTGGATTCGTCGGCCTGCGCGGTTTTTACCTGAGCCTGGGCGCGTGCGGCCTGGGTGCGAATATCGGCGTCGTCCAGTTGCAGGAGCAGTTGGCCTTTACGCACATGGTCGCCTTCTTTCACCAGCAACTGCTTTACTGTGGTGGAGATCGGCGCGTGGGCTTCAAAATTCTGAATGGGCTCGACTTTGCCGTTGGTGGAGACGACGCTGCGGATGGGGCCACGCTCAACGGCAACGGCTCGCACTTTTAAGGGAGTCTGGTGAAGATATGAATACAGGACAGCCAGTACTACCAGGGCAGCGATCGTGGGCCAGATCCACCGCGGTCGAGGCGGCGTGTGCGAATTATTTGTCAATGCCAACCAGTTGTTCTTTCAGGGTGCGGCGCGAATAGCAGGTAGTAATTTACCATCCCGAAGGCGGCAGCAGATACACTGCGCTCCCCAAGCACCGTATCAGGTTGGATGCGGGCGGTGTGGCTTCGGGTGCAGAATCGAGCGAATCGAGGTAGACGCTACAATACTTGTATGGCTAAATCGCCCCGTTATACACCCGAGCACGCGGCTGCGGGTCTCGACGCGAAGTTTCCTGAGATTGAGACCTGGCCCAATCAATTTCCGGGATACGAGATTGTGGTAGACGATCCGGAGTTTACATCGGTGTGTCCGAAGACCGGGCTGCCGGATTTTGGCGTGTTGGCGATCCGGTACATGCCGGATAAGAGCTGCCTGGAGTTGAAGTCGCTGAAAGAATATTTGCAGTGCTACCGGAATCTCGGAATTTTTCAGGAGAACGTGGTCAACCAGGTTCTGGAAGATGTGGTGAAGTGGGCGAAGCCGGTGTGGGCGGAAGTGCGTGGAGAGTTCCGGCCGCGCGGGGGAATTTCGACCACGATTGTGGCGCGCTGGCCGCGGCCGAAGGGGCGGCGAGGGTAAACCTTCCCGTCATGCTATATTCGCTGCACTTGTGGCTCAGACTGATCTTCAGCCTCGCACTGCGCTGATCGTCCTGACGGCGCTCAATCTGCTCAATTATGTGGATCGCAACGTGCTGTTTGCGGTGCAGCCGCTGGTGCAGGACGAATTTCACCTGACCAATGTGCAGATCGGATATTTGACCAGCGCCTTTCTGGGTTTCTACACGCTGGCGGCGCCTTTTGTCGGGCCATTGGCAGACCGCTATTCGCGCAAAGCGATCATCGCGTTGGGAGGAATCTTTTGGAGCGGGCTCACGCTGCTGACGGCGGTCACGCACACTTATACCGAATTGCTAATCCGGCATACGCTGGTGGGCGTGGGTGAAGCGACCTTTGTCACGATTGCGCCGACGTTTGTGGCGGATCTGTTTGCGGAGGAGAGGCGCGGACGGATTCTGGGCGTGTTCTATCTGGCGATTCCGGTGGGATCGGCGGCCGGGTATTTGCTGGGAGGGAATCTGGCTCCGCACTACGGCTGGCGATTTCCGTTTTACATTGCGGCGGCCCCTGGTTTTTTGCTGGCATTGGGGGTTCTTTTTCTGAAGGAGCCGGAACGCGGACAGTTCGATTCGCTGACCGAAACTCCAGAGCGCGGGACGTTATTCGGGTTGTTGCGGAACCCGGCATTTCTGACTTCGACGCTGGGCATGGCGGCCATGACGTTCTCTCTGGGCGGTATTCAGGTGTGGATGCCGAAGTTTCTTTATAGCGACCGTGGATACACCCTGGCACAGGCCAACTTCGCCTTCGGCATCATCATCGTGGTGGACGGCATTGTCGCGTCGCTGGCGGGCGGGTGGCTGGGAGATTATCTGCTGCCGCGAATGAAGAGTTCTTATTATCTAATATCGGCGGCGAGCATGTTGCTCGGTGTTCCGGTCATGATTGTGGCGCTGTTTGTGAAAGGTCCGCTGATGATACCGGCGATTGCGGTCGCGGCCTTTTTTCTTCTGCTCAATACTGCTCCGCTGAACGCGGCTGTCATCAATTCTGTTGGCGCCCACATTCGCGTCACGGCGATCGCGGTGAACATTTTCATCATTCACCTTTTGGGGGACATTCCGTCGCCGACGATGATGGGATGGGTGGCGGACCGACGATCGCTGCAGGCTGGCTTCATTTTGCCTGTCATCGCGATGGGGATTTCCTCTGCCATACTGTTCTATGGGATGAAGTTTGCGCCGGCGGTTGCGGCTGGTGGAAAAAGCGTGAACCACTAAGGGCACGAAGGAGCACGAAGGAGATTCTGAGACACACCGCGAATGATTTATTTTTATTGGGTTGCGGGAATAATTCTGGCGCTGGCTTGGTTTTCCCGCATCGTGGATGCTGCGCTTGGCATGCCCAGCGTCGCCGATGTTTCTCTTCCGGAGTGGGATCGGAATCCGGTTTCGGCGGCGGGAAATCCGCGGGTTTCGATTATTGTGCCCGCGCGCGATGAGGAAGAGACCATTGAGCAGGCGTTGCATACTCTGCTGGCGCTTGACTATGACAACTACGAAGTGATCGCCGTGAACGACCGGTCTAACGATTCGACTGGGGAGATCATGGAGCGGGTTGCCGCGAGTCAAAGTCAAAATCTCCACCCTTCGACAAGCTCAGGGCAAGCTTTCTCGCAAAGGACGCGAGAAATGGGGCACCCGGATTTTCATGGCTTTCGGGTGATTCATCATCGCGAACTGCCTGCCGGATGGCTTGGAAAAACGCATGCTATGTGGACTGCAGCCAATCTGGCTACGGGGGAGTGGCTGCTGTTTACTGATGCTGACGTGCTGTTCAAGCCTGATTCGCTGCGACGGGCGCTGGTTTATGCTGAGTCAGTGCCGGCGGATCATATGGTGCTGTTTCCGCGGATGATCATGAAGCAGCCGGGCGAATATATGATGATCGCTTTTTTTCAGACTATGTTTATGTTTGGGCATCGGCCGTGGAAAGTGGCCGACCCTAGGACTGACGATCACATGGGCGTGGGCGCGTTCAACCTGGTGCGGCGGCGGGTGTATGACGCGGTGGGAACGTATGAGGCGCTGCGCATGGAAGTGCTCGACGACATGAAACTGGGGAAGGTTGTAAAGAAGGCGGGGTTCGCACAGCGCAACGCTTTTGGCAGAGACTTGATTTCTATTCGCTGGGCCAAAGGGGCGATGGGTGTCGTCAATAATTTGACGAAGAATTTTTTTGCAGTGCTGTCGTTTCAGTGGTGGCGGACGGTGATCTCGGCGTTTGGGCTGGCGTTTCTGAACTTCGGTCCGTTTCTGGGGATATTTCTGGCGCATGGCTGGGCTCGCTTACCGTATGCCGTGGCACTGGCGTCGATGTTTGCGATTTATGTGGGCATGTCGTGGCGGTCGGATGTGCCACCGTATTACTTTTTGCTGCATCCAGTGAGCACGGCGTTGTTTATCTACACGCTGTTGCGGTCGATGATTCTTACGCTGTGGAACGACGGGATTACATGGCGGGGGACAAAGTATTCGCTGGAAGAATTGCGCAAAGGGATGGTTTAGGCTGCGACCACGATCGGAGGCGCGGGATTGGGCTGAGATGCCGTGCGGCGTGCCGCGATTACGAGAAGAATGATTAACGCTGCGGCGAATATAGCGTTGCCAATGCGAACGCCGGATAATCCCTTGCCGACGGCGGGCTGCTGAATGAATGCGTGCCAGGCGTAGGCCAACGCGGCGCCTCCGGCTAGCGCCAGCCGATGCTGAGAGTTCCAGCCTTCGCGGTGGCTTAGCACCGAGACTGCTGCGAGGATCGTCAGATCTAAGAACACGTAGATGGCGACGGCAAGCCATCCCCACACGTTGGGGACGACCATGAAGATCGAGCCTGCGACCAGGGCCGCCGCGCCCACGAGCCATGGGCTGGGGGTCCAACCGGAAGCGTGCTGCGGCGGTCTGGCGGGCAGGCGGAAAGCGGCGAAAATCGCAAGTACGCACACAACGGCCGACCATGCGAATTGCGCTTTCGAAGCTAGAAAATGATCTTGCTTGATCTCATGGCGCGTCGATGCAATGGCGGCCAGGACAAATAAAATGCTGACGACGGTCAGGCCGATTCCTTTCAGCCACGAAGTGGTGGCTCGATCAGGGACCAGCGCTTCGACCAGCGCGATGGAAACCGAGATGCTCCACACGGTGTGCAGCGTGAGCACGAAGATTGTCCACCAGGCGCCGATTCCGAGTGCGGGGATGTAGGCCGGTTGCAGCAGATGCATGTTCAGATGCAGGTAGTCGGGATTGAATAGAGTTTGCGTGGTGAAGGCTTCTTCGAAAACGGCGTAGGCGAAGGCGAGAACGAAAATCGTGGGCCATCCTCGGCCGGTTCGGCGCGCGACTTCGCGGATGAGCAACGCGCCGCCGCCGTACATGGGCGCCAGGATGACGAGAGCCCACAGCATTTTGATGGGGATGTCGCCCAGCAGATATTCCGCGACGAGCGGGGCGATGAAAAAAAGTCCGATGGCCGGCGCTATGCGGCTGAATCCGGAATTCGACATAGGTCAGATGTATACGCTGTCGAATTGTTCCTGCGCAACTTTTCCCGCGTCTGCCGGCATGCCATCCGCGGGATGTGCTCGCACGGGCATTCCGGCCCCGTGGCGCGGGAGATCCCTCACTTCGCCTGAAGGACGGCTCCGTTCGGGATGACGCAGGCGCGGGTTCAGTCAGAAATTCCGAACTGACCGAAAACTTTCTTCAGACATAGCCGACTTAATCCTACTGTGGGTCGTCGCCTTCTACGTCGTAGCCGTAGGTTGCGGTGGTGTTGGGCGTGGCTTTGGTCTTGGCGGGTTTCTTGGTGGGGCGGAGGTGGCCGGCGCTGTAGTGGCCGCGGTTTTCGACGTCGTAGTTTTTGGGCAGGGGTGGGATCATGGCGGCACCGCCGGTGATCTGGCTGATACGGTTGAGTATGATTTCCGCGCGGCCGTCGTAGAGTTTGACCGGGCCTTTGATTTCGATCATGCGGCCGGTGAGGCGGCGGACGTCGCCGACGTCTTTTAAATCGCGGGAGAAGACCACTACCGTGAAGGGGCAGGCTGCTTGTTCTTCGCAGAAGTCCAGGAAATGGACGCCGCTCGATCCGACTTTCACGCGGAGCACTTTTCCGGCTACGCATTTGGTTTCACCGACGTGCTGGCTGGCCTCGTGGATGGCGATGCAGTCGGAGGCGGAGAGGAATGGAGTTGCGAACAGGAGGATCAGTATCGCGGCCGGAGCCCGTTTTCTGGCTCGGGACGTGGAGCGCGCTGCCGGGCGTTGCCCGAATGTACGGACGAGGGCGTCCGTCCCTACATGTGTCGATGGTGGGAATGAATCGAATCGCATGCTTCGATCTTAGGAAGGATGCGGGAGGAAATCTGCGATCACGGAAAATAAATCGTCGAGTCGTTCCAGAATGAAACTGGCCCGAGGCGATACCGAGACTGCGATTTCGCTTAGGGGCAGGTGACCGATGCTGTAGCGATAACCATCTTTTTAAATGGCCACGATCCGGCGCTCGGGGCGTTTGGGTTGGAGGGGGCCCAAGCGGCGACGGGAGGATTGGGGCCAGAACTGGTGCAGTTTACAACCAAGGGCTCAGTCGTCAGCCGATAATCCAAAATGCCGGGAGGCGGCGCTAAAAACCCACCGCCCCAATCGACTGGCAGCGGAGTCACTGTGGTCGGCATTTTGGAAAATGTGCCCGTCGCTACGAATTCAATCTGCTGGCCATTCAGGGTTTGAGTGATCGCAATGGATTGGAGCTGTCGACCGCTTCCGCTTCCGCAAGAAATGGCAAGGAAGGCGACGGCTACGAGGAGAAGAAGAACGGTGGCTTTGTTCATGGCAACCTCTTGTCAGTTTATTTCCGGCCGTCTATTCGTGGCTGGCGGGCGGTAATGCGCAGGATGCTCCTGGACTTGACGGACTAGCGACCGGGTAGACGTCCGGCTCACACCTCCTAAGGCCTGGACTGCGCGACCGTGAAGCAACTGGTGGCCATACCCACCGCACTGACCACTATTTTGCTGGTCCCGGTCTTCGGGGCGTTCGGATTCGGGGGCGCAAAGGCCACAACTTGAGGAATTTCCGGTCCCGTCAGGGTGCAGTTGACCACGTACGGCTGAGTGGTCAGTGTGTAGTTGTAGATCGGTGGCGGAGGCGCCATCAGGCCGTTGGTCCAATCCACGGGCAGTGGACTCACAGTGGTCGGCGGCGCGGAAAAAGTGCCGGTTGCAACGAACTGAATCTGCTCACCATTGCTGGTCACGGTCTGGGTGAGGCTGATGGACTGAAGATGACGACCGCCGGCGCCACATCCTAGTGTCAGCCACGCCATAGCAAGAAGCAGAAGAGGTAAAGGCCGGTTGAGTTTCATAGCGAACCTCCTGGGCGCTTAGAGCCGCGCCTTGAGCAGGGAGTTGCCCGCGCTCCTAGCTAGGATGATCCGGGAGGGGCTGCAAAGGCAAGACAAAATAGAGGGAGAACGCTGGCCCCCACTTCCCGCAAAGAACGCGAGAAGTGGGGCACCCAGAGTTGAGAAGGGAAGTTCTTACTTGAACGACTTAACGGCCGAGGCTTCGTCGTCTTTCACGTCGAACACGGTATAGAGCTTGGTGATCTGAAGCAGGTCGTTGACCTTCTTGGTCAGATTCAGCAGCTTGAGTTCGCCGCCCTGATTCTTGGTGGTGGTGAAGGCGCTGACCAGTTCGCCGATGCCAGAGCTGTCAATGTAATTGACGTCCTGGAGGTTCAGGACAATTTTCTTGTTGCCCTTGCCGAGGAGGTCGCGCACTGTGTCGCGGAGAATGACGCTGCCTTCGCCAAGGGTAATGCGACCGCTGCAGTCCACAATCGTAACTCCATCCACCTGCCGAACAGCAACCTTCATGCTCACTGGGAAGCCTCCTTGCCGCCCGCGGTTGGTCCGTGGACGTGCTTGATTAATTTAAGTTCGGTGCCCGTTGCGGAGGGGCGAATTTCGACCGCATCCATAAACGAGCGCATAAGAAAAATTCCGCGGCCCGAGGTTTTGAGCAGATTCTCCGGCGCCAGCGGATTCGGGATCTTGCTCAGATCCATTCCTTGGCCCTGGTCGCGAATGGTGATGATCAGGTCGTTTCCCGCGCGCTCAAAAACCAGAATTACTTTCTTGTCCGGGGCATATGCATTGCCGTGCAACACCGCGTTGACCGCAGCCTCGCGCACGGCCATGGAAATCTGCATGATCTCATCGTCGGCAAAGCCGAGTTCGGTGGCGACCGTCGTGGCCTTCGCCTCCGCATTGTCGATCGTCTCCAACGAGGAGTCGAGCGTGTACGAAACCCGTTGCTCGGTCATGGCCATGGGACGAAGAGTCAGAGCGATTATACGGCCTGCACAGCCACTCCGGCTTCGCGGCCGCAGCAGGCGCTCGCTAGAGGCGATTCCCAGCGAATGCGGTAGTTTGCCTGTCGGATGGGCGAGTTGTCAATGTTCGGGGCGAGGGATTGCGGGCAAGAGCCGGCGGAAGTTAGGGATATCCGGCGGTCGCGAAACAGGAAGGTTATAATCTGGCGCGTGACTTTGGCATCAACGCCCAACCTGCGAGTGCGGCTGCGACGGATGTTTGTCGCCGCCGTTGTGACTGTGGCTGCGGTAGCGGCTGTGGCGTACGGCCTGGACTGTGTCGTTTTTCGGATTCGGGTGGCGACCAACGGGAATGCTTATGGCTCGGTCGTGGTGAATCATTACACTGCGGTGCTGCAGAAGAACGGGAAGACCACCTTAACGTTCGACCCTCCGCAGCCTTGGACTTGCGTGCACTCGCTGTTTCCGCACGCGGGATCGTTGCCCTGCTGGTACTTGAGCAAGCATCCTGATCAGCGGACGAATATTTAGCGGCGCAGTGAGCGGGACAGATGCGATGGTCTCCCGTGGTTCTCGATTTGCCGGAGAGGACAAGCCACAATGAATCAACTGGTCGCAAACCGAATCCTCATTGCGATGTTCGTCTGTTTTGGAATGGGCTATCCGCTTTATTGCTGGACTGCGCAGGCGGGGATTTATAGCTGGCTTGTCGATGCCGAACTGGCGCTGCAGGGTAAGGGCCCTTACTTCGTGCATGCGAGTTGGCTCATGATTCCGACGCTGGTTATTTCGTGGGTATTGGGTCTGGCGGTCTACCTGCCCGCGACGTCGATGGTCGACCGGATGTTGGCCCCTGCGGTCGCACTCAATGAAAAGCGGACCGCGCCTGCACCCGCGGCCGATGCGCCTGCTCCGGCGCCCGCTGCCGGCAGCCTGGTGGATAATCCACTTTTTATTTATTTTCTGGCCGGCAGCGTGGCGTTGATCATCGTGGGTGTGGTTGCGGGAGTGATTGCTTACCGCGAATCATCGACCGCGGTCACATTTGAGGCGTTGAACCTTGCCGAGGGTGCGCCGCCAAGCTCAAAATATGTCAAGCTGACGGGCCTGGCGATTACCTCACTGAAGTCACAATATAGTTTTCAGGTTCGATCCGCTTCTTACGTGGAAACGTACATTCCCATAGTGGTGCCCGGTTGGAAGCCGGGTGATCCAGTGACTTATTTCCTGCACCCGGCTCACGATACTTTTGGAAACATCGAGCCGGTGATGACTGAACAAACCGGCGTGCTGATCCGTGACGGCCTGTCGGGTCCGGCCTTGTTCCTGTGCAAGAAACATGGCGTCAAGCTGGGCAAGCCAGCGTACGTGCTGGAGAGCGATCCTCACGCCGAGGCGGAGCCGTATATTTCCGCTGCACTCTATTGCACGATTATTGGGCTCGCGTTTTTCTTGCCGATCGCTGGGAGTTGGGTCAAGACGCTCTTTCATCACTAGTGGGGGTCCTCGTGGGTGTTGACGGTGTCAAACATCCGTTGGCCGAACTCATGTGGGAACTCAGGCCGGCCTTTGAGTCTGCTGGAATCGAGGGAATGCCATGGACAGTGCGCCCAAACGGAAGATCGTATCCGCCGCTGATTTCCAGAAGATGCTCGTGGATGCCCTTGCGATCGTCAAGGAACTCGAGGTCTGGAGCGGTGGCTTCGCGGTCTATGAAAGCGTCAGACTCCAACTGGAGGCGCTAACCCAGTGGACCGCTAACGGCCGCCGTCCAACAGCAGAGGAGGAACAGCGCATCAATCTTGGGATGATCGCGGTGAGGGAACTGGACGACGATTCGCGTCCTGAAGTGCAAAAACTCAGCGACCTTCTGAAGAGTATTCACTATGAATTAGATGGTCTTACGGGCTCGACGGAAATCTGTGAAGCGGTGGAAAAAGGCGACCTCGCAGAGGTTCGAAGGCTTCTCGACGAAGGGGTAAGCGCCAATTCACGCGGCTCGATCCGAGCGTCTGCACTGGAGTTGGCGTCGTCCAACGGCAACTTTGCGCTGGTTGAGTTGCTGATGAGTCGTGGTGCAATCGCGACCAATCAGGCGTTGCAGTGGGCCGTCCAAAAAGGAGACGTAAGGATCGTGCAGAAACTCCTCGCACATGGGGCGGAGGCTACAGCGAAAGATAGTTACGGAGTGCCCGCTCTTTTTTTTGCGGTGTGCGGGGGCAGTACTGACTTAACGGCGTTTCTTCTAGATCCGATAAAGAAACGACCAAAGCCGACGAAACCACCAAGAGACGAATACCGGATCCTGATCCAAATGTTGGTCGAGAAGGGGGCAGACGTGAACCAGAAATTTCTCGGTTCGAATTACCAGCCTGGATTCGGAACGACCCCACTCATGGTCGCCGCGGCGTTCGGTTACGACGAAAACTATCAATATCTCTTATACCTTGGGGCAGACCCTGGCATTCAGGACGCGATGAACCGCACCGTCGCTGATTGGAAACGTGCGGCTTCATAGGAGTCGGCGATCCGCCGTGCAGCCGACTGACGCCATTTCCAAGTGACAGCGATTACACTCTGACTCCGTGACAGTAGCGGGACATGGGTTAGAATGTTCCCGCACAAATACCACCGTGAGGATTTCATGCGAAACAATTTGGGGCGCCCTGTTTCTGCGGTCGCAATGCTGCTTTTCCTGACCTGCGCCGCGTTTGCTGCTGGCAGCCAATCCGATCCTCGCTTGCAGAAGGCGTATCGCTTTCAGCAGGGGGGATGGACGTATGTCCACCTTGAAGGATCTGCGGCGGACATTGGATTTCAACACGGTTATCTGCTCGCGCCGGAAATTGCTGATGCGTTTGAGGCGATCAAGTTATTCGACACGCGCGAGACGCAGCGCGATTGGGAATTCTTCCGCACGACGGCGCAGCAGATGCTTTGGCCGCACCTCGACCATGAATATCAGCAGGAACTGCAGGGAATTGCCGACGGGTTGAAGGCGCATGGCGTGAATCTGGACGTGTATGACATTGTCGCGCTCAACGCGTTTGAGGAGGTGCCGGACTATTATGTGCCCTGGCTGAATGAACAATCGGCGAACAAGCAGAACAAGTCGGCGAAAAATCCGAAACTCGCGGCTCCCGGCAACTGCAGCGCGTTTATCGCTACTGGCGGCATGACCAAAGATCACCAGATCGTGATTGCGCACAATAATTGGACGAGCTATCTGGCCGGCGAGCGCTGGGTGATTGTCTTTGACATTCAGCCCGAACACGGCAATCGTATCTTGATGGACGGTTTTCCGGGGGTGATTACGAGCGACGATGATTTTGGCGTGAACTCTGCCGGGATCATGATCACGGAGACGACTATCACGCAGTTTGAAGGATGGGATCCGGAGGGTAAGCCGGAGTTTATGCGGGCGCGCAAGGCGCTGCAGTATGCGAACAGCATTGATGACTACGTGCGCATTATCAAAGAAGGTAACAACGGCGGTTACGCCAACGACTGGCTGATCGGCGACCGCAAGACCGGTGAGATCGCTTATCTCGAACTGGGGCTGAAGAACACTCCGCTCTGGCGCACGAAGGATGGATATTTTGTGAGCTCGAATTTTGCCCGCGATCCGAAGCTGATTCACGACGAGACCAGCGGCTTCAATCCCGACGATGCTTCGTCTTCGCCCAACGCGCGTCACAGCCGCGCGGAAGAGATCATGCAGCAGGCTAAGGGCAAGGTCGACGTGGCGCTGGCGGAGCAATTTCTTTCCGATCATTTCGACAGCTTCGAGAAGAAGGAGCAGGCCGATGAGCGCTCGCTGTGTGGTCACGTTGACAACTCTCCGCGCGGCGTGAAGGAGTGGGAGTGGGCTGCTTACAATCCCGGTGGGGCGGTGCAGGGCAAGGCGACCGATAGCGCCATGGCCGCGAAAATGAGCTTTGTGGCGCGCGCGGGGCATCCGTGCGGAGCGGATTTTGTGGCTGCGGATTATCTGGATCATCATCCGGAGTTCGCGTGGCAGAAGCCATTGCTGCACGATATGAAGGCGGGGCCGTGGACGGTGTTTACGGCGGGGCAGAAGCAGTAAACGGTAGTGGTGGGCGGCCGGGAAAAGCGGATTCCTCCGCCCCTCGCTTTCGCTCGGGGGTCGGAATGACAACCTATAACTACAACGCTGGTGGCAACTCGATGGCGGTGCCAGCGGGACCCGAAAACTGAATCGGCTCGATAAACAATTTCGATTGGACTCCGGGGCGGGGCGACCCCTAGAGTCCTATGGGTGCAGACGAGCCGTACGCGAACTCGAGGGTTGTTGCGCCGGATGAGCCCACCGGAGCCACTCACGTTGTTCCGGCCTCCGTTTCGCAATTATCAGTTCGACTCGGCTTACGATGAGATGTTCGCTTCGCCAGGCGTGCCGCGCGAACATTATCAGGCGTTGTTTCAGACTTTGCTGGAGTTGCCTCCGGAAGAATTGCGCAAGACGCAGCAGGCGGCGGACCTCTCGTTTTTGCATCAGGGCATTACATTTACTGTCTACGGCAATGACGAGGGCACCGAACGAGTTTTTCCCAACGATCTGCTTCCGCGGATTATTCCCCACCAGGAATGGCTCAAGATCGAGAATGGGCTTACGCAGCGCATTGCTGCGCTGAATCTTTTTCTCGAAGACATTTATCATCACGGGCGAATTCTCGCGGATGGAGTTGTGCCCCGCGAACTGGTTTACAGTTGCCGCCACTTCCGGCGCGAGATGCGCGGTCTCACGGTTCCGCGCGGGATTTACGTGAGCATCTGCGGCACCGACCTGGTGCGGCTGCCGGATGGCAGTTTTGCCGTGCTTGAAGATAATCTGCGGGTTCCCAGCGGTGTGTCGTACATGCTGGCGAACCGGAAGGTGCTGAAGAAAGTTTTCCCCACGCTGTTTCGCGATTACGGCGTGTCTCCCGTCGATCATTATGCGCAGGCTCTGCTCGCTACTTTGCGGGCGCTGGCCCCGGCTAGTTCGACGGCGCGGCACGAACCGAAGGTCGTGCTGCTGACCCCTGGAGTTTTTAATTCCGCTTATTTTGAGCACACGTTTCTGGCGCAGCAGATGGGCATCGAACTGGTCGAGGGGCGCGACCTGTTGGTGCACGACAACATTGTTTATATGCGAACCACGGCCGGTCTGCGGCGCGTGGATGTGATCTACCGGCGCGTCGATGACGATTTTCTCGATCCACTCTGCTTCCGGCAGGATTCGAGTCTGGGTGTGCCGGGATTGTTCAATGCATATCGCGCGGGGAATGTGGTGATGGCCAATGCGATTGGAACCGGCGTCGCCGACGACAAAGCGCTCTATGCGTATGTGCCGGCGATCATTCGCTACTACCTGGGCGAGGATCCGATTTTGGCCAACGTTCAGACATATTTGCTTAACGACCGCGCGCAAAGAAGCTACGTGCTGGAGCATCTCGACGAACTGGTGGTAAAGGCCGTCGGCGAGTCGGGCGGCTACGGCATGTTGATTGGGCCGCACAGCACTGAGGCGGAAAGGGAAGACTTCCGCCGGAGAATCGAAGCCGAGCCGCGAAATTATATTGCGCAACCGACGCTGAGTTTGTCGCGGGCTCCGTGCTTCCTGGAGGGCGAAGTGCAGGCACGGCATGTTGACCTGCGTCCTTACATTTTGTATGGCGAGAATGTGACGCTGGTGCCGGGAGGGTTGACGCGGGTGGCATTACGGCGAGGATCGCTGGTGGTGAACTCGTCGCAGGGCGGAGGCAGCAAGGATACGTGGGTTCTTAGAAGCTAGAGACTAGGAGCTAGGAAGCATAGTTGGGCCTCTAGACCCTAGTCCCTGACCCCTAGACCCTGAAATTATGAACGAGCGGAGACAAACTGCCATGCTCTCCCGGGTCGCGGACAGTCTGTATTGGATGAGCCGATACCTGGAGCGCGCCGAACATACGGCGCGGTTGATCGATGTCGATCTGCAGCTTCGCCTGGATCAATCGCCGGAAGCGGGCGCGGGGCGCTGGTTGCGGCTGCTGGAAGCTTCGCAGGTTCCGGCACCGGAAGATGAAAAGATCGACGCTGAATCGCTGACGCATGTACTCACGCTCGACCGGACGAATCCATCTTCTATTCTGTCGTGTGTGGCGGCGGCGCGGGAAAATCTGCGGCAGGTGCGCGAGCAGTGCAGCACGGAAATGTGGGAGCAGCTCAACCGGCTGTATTTGCAGGTGAACAGCACGACGGCCAGTGAGGCGTGGCTGCTGCATTCGTATGTATTTTTTAGAGCGGTGCGCGAGGGCGCGCATTTGTTTCAGGGCGTGACCGATTCGACCATGTCGCATGGCGAGGGATGGCAGTATATCCAACTGGGGAGATTTGTGGAGCGCACGGACGAGCTGGCGCGGCTGATCGGCACACACTTCAGGCGATTGCCGCATCCATTGGATCAGGCGGTGGAGAGCGAAGAATATCTGGAGTGGGTGGGACTGCTGAAATCGTGCGCGGCGTTCGAGGCTTATTGCAAAACGTACACAGCGGAGATTCGGCCGCTGCGCGTGGCGGAGTTTCTGCTGCTGAATCCGGATTTTCCGCACTCTGTGCGATTCTCTGTCGACCGCGTGCATGCGGCCCTCGTCGCCATCGGAGAACTCACTGAACGTAAGGCTGAGCAGCCCGCGCGTCTGGCCGGCCGGTTGTGCGCCACTTTGAGTTTCAGCCAGATCGAGGAGATTATGGCTTCAGGCGCGAGTGGCTATGTTGACAGCGTGCGCTGGCAGTGCGCGCAGGCGCACACGGCGATCCAGCAGGTTTATTTTGACTATGCGGTCGAGGCGGCACTGGTCTCGTGAGGAAATTCAG
>Ga0210387_10002243_pt1 | contig 14701 bp, 15 predicted proteins | sample IncBWC7OmetaG_FD_160108 | JGI IMG/M metagenome (GOLD analysis project Ga0210387, IMG submission 160108) | Forest soil microbial communities from Barre Woods Harvard Forest LTER site, Petersham, Massachusetts, United States - Inc-BW-C-7-O ...
ATCGGCCACCGTCAAAACCGTGACGCAGGGTGCGGTGGACACGGAAGTCGTCGTCGAATTGTCGCCGGGGATCGAAATCGTCTCGATTATCACCAAATCGTCCGCCGAAAGACTCGGGCTCAAGCCGGGCGCAAAAGTCTACGCGATCATTAAAGCGTCCAACGTGATGATCGGCACCGACTAGCGTCGAGGGGGTTTTGCGCGTCACTCTATATACTAGGAAACGCGCCTAATTTTAGGGTAAACGGGCGAAACGGCCGGCCGCGCAGCGTGTGTGGCCCAATGAGGTTCAATCTATGGTGAATTCTAGACCCAAATTGGAAGTCGGCGTCGAGCGGGTGCTGTTTGCCAGTCGCTGGATGCTCGCGCCGTTCTATCTCGGAATGGTGCTGGCGCTGGCGTTACTGTTCATCGCCTTCGTGCGCGCGCTGGTCACCGACATTGCGCATATTCCGACCATGGATACCGAGCAGGCGATTCTGCTTGCGCTCTCCCTAATCGATCTGTCACTCACCGGTAACCTGTTGTTAATCGTTATCTTCTCAGGCTATGAGAACTTCGTGTCGAAGATTCATGTCGATGATCACGAGGATCGGCCGGGTTGGATGGGAACTGTCGATTTTTCCGGTCTCAAAATCAAGCTGATCGCATCGATCGTCGCAATCAGCGCGATTGCTCTACTGCGTGCCTTCCTGCCTCTCGGAGACGCCGGAGCGGCAGTGGATGGCCCACGGCTTCGCTGGATGGTCGTAATTCATCTGACCTTCGTGGTGTCGGGAGTCCTGATGGCGTTGATGGATTGGATCGCCTCGAAGGCCGAGAAGCATGTTGCTTCGAAAAGGTGATACGGCCCGTTGACCGGCCCGAATTGGCACAGCCCATTTCGCGCGTCCGCCCTAGCAATTTGAAAGGCGCACCGCAGCCGCAGAACGCGCGCAGAAGTCCCGCACGCTTTACAATGGTCTTATGGCACTCAACAAGATAATTTCCGGCGGACAAACAGGAGTCGATCGAGGCGCACTCGATGCCGCGCTGGTTGCAGGGTTTGCTTGTGGTGGGTGGTGTCCGGCGGATCGAGCCGCTGAAGACGGTGAGATCCCTGAAAGGTACCCTCTCACGCCATTGCCGGGTGCAATTGTTGCGGGAACCGATCCCACGGCCCGGCAAATCGCGGAACAGTACAGAGCGCGGACGCTCAAGAATATAGAAACCAGCGATGGGACGGTCATTCTATTTAGTGGAACGCTTTCCGGCGGAACTTTACTGACGCAGAAATTGTGTGTGCGGGAAAAAAGACCGCTTATCGCGCTCGACGCTCGAACGATGTCGAAGCTACGAACCGCGGATACCATCGCGCGATTTGTCGAAGAGCACGCAATTCAAGTATTGAATGTCGCGGGGCCTCGCCTAAGTGGCTGGCCTGTAGGCTATTCCTTCGCATTAGGAGTAATTGGCATAGTGATCTCGGACGTTTCTGGCGCAAACGGCGACTGAGGTCTCGATGTGTTGGGCTGAGACCGTGCGACGCTTCGAGAGTTCGCACGACCGGGAGAGGTGATGCTGCAGCCTGAGAGTTTGTCGTATGGTCGCGGGATTCGGCCCTATCTTCTATGTGCGCTGATTTTATCGGCGATCATGTTTGTGGGATTCTCGAAGAATTACTATTTGCGGGCTTGGATTGGCACGCGCCCAATCACTGTAATGGTCCATGTGCATGGTCTGATCATGACCGCGTGGGTAGTGCTGTTTGTCACGCAAGCCCTGCTAATCGCAGTGCGACGCACTGACCTGCACCGCAAACTGGGCGTCGGCGGTGCGATCCTGGCTATCGTCGTGGTCGCACTCGGCATTTACACGATTACTGGCTCCATATTGCGGCAGCATCTCGATACCAGCATCGGGTCGTTCGCGCTGAATTTCGTGGCGTTTGATGGCCTGAGCCTTCTCTTGTTCGGCGGATTGGTGACTTCGGCGGTGCGGCTTCGGTTGCGACCGGCAACCCATAAACGTCTAATGCTCATGGCAATGGTTTCCTTGCTGCCACCCGCATTTGGTCGCTTTGTCGCGTACTTCACCCGCGCCCATGTATATGAGATTGTATTGGGGTTGATGTTCACCACCGTGGCAATGTGCATCATGATCGATACCGTCCGCCATCGCCGTCTGCATCCGGCGCTGGTGTGGAGCGGCGCGCTGATTGTCGTGATCAACGTTCTAACGTTGATTGCGCAGAGGGCGGACTAGGGCGTCCACGTTCCTCTTGGCTCGCGATGGCTAAGATAAAATCAGTGTCGATCTTGTCGAATAACCATGCCGTCCTTCATGACGAAGGAGACTCTTTGCAAATTCGTAATATCTTCAAGAGGGTTGCCGGGAACCGCGATGAGATCGGCTGCCAGTCCTGCTTTGAGGGGACCGCGCTCCTTATCAATACCGAGCAGGCGCGCAGCATTTGAGGTGATAGCCCGAAGGATATCCGCGGGCGGGACTCCGGCTTCGATGAAACTTGAGAGATATTCAAGCGACTGCGCTCCGCGGGACTCGCGCAGATTGCTCATGATGTCGGTACCGAAGACGATAGTCACTCCCGCCTTGTAGGCGCGGCGCAAGCGGGCGATGCGCGCCGCGTGTATTTTCTCGGAGACCTCCTCATCCCATCCGTCGGCTTCCAATTGCTTGACAGTAAAATCAGTGCTCACGAGGACCACGCCGTTTTTCTTGGCAAGCGCGAGGTCCTCGTCCGTAACGTCCCAGCCATGCTCAATCGAGGCCACTTTGGCCTCGATTGCCGCTCGGGCGCCTTCCTCTGTCGTCACGTGGGCAGCTACCTTGACGTGCGCTCGAGTCGCCTCCGCGACAATAAAACGAATGTCGTCTGCCGAATACTTGTAGCGCTGATCGTCGACGACAATCTTGATGAGCTTTGCGCCCCAGTAAATATTTTCGCGCACCGCCTTGCGCATCTCATCGTGGCTATCCGCGAAATAGAACTCCGGATTGTTGAGAAGCTTGGGATCCGCCGGTGTATCCCAGAATTGGCCGCCAAATGGCGCAATGATGCGGCCCGCAGGAATGATTGTCGGTCCAACTACATACTTGAAGCGGATCGCTTTCACTAAGTCCATGTCGAGATATTCGCCGGAGTTACCGACATCGCGGACCGCAGTGAAGCCCGCTTCCAGAAACTCTTTGGCGTATTGCGCGCCCAAGATGGCTCGGTACCCTGGCCGGCGCTGCAGCGTCATAATCCAGGTATCGGCAATGTCCCACTTGGGGTCAATATTGGCAAAAAGATGCGTATGGGCGTCGATTAGTCCAGGTAGCACGGTCTGCGAGGACAAGTCGACCACGGTGGCGCCCAGTGGAACAGTCACGTTATTGCCGATGGCCTTGATTTTTCCGTCTTCGATCAGGATGGTCTGATTCGTAGATGTGGTTGCGGTATCCGGATCGATGATCGTACCGGCGTGAATGGCGATTACCTCAGCCGATGCCGAAGCACACATGACGGAAAGCAGAAGTGAGGACGGCCATATTGCGTTCCTATGCATTACTGTCCACCTCGATTCCCCTCTGCTCATTCGGCTCCCTCAGGGTTGGGCGAGCCCACTTTTATTTCGAATGTCCATGCTGCAGCGAGAGTCTGCTCTCCTGCTCCTCAAGAGCCAAATGATGTTGGCAAACTGGAAGGCAACCTGATCAAGGTGCTCCTGAAGAAGAACTTGCCAGATTAATCAATGGGCACTAGAGGTTCTGTCCGCGTGCCATTTACCATCATTTGTGGATCGCCTTTCGCCCTCGGATTGCGTTATAATGAACGTCCATGAAACCGCGATGGGCAAGGCTGGAGTATCCGGCCGAGCGACGCGCCGGGAAAGGCGCAATTCGCGAATGGCGCCGCGTTATTACAGCCGGGGGTTTTCATGGCAATCCAAGATTACGTTAGATCGATTGCAGCGAACGAGACGGTCTCGAAGCGAGACGTATTTCGGTTCCTTGAAATGCAGTTCGCGCGTGCGGACCGGGACCACGATGGTGAGTTAGATGCTGACGAACTAGCGGCATTTGTGCAGGCAGTCGCGAGGCCGGACGTGGATCAGCGGTAGGAGGATCACGCGTTCGAAGAAGCTTCCGCACTCAGGTGTATCAAAATCCTTTTCGCGAAAGCCGAATGAAGTCAGTCGGAAAGCCGTTTTGAAATTAACCGCGTCATGCCGGCAACGCCCTGTTCCTTCTTGACTTGAAACCGCCTGGCCTCAAGCGCGTCGACCATCCATTCGGCTGATAGTCGTAGTTTGCGGTAGGCGCTAACGTGCTGCCGCCATTCCTTGCCGTCCCGCTCATGAAGAATGTCGTGTACTGTTACAGCTTCGTCGTCGTACTCCAAGAAGCAGGTCAGTATGCGGTCACTATCACTACGCACAGGAACGAAACGCATGAGCCCGCTGAGTGCTGAGGAGTAATCGCGAAACGTGACGATGAATGTACCGTCATTCGCAAGCGACGCGGCGACATCGTCAAATAGGCGCAGCACCGACGGCCGGTCCGGAAGATGCGTCAGCGTGTCGCCCAGACATACGATCAGGGCAGGTGGGGCGTCAAGGTGCTGTTTGAATGAAAGCAGGTCATCTCGCACGGGTTTGATTGACCGATTGCCAATGAGGCTAGCCAACGTGCCCAACAGAGTGCCGGAAGTATCGATGGCCAACACGGAGTAGCCGATGTTCGCGAGCGGAATCGTGTGCATGCCAAAACCGGCGCCGAGATCGACGGCGGGCTGCGGCTCGAGCGGGCGCGGGCAGACCATGTCCACTTCGGCCTGGCCTCGAGTGATAGCAGCGTCGATTCCGCCTACCATCCAGACATAGACGGGCGCGAGATGATTTTCGTAGTGCTCCGTCACCGAGGGCATTGACTACTCCAGGACTGACCCGCTGCCATGTACACGGCATACTAAGACTCGATCGGCGAATAGCCGTTCGACGCTAGTATTCGGTGAGGGGAGGGCGGGCGTGGTTGATCCATTGTTGTACGGACGGTCGACGCCACTGATTGTTCGCATAGTCGACGAGACGCGGAGGTACCGGATCTCCGTGTGCTATCAGCCGCTGCAGCATCATGGCGAGATCCACGTCGGCAATCGACCACTGACCCAATAAATTTTCGGTGCGGCCATCGAGCAGATGAAGAGCCGCTGTAAACAACTTCTGAGTGGCTTCAATCCCTTGCGCCGAGAGTGCGGGTCTGCGCGCGCCGCAGAATACGACGAATGTCGGCCGCTCTTCGCGAATCGGCATGAGATCGCTGCGCACCCAGGCTTGCACTTGACGTGCTCGCGCCCGATCACGCAAATCGGTTGGATAAAGACGTGTACCTGAAAAGGTCTCCTCGAGATACTCGCAGATGGCGGAAGACTCCGACAAAGCGAAGTTGTCGTGCACCAGCGTTGGGACGCGACTCGTGATCGAAGTTGAGGTGAACTTAGGTACTTGGTGGGCTTTCGCAAATATTTCGAGCGGCTCAACGTCGAAGGTCAAGCCTTTCTCCAGAAGACTGACAAACGCAACAAAGGCATACGGGCTCGCAAAATTGGAGTCAACGTAGAGCAGCATGGGTGCACCTCTTTATGGCAACCAATATTAACATCCGGTGGCCCGCGCTCGAACAAACATCCGTTGGCATGTGCGCGAAGAAGCGCGATGCCGCATGGGGTGCTATGAGTGGGATTCGCCGTTTGAGGGCGCAACCTGCATGCGGATCCCCACCGTCGTGACGAAGGTCGCAGCGTTCATCTAGCCGCGCGGTGCAGAATTGCGGTCTTCTCTCTTTCGGTTTCGACATGACCAACCGCCAAGGCGCTTTTGCAGATCTTTTGAAGTTCTCGGCTGGGCTGCCTTGGAAAGTATCTGTGGGACTGGCGGCGGTGTCGGGACTCGGGTTCCATATTTGGGCGGTTGCGCTCTCAACGGCTGCGACTGTGTCGCGTACCAATCAGCCAGGATCTGTGGTCGTTCAAGGCTACATCCACATTTTCGCCGTACTACTACAGTTTATCGTTCCCGCAGGCTTTCTCGTTGGCGCCACAGCATCTGTGCTTTCGCGAAGGCGGTCGGGCGCTCTGATCGCTGCAGCCAGGGCGGGCTCGAGCACGGCGCTTAAATCGATGAGTTGGCGGGACTTTGAAAGGCTCGTGGGTGAGGCGTTTCGTCGTCAAGGATTCACCGTCACGGGATTTGGTGGTCAGGGTCCGGATGGGGGCGTGGACTTGGGATTGATGAAGAACGGGGAACGATTCCTCGTTCAGTGCAAACACTGGAAGAAGCAGCAAGTGGGAGTTACCGTGGTGCGTGAACTGAACGGTGTCATGGCCGCGCAAGGTGCCAAAGGCGGCTTTGTCGTGGCAGGCGGAAGCTTCACGCGTGAGGCGCGGGAATTTGCGAAAACCACCAAGGTCACGCTTGTCGATGGCGCTGCACTGGAACGCTTAATCGGTGAGGTCAAGGCGACTGCCGCGCGGGAGTCCGCGCCCGCGTGTCCGCGATGCGGCACTGCAATGGTTAGGCGCCACGCCAAGAAGGGGAAATTTGCCGGGACTTCCTTTTGGGGATGCGGCAGTTACCCCAAATGCGTGGCGATTGTTCAAATACCCTGATTCTATCTGACTCGCCGGCGCAGGGCGTATGACCGACCTGTGAACGGCTCGGGCAGACGCAGAATCCTCTAGAATGCCTCGAGTCTTCAGGAGGATGCTCATGGAATTGTGGACGCATTGGCTCGGCGCGATTCACTCGCTGCTGATCCTTTTGTCTTCGCAGCTGGGCCTTGGTACGGGTTTGAGTATTGTTGTGCTGACCCTGCTGCTGCGGTCGGCCATCCTGCGCCTTTCATGGTCGATCGCTTATCGGGGCGCGATTCGCCAGAAGAAGATGCTTCGCCTGCAGCCTCAGCTTAAAGAGCTCAAAGATCGGTTCGGCGATCAGCCGCGCATTTATGGTGAGCGCACGATGGCGTTATACCGAGAGCAGGATATTCAACTGATGGATTGGCGCAGTCTCTTGGGTGCGCTCATCCAAATGCCGCTTTTTTTAGGGATGTATCAGTCGCTTCGCGCGGGCCTCGATGGTGCTCGATTTCTCTGGGCGGAAACGCTGTCGCGACCAGACCCGTGGTTCGCGATACTGGCGGGAATTACAACTCTGTTGGTAATGCTGGCCAATCCCGATCTGCCGGAACCAATGCGTCTCATGCTGATCTTGATTCCGACGATCCTAGCCTTCCTCGCGGCACTGAAGTTTTGCTCAGCCCTGGCGGTTTATTGGACCGTATCCAACTGCTACTCGGCCGCGCAAACGCGCGCGCTGCACTACATCGTCGCGCGGCGCATACGATCGGGGCAGATCAAGCTCTAGCCGACGCAGTGCCGATCACACTTCGACGGGCTTGTCGGACGCCTAAGGGGCGCCGAGTGTTTCGCGGAGAGTATTTTTTAGCGCGTCAACAATGCATTCATGTCTTCTTGCATTCGGTGCTTGAGTTCATCCGACCATGCAGCTCCTGGCTTCTGGCTCAGTTTGCTCTGCGGTCGGGGTGGTGGCGCGGTCTTGATCTCCCGGGGAGATTTTCGCGCTGCAATTTTAAGTTTCAGGGTGGGACGGGATGAAGTGGGGTTAGACGAATTCGATTGGTGCATAGAGGGGTTGATGGCTCCTTAAGTCAGGGAATGAATCGGTTGTATCGGCATTGTTGATACCAAAATAGTAGTCGTTCGTCGTGACACTTATACGACTTCGATTCGACTTTGTCATCTGCTTGATTGCGGCATGACAAGCTTGTCGTCTATTTCCGTAGGGACGGCGCGGCCTGGCCCGGCGAACGACAGTGCCGGCCTACAGAGGATAGGGAGATCGGATCCTTATATTCCCTTTGTGATTGTTCTACCCTGCGTACGGATCAAATGACCTTATGGTGGTCGCGCTGCGGATTCTTCGAACCTAATTTGTCGGGAGGTTAGCCATGAAATGGGCAGCTATGTATCTGGTTGGTTTCATCGTTCTGGTGGGCGGCCTTCTCGCGGCGCTCTGGAAATTGGGTGTTTTGCAAAGCGTCGGCACGACGTGGACCCTGATCGGCGTCGCGATTCTCATTGGCATTGGCATCATGATCTCCGTCTCCCATAGCGGCAGCAAAGAAAATATTCAGATCGACAGGAAGTAGCGGGTTCTAGCGCGCACCTCCGGCGCGCGCGGGGAATTCTAGATTTCCAGGCAGCGGACTCCATCGCTTCGGCTAGGTCGGCGATGAATTCACAATCCCCCGTACCAATGATTGTGCGTCTTGATTGCAGGCGCGCAGGGGCCCTGTTATGGTCGCTCGGACGCTGCCATGGCTAGAGGAGAAATCGAACAAATGGGTGGCAACGGAATATCGCGGATCTTCTTACGCAAGTCGGTCGATCAGATTCAGGCCGAGCACCAGAAAGGAGAACTGAAGCGTTCGCTGGGCGCGCTGAACCTGACGCTGCTGGGTATTGGCTGCATCATTGGTGCAGGCATTTTCGTCCTGACGGGCCGTGCTGCTGCTCAATTTGCGGGTCCGGCGATCGTGGTGTCGTTTGTTATCACAGGATTGCTTTGTGCATTTGTCGCGCTCTGCTACGCCGAGCTCGCATCAGCACTGCCCGTATCTGGGTCCGCCTATTCTTATACTTACGCATCAATGGGAGAAGGGCCTGCTTGGATCATGGGCCTGCTGCTGCTTTTGGAATACGGGCTCGCGGCATCAACAGTGGCAGTGAGTTGGTCGGGATATTGCGTAAGCCTTTTACATGATATGGGGATAACAATTCCGGCCGTCCTAACCGCCGCCCCAGGGGTGCCGATCAAGGACGCGGCTGGTCAGCTCATCGGTGTCGGGATAATCAACCTGCCGGCGGTCGTCATCATTGCGCTCGTGACATTGGTCTTGGTTCGCGGCGTGTCGGAATCGGCGGCCGTCAACAATGTGATCGTCGCGATCAAGGTGACAATCGTTGTTGCATTCGTTTTGATCGGCGCGCGCTATGTTCACCCGGCGCTGTGGAGACCGTTCGTGCCCGCCCAGATGCCACCCCCGGTGCCCGGGACTGCCATGGACATTGGGCATCAGATCGGTCGGGCATTGGTCGCGGTTGTCACGGGAGACAACTCCACCAAGTTTGGTCTCGTGGGGGTCATACATGGCGCCGCCGTGATTTTCTTCGCCTATATTGGATTCGAGGCGGTGTCCACTGCTGGTGCGGAGTCGCGCAATCCGGGTAGGGACATGCCCATTGGAATCTTAGGCGCGTTAGTTATTTGTACGATTCTTTATATCGCCACTTCCGCAGTCCTTGTCGGCATCGTGCCCTACAACCTTTTGGATGTGCCGGCTCCTCTGGCAGTGGCGGCCGACTACATCGGTCTGCGCTGGTTCGCCTTCGTCGTGAAGATCGGCGCCATCGCTGGGCTTACCAGCGTGATGCTAGTCTTGCTTTATGGGCAAACCCGTATCTTCTACACCATGTCGAAGGACGGCCTCCTGCCGAGGGCATTGGCGGTGGTCCATAAGAGATTTAGGACGCCCTGGATCAACACGGTGATTGTCGGCGTTGCGGCCATGGGCGCTGCCGGCTTTATGTCGTTGGACACATTGGGCGACCTCACCAACGTGGGTTCGCTCGCTGCGTTCGCGCTGGTGTGCATCACGGTGATTTATCTTCGCATCAGCGAACCTAAACTGGTTAGACCGTTCAAGACACCCTTCTATCCCGTGACGCCGGTGCTTGGGGCGGCCATGTGTTTGCTATTGTTGATGAGCTTGATGGCCACACGTACCACGCGTACATTTTTCTTGGCGTATCTGGCTGCAGGCATCGTGATTTACTTCATTTATGGCATTCGCATGTCGGTGCTGGGCCGCGGCATCACTGTCCACGGTGATGATGCAAAAATATAAGTACCATGATCGCGAGCGGTTCCACCTCGACGAAGTTTGTATCGGCGCTCATATGCGGCGACATCCAGGCCGTCAGAGCCTGCCCAAAGGCGGACTTGCACACGCATGGCTGGGCAAATAGCGATCGGAGCTACGTCCACGACAAGACGGGACGTGACATCGCGCCGGTGGCCGTTCCTTTGGGTTCGATGGACGACATGCATGCATGGGTGCAGGCGAATATTGCCAATCTGTTCGATGGGCATCATGGCCGCGATCTTTGGATCGGGGCCACTTTTGCGCGCGCCCTAAACGACGGCTTGAGGCGCATCGAGTTCGGTGACGATGCGTGGATGGTGACGCAGGGGCTGGGGTTGCCGCAGCAACTCGTTGACTCGATTGCGCAGATTCACGCGCGGATGGCGCCGCACGTCGAGTGGATTCCGCAGTTGGGATTATCGCGACACTGCAGAGTGGAGCTGTTACAGGAGTGGATGGCGCCTTGGCTGGAGCTCGGTTTTCACAAGGTCTTGGATCTGTCGGGCGACGAGTTCGCTCAACCTATTGAGGTGTTCCAGCCGCTCTATAGGACGGCCAAAAGCAAAGGCATGCGCCTGAAAGCACACGTGGGGGAGTGGGGTACGGCCGATGACGTCCGGCGCGCCGTGGAAGTGTTGGAACTGGACGAAGTGCAGCACGGCATCGCCGCTGCCGAGTCGCCGGCAGTGATGCGTTTCCTGGCGGATCACAGGATCACACTGAACATCTGTCCGACCTCGAATCTCTTATTGGGTCGCGTCGCCCGCCTCGAGGATCATCCAATTCGAAAGCTTTACGATGCCGGCGTCAGGATCACGGTGAACACCGACGATGCGCTCGTGTTCGGAGTGGGGGTCTCGGAGGAATTCTTGCGACTCCATCAAGCGGGCGTATTTACAGCGGCAGAACTGGATGTGATTCGGCAGTGGGGGCTTGAAGAGCGTCCGAGTTAAGTCACCTCGCTATCGAGCGAACACTTTTAGGGCGGTGCGTAGCTGCTCTATCCATTCGGCCCCGTCTTCGAAGGCGCCCGCGGCGATCCTGGCTGTGACCTGGTGGAGATTTTCGGCATCGGCTGGTACTTGAAGTCCGGATATCTGGCGCACGATTGCAATATACCCTTCCACCAGCAGGACCAATCCAGGCGCCCTGGCCTCAATGTAGTGCTGGCGCGCGACGCCGAAGGCGCTCGAGGCGTCGGCGTGCTGACCGAGGGCGAGATCAAAGGCGCCGCAAAGCCATATCCCGGTCCCTTCGTGCAGCGATCCTAAGTCCAACCTCTTGACAAGGCCGGCCGAGCGTTGTGCCAGCTTCAGCGCAACCACGAGAGTTTGTCTTTCCGGTGGCTTGTCCGGGATGTTCCATCCTGGCCAACAGTCAGCGGCCGCATTGTAGGTAAATCGCTTGACCGCGGTCAGCGCTTGACGCTCCACGTCATTCAAATGCTCCCCGACACGTTGCTCTATCGCGTCGGCCGCGGAATTGGCGGCTGCGAGCAGGGCAGTAGGTTCGCCCCCGCGCCGCAATTCCTTGATGCGTTCGAGCGAGGTGGCGACGAGATCACGCAAAGAGTCGGCCGCTGTATTGCTCATAGCGGTTCAACATCGTGAAACTTGGTGTAGTCGACGTGGGTGGTGCCGTCCGGAGCTTCTTCGAGGATGTCGTGGAAGGTCGCGTTCCAGCGGATGTCGGCACAGGTATATTCGCCGCGAGCCATCAACATTTGGCCGGTGTTCTCGTCGGTACCACTCAGGCTTAAGACAAATACGGACCTGCTATTCGCCAGCGATTCGGCGGTCTCGCCGACCAAAGGGCTGGCCTCATTGATAACATGCATGATGCTCCAGCCTAGGGTGAACATGGGGTGTTGGGCGCGAAGCAGCGGCAAATCGACGACGCGACGAATGCGAAAGCCTTCTTCGGTTACCTCGTCACGCAGCATGTGCAGGCGCGCGGATGCATCCTGAACCACATTCTGGCGCTCATTCGCGGCGCGAAACAGCAATGTGAGTTTTCCGGCGATGGGACGTACCACCGCATTTTTCGTAAACAGGAAGCGTGCGCGCGGGCGAGAAAAGCGGGCGAACATGAGGCCGGTAATGAGGGCCAATGACATGAGACCGACGAAGATCTCGATCATGGCGATTAAGTGACCATAGAAGGTGGCGGGATGCATCTCGCCGTAGCCCACAGTTGCCAGAGTCTCGACGCTGAAGAAGAAATCGCCTGCGAACCCCGGCGGATTTAAGTTGGCGATGCATCCCGGGACAAGGTAGTAGAGGAAGCCGAATAGAAGATCGAAGATGAGAAAAAAAGCGGCCAGCGTGGCAAATAATCGGGGCCAACTAACCGTCATGAAATGGTGGAACAGGTCGTGGAAAAGCGGTGTGACGATTCCTTCGGTAATGATTTCTCGACTGCCCAGCTTGATGATGCGCCGCCCCACGTGGCGCGGGGTTTTCGATTTATGCTTCGAGGCTCTCATAGGAGGCATTTTAGCTTGAGGTGCGCAGTGGGTGTTTGCCCTTTCCTTTGGGTCTATCCCTTGTCCGGAAGTACTGCGATGATGATCTTTGGCGAATAAGTGACCGACTGCACCATGAATGCCGCTTGGTACCGAGACCTCTACAAGATTGGCTCCACGGCCGGTGCTGCGGCAGTGATGTTCCGCGTCGCCCTCGCAGTCGGCATTCCCATGATCGGCGGTGTGTACTTGGGACACCCCCATGCAGGGGTTGCAGGCGGCGCCACGGCGATGTTTGTCACCTTCAGTGACATCGGGCAAACACCGCGAGTTCGCCTCGCAACCATGGCTGCTGGCTGGGTCGCAATCGTATCCGGCGGAACGCTGGGTCATTTTCTAGGTGACACGCCTTACAGCAAGGAGATAGTGGTTTTGCTGTGCGCGCTGGTGGCAGGATGGGCGAGTGGCTCACATCCGGGTGTGGCTGCCATCACTCGATTCTTCGCCGTGGCTGCGGCTGCCGGCACCGGCATGCATTTTGGCGATTCGGATGTGATGCTCAGTGTAGCGGTGGGCGGCGCGACTGCATTCGCATCCGCCTTTCTCGTGTGGGGCTGGTTCAAAACCCCATCCGACGACAATCTCATGGATTGGCGTGCGGGTGTACGGCGTGCGTGTCGTGGAACGGATGCCGGCATTCGGTTCACGGCGTGTTACGGGGCTGCCGCTGCGGTCGCTTTGTTCGCGGCATCGTCTCTGCGTGTCAATGACTCGTTTTGGGCGACCCTGGTCGTGATCATGGTCATGCGTCGCGAAGGCACCGCGAGTCTGGAATTGACGATTCACTATGCCGTCGGGACGATTATCGGGGTGCTTTTGGGTGCTGCCATCCTGCGCCTGGGCGAGAGCGCTATTACGCTCGCCGCGCTGGCGACGCTGGTGGCGGCATTCGCCCGTGTCGGGATGGCCATCAATCCGGCTCTGGGCTTCATGGCATTCACGATGTTCTTGCTGTTCGCAGTGCACGCGACCCTCGCCAGCGGCGGGGCCCCAGCCCCGCACCTGTTGGAGACTCGAGTCTATGACGTGACGGTGGGTTGCGTCATCGCGTTGCTCGGCACGCTCGCCGCAACGTATCCGCGCTTCACGCCGCCTCAGAAGCTGGAGACATCGTCGTGAGGCCGCAAACTCGAGCCCTTCGTCCTGCACGCAACCCCCGACGCTGCGCGGTCCGTGCCGTCATTGATGTAGTCTATGTGTCAACATCGCGGGCCATAGGGCTACGGAATTTCACGATGAAACGCTACCTTCCGCTTCCCTGCGCGCTCCTGGCCCTCATGGCGGGTCGCGCCACGGCGCATCACAGCAACTCGATGTACGATGACAAAAAGACCGTCACCGTGGTGGGCACGGTCAGCAAATTCGAGTGGTCCAATCCGCACGTCTATATCTACGTAACGCAAGCCGATGCGTCGGGGCAATCGAATGAGTGGGAGGTGGAGTGCAGTCCCCCCTCGATTTTGGGCCGCCTGGGCTGGTCTGCAGGTTCGCTTCATCCTGGCGATGCCGTCACGGTCACGGGTAGACCCGCCCGAGACCCGGATAAAAAGGCACTTCTGCCCAACCTGGTTAAGCGGGGCGACGTTGTGCTGTTTGAACGAAAAGTCGAATTAACGCAACTCGCGCAAGTCGGCGCTCCGCCGCCCATTGGAATCAAGGCGATGGGACTTGAGGGAGTCTGGGCCACGCAGCTATCACTGAAGCTTGAGAAGGCCCTGGATGGCGACAATATCGCGATGACTGCAAAGGGCAAATCCGCGTACAAGCACTTTGACGAAAAGACCATGCATCCCGGTACTCAATGCGTGCCAACGCCGGCGCCTTTCTTAATGATCACGCCTGATCTGAAACGTATCACACGGGGAGACGGGGTGCTTTTGATCGACGGAGAGTTCGACAATGCTCAGCGGATCATTCATATGGACCAGAGCACCCACGAGGGCGCCGCACCCTCAATACAAGGACACTCCATTGGTCACTGGCAGGGCAGGAGTTTATTCATCGATACAACGCTGTTTGCTCCCCATGTCATGGGCAACGGGTACGGCGTTCCATCTGGCACCGCCAAACACATGACCGAGCTCTTGACGCCCGATGCCGGCGGCACGACGCTCACCTATCATTTCGAAGTGAGGGACCCCGAGTTCCTAGCGCACCCGGTGCAGGGCGATATCCAGTGGGAGTATC
>Ga0210387_10002244_pt1 | contig 14700 bp, 16 predicted proteins | sample IncBWC7OmetaG_FD_160108 | JGI IMG/M metagenome (GOLD analysis project Ga0210387, IMG submission 160108) | Forest soil microbial communities from Barre Woods Harvard Forest LTER site, Petersham, Massachusetts, United States - Inc-BW-C-7-O ...
CGTTCCTCCCCATTTTCACCTGATTGGTGCATCGTCCTGTTCCTTTCGAGATATTTGAGTGTCGTACTGTTGTCGTCCGTCTCAAGGAAACATGAATTTTATTGTCTATTTACGGGTAACTAACCTTCCCATATATGTGCTTCTCAAGTTCCGAGCTACTACTTATAAGCTAATTCGCCATATTCGTTGAACATTGAGCGCTGCATCCTTTACATTCCATGGCTTCCCACAGTGTAACAACAGCTGTTGTAGCTGATAGTCCTCAAGTTCATGAAGATCTATACGTTCATGCTATTTACGATCAAATCGCCCCCCATTTCTCATCCACGCGTTATAAAGTCAGTCTGATCGATTTCACCTGTCCAGGATATTCTCAAGGGTTAACATTCGCAGCCATGGCCTATCGTCACCAATTTCCTATCCAGCCTTCCAACAGGATGGGTGGGATTAGATTCCGGCACAGGGAATGGAAAATACCTGCAGCTTCCCCTTGAAAGGCCGGGAAGCGTGTGGATCATTGGCCTTGACAGAAGTCGAAATTTGTTGGAGATTGCAAGAACTGCAGGTGACCATGATGTGGTTAGAGAGGTGGTATGGGGTGATATCCTTGGATGTGGATGGAGACGGGCTGTGTTTGTCCGCTTTCCCTCTGTATCTCGCATGTGAAGTTGCCGCTGACCTCACCTAATGATACTTTGCTAGGACTACGCTATTTCGATAGCGACCATCCATCATCTTTCTACCTACGAACGTCGCAAGTTGGCTATCCAGGTATGTGTCGGCTCTCTTGTGGAGGGTGATAACCAATGCCTGCGGCCCTCACAGCATCTGCTTCAATGCGTTTCACCCACTCACGGTCGCATCCTGATTTATGTTTGGGCCATTGAGCAGGATAAACTCTCGAAACGAACTATACTAGCGGACTGCCCAGCAAGCTCGAGCCAGGCAGGGTTAGATGTTTTTGTACCTTGGGTGCTATCTAAGCAAAGGAAAGTCAGTGAGGAAACTGACAGCGGGCCATCTGGCATCACAAGCACCATCTCCAAGGATAAGCAAACGGATAACTGCCGAGTGTTCAATCGATATTATCATATGTTTGCAAAAGGGGAACTTGTTGGGTTGGTATCTGATGCAGCGCGGGAGCTGGGACTCCAAATTGGTCCGCCATTGGAAACAACTGTTCTGGGAAGTAAAACGCATGGGGTGGATATTGTAGGGAACGGATGGGAAAGATCGAACTATTATGTCGAATTGAAATGCTGGGGGAGGCAATAATATATTAAGTGAGGAAGACCACAAGTAGTGCCAGCCGAGTCAAGACATTTATCGCACATGCGGTAGTCAACTGCCAAAGATTTGTTCGCAATGTAAAGAAGCTTTCACTACATGCAAGGATGACATCGAAAGGGATTGAAATCATTCGCTGGCTGCCATAACTGAAGGAAGAGGTTGGAGAGACGATAGAGAAGTGAACAGAACATGTGAACGCACTGGCATTAATCAGATCTCCTCCACTGTCTTTTAGTGCCCGCACGGCTTTCGCGCGAGAACAGTTCACCTTAAATAGTCAATTAGCAAGAGAACGGCATAACCGCAGAAATGTGCTGACTTGAGCCATGACTAGGTCGATATCCTTCTGGTCCACCCCAGTCTCGTCGACGGGACCATCATCTTCTGGGGCTTCAAGTTCAGGAATATCGTCGTCATCATCATCTCCGCCAGCGCCAGAGTTCTCAAGGTTTGTGACACCACCACCAGCACCTGCGAGTTGCTGGGCAGCAGAAAGTTGAGCTTGCGAGTTCATATCTTCGATCTACACCAAACATCCCATCAAACCATGGAATCCGTCCAGAATTACAAGCCATACCTTTGCCTCACCGAATACGATGTAACAGTCGCTATTGGGTGACTTGTAAACATCGGGGGACGCAAGCACAAAGAGCACCTGCGATATCCAAATTATTACTAAAATCATCAAATAATCCTTTACTCGTTCGGGAAACACGTACATTCTTGGGTCTCCGCAAAGTAACCCGGGTGATGTTGGGAACCTTCTTCAAACCCAACCCAAGTAGAGCCTTCCTTGCTTTGCGCTCCGAACGCGACTGGATCTTGTCCAGGGCGGCGGCAGACGTGGGATCCTCTTCATGGTCATGGTCGTGGTCGTGGTCAGAATGGTCAGAAGGGACTTCCTCGATGTGTGCGGACATCTGGAAGAATGAAGAGTAAGACCATCCGGAATCAATACCAAACATCCACCGGTTCCTGGACAGCACTGCTGACCTCTTCTCTCTGTGGAATGTAGAAGGGGGATTAGAGTGCTCTCACCTTCAAATTTTTATGATCTAGGCAACAGGCGCGCTCGATGGTCAATGCGATGAGCAGCCTCACGCTATTTGCAGATATTGTTGCCTGCTTGTCTTACTCTTGCCATCCAAACCAACGAGTTCCTAATTACTAGTACTAGTAGTACCCTAGTAGTAGTGGCCGCCGTGTCATTTACTACTCCATCGAAGGGCTCAAGACAACCACCATGTCGTCTGTAGGCCTTTCTCGCCAAATACGCGCGGTATTAGAAACACCGGATGCCTTACAATTGACCGAATTACTAATTCTCACTGATAACTGGGTCCTCGACTGCTCGGCGTCTGCGGAACCTGATGTCCTATTATTCCAAATCGAGGAAGAACTACAGTCCATCCACCACAATGTCGTGGACCATTCATCGTTCCATCAAACAGAGGTCTTCTTGGCTGTACTTTATCACCTTTCTCCTGTTCTCCCATCAATCTCCGTAATCTCGTCGTGGTTTGATCTGGTCCTGCGACCTGCATTGCGAGAACCAAAGCTTCCGACAGTTGCAGTAAATCACGCAAAAGAACTCATAATATCAGCATTGCAAAAAACTGATGAGAACTATCCGGAGAAAGTAGGCGAGTTTCGGCGGCGGCTGTTGGACTTATACCTGCTGGACGCATTCAATGCAGGATCCGGGAATGACGTTCTTGAGTGGGCGGGACTGGATGAGGAACAAAGAGAGAAGAGAACACGTTGGAAGTCAAATCTGGAAGATATCCTGCTAAGATTTGGGACTGAGCGTCCTCAAGTGAGTGACCGTCACGGATATCCCGAAAGCCAGGTTGACAGAAACATGAGCCAGGATCTAATGACAGAAATATACACTAATTTTGCCACACCTTCATCTCGTCTTCAGTTGTTGATGCTACTAGATTTGTATATCTCAGCGCCATCATTCCAATCCTCCGCGCGGGTTCTGGCGACGCATCCTCTGTTGATGAGCTTGTTATCTTCTTTGCTTTTAGATAACTCGACAACCGTTTGTACCATGGGCCTCACTCTACTGGTGAAACTACTCCCAATCTTCGCTGTGTATGCCTGCGAGGACCTCAAACGCATGTTGCCAGAACTTTTGGCTATTCTGGCGAGGATAATGTGTTGGAAGGAGAGGCTTCCATCCAGTGCTTATGATTCTCCTGATGGTGCCCCGCACGCAGAGATCGAACAGGAGTTGGAAATCGAAAGCAACCGTGTTCTTTATGTTCGTTCGGACCTTGATTGGCAACAACTTGAACTGACATTCAACGCGACGGCCTCGGTGCCACCATCACCTCGACAATATTTTACCACAATGTACTATCTATTTCCGTGCAATGTGCTCAGATTCTTGCGGGGCCCAGTGACGCACCTCACCGAGAACAAACTCAACAGTCCCTATACCGTTAATTGGGAAAATGCGCTTGACGAAGATGAGATACAGAGCAAGAGCGAGGTAAACGAAACCACCTGGTTTCTCAAGTTATGGACTGACCACACCTTGAATTTAGAGTCTCCTCCGCGGACACATCTGCCATCCGTTGATTATTTGGCGCGACGCTGCCGCTGAATTATCACAACCAGATTTTTGGGCCCAATATGATGTCTCCCGGATAACGAGCGAAGCCGCAATGCTCGCTGTGCGGAACTCTGCTCTGGGCACGCGTGAAAGACAGGGTGAGGCTGAAATTCAACCTGATTACTTTTCGTATGGTACCCCTTCTGCCAGCGATGGTGGAGGAAAGACCCCTGCTCCCACAGTACATCCTATCGATCTCGCGTCGGGGAGAGCGCATATTTCGCTTCAAGACATGATTACGACGTCCGTGGCGCTCAAATCAAACATAAACGTTGAAATTCTCAACTCCTCGTCACAATGGCCTGTGGCACTTTTTCCGACATCCAATGCGTCATCGCAGAAAGGGGACATATCACTGTCTAGCGATTCTTTGCTCTCGCCGGATGACGATGAAATCCCGTCTCACGTCGCCCAAGCCATATCAGGGTTGCAACGGGAGGTGCTTTTGTTGCGGAACGAGCTCAATTTCGAGCTGTGGCTTTCGAGAGAGAATGCGAAACATGTAGGCCGACTTTACCAGGATCGTATCCTGTCGAAGACTGCAGAAGCTGAACGGCAAGGCTTGGTATGTTGTAGTCAATATCAGGTGGGCTATAGTTATTGATGTTCCGGTAACAGTATAACAAGCTACGCAAGTATCGCGCACAAGTTATCGGCCTTGAACGCGAGCTTCGTGAACACAAGGAGCAAGCTTCGTCGGCTAAAAACAAATATGCGGACTGGAACACAGAGCTACAGAAGAAGTTGCGAGAATTCCGAGAGGAGAAGAAATCTTGGATTTCAGAAGCTGCTATGCTTCGTGCGGCGGAGAAGGAGGCTCGGGTATGTCATACTCTTAGTTTTGTAAGCCGAGTTCCTAATATGGGGTGCACAGGCTCTATTTGCTGCTCAAGGGACGCTGTTGGCAGATGCGACGAAGGAGGTCTTCGAGCTCCAGACCCAAAAAAAGGAAAATCAACCTAAAATTGATCGGCTGAAGGACTATGAGCGGCAGATTGACCAACATATTAAGATGCAGCGTCTCTGGTATTGTCCTTCTGAGTGTGTTCCTTGCGTGTTGCTTATACATTACACCACTAGGGATGATGATTTCAGGAAATTCAACGACCGTGCGGACCAGATCCAAGTTATGAAGAGCCAAAATAAACAAATGGAGATGCACCTCGAAAGCTATGAGAAATCCCAAGCTCAACTGGAGGAGAATGCACGGTGAGTGGCCTGCGGTCGTTGCCGTAACAACCTCGAGACTGACCTCTTTGGGTAGTGTCTACCGCCGACAAATTCAAGCCCTAGAAGCTCGGCTATCGCAAGCAACCCGCAAAAACGATACATCACGACAGCACCCTGCAGCCGAGATTGCAGCATTCGTCGCTGAGAAGTCGGCACTGACCCAGGCGAACAACAAGCTCAGAGAGGAGAATGCTGATTTGAGGGATGAAGCGGAAGAGATGAGGGCAATGGTGGAGGTTTTGAAGGCCCAGATTAGTGGGAGGAGAGGGTTGGTGTCAGAACCTAGGGCGAGTCCGTTATTGTATGGATGAATTCAACATGTGACCGGTTTGGAGACGGACACAAAGCATTGTCCGATGAAATTTGGATGAAATTCCGACGCATAGCTAGAAATATGTCTGAGCCACTACTTCTACCCCAGAGCTCATGAACAAGTTGTAGAAAGCGAAGATATACATATGGGAGTCATCACTATTAATAATAATATTGCACACGGCCGGGGTTTGCTGAGAAAAAGAAGGTCCGACTTACACCCTACATCGTTGTAGCGCAGTAGCACAAGTACTGTCCATTTTCCAAGCCAAGTGATCTTTACATTTCCATTTAAGGTAGTTGGCATAATCGCGGAGTTTACACCTGTGGAACATTCTGGCAATTTCGCTCATTAGGGATAGATTCTTCGAGAACACGAAAATTTCCTTCAAGAATAAAGACGCGCAACACCTCACTGCTTTACAGCTCCCATCTTTCCTCCCTCATTTCCAGCCATACAACTTCATCTCTCAATCGCATCGCAAGTATACCTTCTACTTTCAGTCGCCCCGCGTCCTCATCGTCTCCACAGAACAAATGGCCACAGAAAGCTTCGGATTCCAGGCTGAGATCAGTCAGTTGCTGGACCTGATCATCAGTAAGTCCCATTCTTTCATTGCTTTGGTTGCGTGGCATCTGACCAATATTGTCCAGACACCTTCTATTCCAACAAGGAGATTTTCCTTCGTGAATTAATCTCCAATGGTTCTGATGCCCTGGACAAAATTCGTTACGCTTCGCTCACCGACTCGACTGCGCTTGACGCTGAAAAAGAGCTTTATATCCGAATCGTCCCTGACAAGGAAAACAAAATTCTCTCCATCCGTGACACTGGGGTTGGCATGACCAAGGCCGACATGGTCAATAACCTCGGTACTATCGCCAAGTCTGGCACAAAAGTAATTCCCGTTGTTTCAATCCGTTGCGAATAATGCTTACTTCTACGACTTGCTTTAGGGATTTATGGAAGCCCTGAGCTCGGGTGCTGATATTTCCATGATTGGTCAATTCGGTGTCGGTTTCTACTCAGCCTACCTCGTTGCCGAACGTGTCCAAGTTATCTCAAAACACAATGACGATGAACAGTACATCTGGGAGTCGGCTGCCGGTGGTACTTTTACCATCACACCGGACACCGTTAATCCTCCTCTTGGTCGCGGTACAGAGATTCGCCTTTATCTCAAGGAGGACCAGCTTGAGTACTTGGAGGAGAAGAAGATCAAGGATATTGTCAAGAAACACTCCGAATTCATCTCGTATCCCATCCAGCTTGCCGTAACTAAGGAGGTTGAGAAGGTGCATACTTTTTTTTGTCGAGAAATCTCTTTGTCTCCTGTTTCTGACGGTCGCGCAACAGGAGGTTGAGGATGATGAGGAGGAGGAAGCAAAGGATGACGAGGAGAAGCCCAAGATCGAGGAGGTCGACGATGAGGAGGAGGACAAGCCCAAAGACAAGAAGACCAAGAAGATCAAAGAGCAAGAGGTTACGAATGAGGAGCTCAACAAGACCAAGCCTATCTGGACGCGCAACCCTTCCGACATCACATCGGAGGAATACGGCGCCTTCTATAAGAGCTTGTCCAACGATTGGGAAGACCACCTTGCCGTTAAGCACTTCTCCGTGGAGGGTCAACTCGAGTTCAAGGCCATCCTTTTCATTCCCAAGCGGTAAGTCGTTGGAGGCTTTATGTCTTGACCTTTCAACTCATTATTTCGTTTTTAGTGCGCCGTTCGACCTCTTCGAGTCGAAGAAAAAGCGAAATAACATTAAGCTCTACGTCCGTCGCGTATTCATCATGGACGATTGCGAGGACCTCATCCCAGAGTACCTGAACTTTGTCAAGGGAATAGTTGACTCCGAAGATCTCCCTCTAAACATATCTCGTGAAACCCTCCAGCAGAACAAGATTCTCAAAGTAATTCGCAAGAACATTGTCAAGAAGTGCATGGATCTCCTTAGCGAGATTGCGGAGGATAAGGACAACTTCGCAAAGTTTTACGAAGCCTTCGGGAAGAACCTCAAACTTGGTATCCATGAGGATGCCCAGAACCGCAGCAAGCTCGCCGAGTTCCTCCGTTTCTTCTCTACGAAGTCCCCTGAAGAGCAGATTTCTCTCAAGGGTGTGTTTCTAATCCTTCGCTCTCACTGCTGTTTCTGATGAGTCACCAATTTCTAGACTATATCACCCGCATGCCCGAAGTCCAGAAGTCGATTTACTACCTGACTGGTGAATCGCTCGCTGCCGTTCGTGATTCGCCGTTCCTCGAGGTCCTTAAGAAGAAAGGCTTCGAGGTTCTCCTGCTCGTCGACCCGATTGATGAATACGCTATCACTCAGCTGAAAGAGTTTGACGGCAAGAAGTTGGTCTGCGTTTCCAAGGAGGGCTTGGAGCTTGAGGAGACGGAGGATGAGAAGAAGGCTCGGGAGAGCGAAGCTACCGAATTTTCCGAGCTCTGCTCCACGGTGAAGGAGGCGCTCGGTGACAAGGTCGAGAAAGTCGTCGTCTCGAACCGTATCACGGATTCGCCATGCGTACTTGTCACCGGCCAATTTGGTTGGTCGTCAAACATGGTTCGTTGATTCGTTTACAATTTGCCTTCGGCCACACTCAACGATTTTCTTGTCCGTTAAACAGGAGCGTATCATGAAGGCGCAAGCCCTCCGTGACTCTTCCATGTCATCCTATATGGCATCCAAAAAGACCCTGGAGCTCAACCCAACCAATGCCATCATCAAGGAACTCAAAAGGAAGGTTGCTGAGGATAAGGCTGACAAGTCCGTCCGCGACTTGACTTACCTCCTGTTCGAAACTGCTCTCCTTACATCAGGCTTTGCCCTCGATGAGCCCACATCGTTCGCCAAGCGCATTCACCGCATGATTTCGTGAGTATTGTCTTGATGTCTCTTTTGTCACCGTCTGCTCACATTTTTTCCAGTCTCGGTCTTGATGTCGACGAGGAGGAAGAAGCCCATCCCGTCGCTGAAGCCGATGCACCTGCCCCATCGGAGACCGTTTCCACTTCGGCCATGGAGGAGATTGATTAATTGGTCTCGGGGAACTCTTCACTTGTCTTATTATCATCGTTGTTCTACGCTCTCATTTTTGGTTTGTTCTACGCATCTTACACTCTGGTATACAATCCTTAACTCACGCATCAAATAAATGACTACGTCTGCCTAATAAGTATTGCACACAGTGGAGTCTGAGTTGAGTCTGAGCCGCCGGACAGCGCAGGCTAAACTTGATAACTAGGGATTACCGGGGTCGGGTCAAGTATAAATGTGTCCGTCAATTATTCCTTTGTCCATGTTGGGTCCACTGCTTTCGTTGGCATATCACATATCAATGATGCGGAGTCAGTGCCAGACTGTCACTGAGAGAGCGTGAGTCAGAGACTTGTCACTGAGAGCGTGAGTCAGAGACTGTCAGATTCCTTATTTAGGTTTCCTTTGAGGCAGAGGCACTTTGTTTTCGCGCCACCTTAAGCTTTCCACTTGCTCCATTGTTCTCTTTATCTTTCCGGCCCAGTGTTCTGGACAATGATCAATCTTTCTCCTTGATTCCATATCCATAAAGCTCTGCCACGTCCTCCTATTGTATCAGTATTCCACCCACAACGACCACACGACAACTCACTCCACCATTCACCAAATGCGCGCCATTGTATCGCCGCAGCCTCTTGCCGCCACTATCGCAGCCCGTGAATCAACGACAACCCCACTCATGCAGCCGTCTATTTATTTATTCTCAGATTTGACCATGGTTTGTCCGCGATGATCAGCTTGCATTATTGGAGATGTTTTGACACGAGTTCTGTAAAGCCGATGAACTCGCCACGCGTCTTGCTGGCACCTCCTCGGCTCAAGTCACCCATCCACCTCGCAGATCCAGCACTTCGACAATCGCCGTTGGTGGGTCGAGCGATGTTCACTAATGTGCAGGGTCCGTTATTGACCAGATTCCTAGATTATCAAGTCCACTCCCAGGTGTCGTGGCGCCCGTCCTTCCCATTCTCCCCGCCGACGTCGTCACTGCTCGCATGTCGACTGTCACGTTGAGTCCGCGCCTCACCTCTTCGACCAGCTGCCCTGGTTATCGGCGCTGGATTCGTCTCCAGACCAGATTAGCCCCTGGGACATCGCGGACCTGTCTCAATTGATTGTACAGAACTCCGCCGCTTCCCATGTTCCGGCGTCCGGAACTGGGCCTATTCGTCGTCGAAAGACCTCATTACGTTCGAGCCCCCTCGCGTCTGGAATTGAGTGCTGTCCCGCGGACCCTTCATCATGGGCTGGATCCATACCATTCCCCTTTCGCGAGACGGTCAATAGCTCTCCAACCCCTCGTACCCAAATTAATCCATCTCGAGTTCACTTTCACAACCTTATGCCCACCCTCTCCTAAGACTCTCGTACGGACGAGTCCAATGCCCTAATTCGACGCTGAATGTGCGGGGACTAGATGATCGTTCTACTTGCCATTCAATGCCCATATCATCGACTTTACGCCTCTCGTTGAAACTTCAGTGGTTTCCCACTTGCCTTCATACAGCCTGCATCTCCCAAGCATATCCGTTCGCCTTATTGGCTTCATCATCTCATCATCAACTTACATCAGCACCCATACTCGCCATCTATCATAAATCTTACACATATTCGAATCACGGTTGTATCTCTGCCACATCAGTCCTTGCCATACGCCAACCTGCATGATTTTATTCGTTGACCTGATAAATCGGTTTCTAGTTCCCCGTAATGAACTGCACCAGTATCTCCGCTATTTTTGCTTTCCACCTGCATATCTGTTGCTATCTGTCCCCTCGCAGCATAAGGCTGTTGAAATGTTCTTCTGAATTTACTGATATATTTCATCAGACGAATTGCAACTCTTTCGTTTCAAATCTGCTGTGTATACTTATCCACTACAATGTTATTTGCACGTTGATCTATTACATATACTCGTTTACCATTCTGCCCTGTGAATGCCAGTCGGTCTGGGCTACTACTGTCATCTCGTGCTTCTGATCCATAGAATTGACTGGTGTGGGCCTTATTAAATAATAATATTTAATTATATTACAAAGCCTTCCGAGTCGCATTCCTTCAAAGTTGCAAAATAGACGCTGTCCAGTACGGTGACTCCACTACCTTGACAAGTGAATCACAGCGTTAACGTTATGAGTGACTCGCGAGCCATCAACTTTGGAGCCGGGCCTTCCTCTTTACCTTTGTCAGTACTCGAAGAAGCGGCCAAAGGCCTCATCAACTTCAATGGCACAGGTATTGGTATCGCTGAAATATCACACCGTTCCGAGGCATTCACTGGCGTCGTCTCCAACCTCGAATTACTCATCCGTACAGAACTAGACGTCCCTTCAACTCATGCCATATTGTTCACTCAAGGTGGAGGGACTGCTCAGTTCTCCGCAGTCGTTCTGAACCTTCTCGCCCGACACCGCATGCTTCATCCCAACCTGCGTGATGAGGAGCGGGTCATGGACTACATTATCACTGGTTCGTGGAGCAAAAAGGCGGCACAGGAGGCTAGAAGACTTGGGGGCGGTAAAGTCCACGTCGCCGTCGATGCACGACTGTATTCCAAGGACGCAAAGTCGTTTGACAACATCCCAGCTCATGATGCGTACGCATTTTCGCCAGATCCGGTGCTGATTTATTATTGTGAGAACGAGACGGTAGATGGCGTCGAGTTCTCGCATGAGGATTCCTCCCCAGCCTCCTTTCCTTTCCACCTCCTTCCTCAAAACAAGATATTACCGCTTGTCGCGGACCATTCGTCCTCATTCATGTCTCGTCCCATCCCCCACCTTGCTGACCACGCGGTAATCTACGCTGGTGCTCAGAAAAATATCGGACCAGCAGGTCTCACCGTCCTCATTGTTCGACAGGACTGTATCGTCGATGTCGATGCAGCCGCTAGATTGGGAGCAGTTCCCGTACCAATAACGCTATCATACAAGAGCCTGGCCGACTCTGGAAGCTTGTACAACACGCCGTCAGTCCTCTCGATCTATTTATCTGAATTGGTGCTCCGGAGAATGAAGGAACTAGGCGGATTGAACTATTATGAGAAGGTTAACAAGATGAAGGCGGGGAAGGTATACACAGTTCTGAAGGAAGGCGAGAAAAAGGGGGTGTTTCGAGCGAAAGTGAAGGAGGGCTCGAGGAGCTGGATGAATGTCGTGTTTGACGTCATCGGGAACGGCGCAGAGGCCAAATTTTTGGCTGGTGCGGAGGAAAGGGGAATGAAGTCTCTTAAAGGTCATCGGTGAGTAGTTTGACGTGAGGCACATTTTTTCGTTATTAACAACGCCGCAATAGGTCCGTTGGAGGTGAATGCTGTTGCTCTCCTGCCATATTCTCTTTCTAATTGTGTTTAACAGGTATTCGGGTGTCTCTCTACAACGCTATAACAGAGGGACAGACAGACAAACTAGTCGCCTACATGAAAGAGTTTTTGGATGAGGAAAGTATGGCCGTGGCGCAGTCTTCCCTTGTTGCCGCTTGAGTAGACTCGTAACCATTCCTACGATTAAGATGAGGTTTGGGCGTGGAGTTCGAGAGTTGAGCTTCGGACAAGAGGATGGATGACCTCGCAGAGCTTGTCTCAGAACGCAGATCATTATACTAATTAGGTTTCGAATTCGTTTCTTAAGAACTTTTTGTACGTTTTCTCAAAACTAGTATTACAAGTTCAGGCAATTCCCCTTCAAATTTTAGTAGAAGGGTTGTTTAGATTACCAAAGAGAAGATCAAAAACGATCTGCCCCAGTGAGGCTCGAACTCACGACCTTCCGATTGGATCCTCACGTGTAAGCACGAAGTAACAGTCGGACGCTGTAACCAACTCAGCCATGGGGCACATGACATGATTATGTTATAACACATTTATGTCAACTTGAAATTAATGGCAGTCCTTGACTTGGTTTGGTGTAACCAGCTATTGACAAATACTTAATCCCTGACTCTACATTAGTGGAGAGGGTTCTGTCAGGAAGAAATTTGTAGGCTCCCACTGAAGACCCTGGCAAGAAACTTTTATATCACCTTTCTTGGTCCCCCTCAATTCATCACATGACCTGTCAATAAAAAACAGTACCAAACCTTCAGCCACATGATTCTACCTTTCAATGCATCATAATGCATAAATCCCACTTTTGGATTTGGCCTGAACCATGTTGGGAAGCAGGGAAATGGGCAACATTATGTAGTGGTGGGCAGGGGTATACCTCTGAAAGCCAGGGGTTTTCAAGGGTACAAGACTATTTCATTAATTATAAGCTCAATATAATATTAGACACTTTGATATACTGGAAGAAAAGCTAGCTGTAAACCCCCTTCAGATACTCTGAAGAGGTTAAGCCTAGCAAAGCATCTTAATTGGCCAAGGGTGTGCAGGGCCCAGGGTATACCCCAGGGGTATAAAGTATGAAAAATAGGGGTTAATTATCTTCTTTTTATTTTGCTTAAATTGTTAATCTCAAATGTAAAGTAAGGTATGAGGATCAATACTGAGTATATGAAGAAGCCATCAAAAACAAAAGGGTCCAACAGCATTCCACATAGGGTATTTCATGGGTGTGGGTATTCCCATGGTGTTACAGTCATGGGTGTGATGGGTACAGGTGTGGTGTTGGATTCTGCTGCACTGTGCTGGACCATTAACCTGTGCCCATAGTCTGTGGGTATTACATGGGTATTACATGGGTTTGCCTCAGGTGACCTGTATTTCCATTTAAAGTAGTGTTCTGCATATGCTTTTGTATTGAGTCTGACAACCCATGATGCCACCTGTCACATTTAGACATGTGACCATCCTCAAGGCTGTGCCATGTTCATTCTTAAAGCTCTTGTTCCCACCACTCCCTTCTCTTCTCATGATTCCTTCTATGGCTTTGATGTTTGCAATTACCCTTGTCTAACTCCTTCTCCCTTCCACCCACTCTCCTTGAATGATAACAATAATGACTACCAACATATAATGTAAGTCATTCCTTCGCATTTACCATTGAACTAATAGCCTTATCAATTTTCAGACCTTTTTTTCAATGTATCCCAAGCAAGCTCAATCTTTGTCATATTTGGGATCCTCTCAGATCAATGCTGTAGCACACCTGCTGTAGCACATACCATAGTAGACTAGGAGCCAAAAAAAAACATGACACACTCCAGGTTAGTTCTCTTTCTACCTCTCCCGTTCCATATTTATTCTAACTTCAAAAAGATAGGCCTGCCTCCTCAAACAGCCCCAATCTCAAGCAATCTCTCCTGTTCCTGCGCCCATATATCACTCATATATCATTACTTATAGCTGGCTTGTGTACCTCACCATTGCTCACCCTACCGTGACAATCCATTCACGAGTACCTTGCTTTTTGGCTCATATCATTACATGCAGGTACATCAGACAGGTGCCTTGCCTTTTCCCTTTTTATGTGTGACAGTGTCCTGCTCATATATCCATGCAGTATTTTTCTCCACAGCCCCTAATGAGTGTCTGGTATATAAGTCTCGGTTCAGTGCTTACTACCTTTGCCAACCATTCAGCTCTCACCACAGCTTGCCAGAATACTATGTTGTTGCATTCCTCACCTTCCATCCACTTGTCATCCTGCTTTTCATCTATCTGATCTATCTTGTCTACCACGATCAAGACCACCAAAAAGTTGCCAATTCTGTTTGGGGTGCTGTTCAGAAGGGCATGGCAACAGCAGCTCACCCTTTCAAGAAGGCACATTTGTCATCTAGAACCTCCTCTGTCTGACAACTTAGGTACATTCTGGCTTTTCTCTATTCAGATTGACTCTTATTTGTATTTTTAGGTCATAATACTGACACCAAACTGTCATCCAACCTGCCTTCAGCAACTCCACAAAATGACTCTGATGATGAGGAGCTGAAGAAGGGGGAAGGCAAAATGGATCAGCAAGAACTTGGTACATTCAAGTTCATTCTATTCTATAATTCATGTCTAACCCAGTACAATTATAGATCGCCTTCAAACCAATTGGCGCTCTGCTGTCTATGGGTTTTTTGAGAAGAAGGTTACCATTGGTTACTGTATATTACACTCCCCCACAGATCCTTACAGACTCCTGAGGACTCCTGAGGAGTCTGTCAGGAATTTGATAGAGTTTTCCTTATAAAGTTAATAAGAGTGTGTCAGGACTCCTCATAGTTTCCTCACAAACCTCTTGAAAATTATATTAAAACATTTATGTTACAT
>Ga0210387_10002246_pt1 | contig 14690 bp, 15 predicted proteins | sample IncBWC7OmetaG_FD_160108 | JGI IMG/M metagenome (GOLD analysis project Ga0210387, IMG submission 160108) | Forest soil microbial communities from Barre Woods Harvard Forest LTER site, Petersham, Massachusetts, United States - Inc-BW-C-7-O ...
GAATCGCTCGCGCAGCTGGTTGACTCGCTGTTGCGGCGAAACCTTGGGCGAATCCGCGGGCAATGTCGACTCAAGATCCGCTCTTTTTACCAATCGCGTGTGTAAGATCACGCGCGATTCACTCTGCAGGATTCGATAAGTCACATTGCCGCGTTCGAAGCCTTGAGTGTCCATCCAATTGTGATAGCCGGGATCGTCGTGACACAAAATGAGCCGTATCTTGCCGTCGCCATCCACTCGCGTGCGGCTGGGCGTGAAGCTCACCGGACGGTATAAAAAGTCCATGCTGCTGAAGAAGGGTCCCATGTTCGTCAGCATCCACAAGCCATCATGCGCATCGAAATCAATGACCAGCGCCTCATCGGAGCGCATTTGCCAGCACATGTTCATCACCGCGCGGCCGCGGCGTTTGTCCGCCGCGGTATCGCCTGCGGAATTCTGCGGGAACGCATTGATGTTCACAGGATCGACGGCACCGCCGCTGAATTGATAGGGATGATCCGGCCAGTCATTCATGACGCCGGATATGAATCTTCCGGCCCAGTCCATCGCGGCCGTCATCTCATCGGGCATCACCACAGGGCGTGGTTCCGCCATGCCGACTCGCTCGATGCGCAACTGCGCCGGCAATTCGCTCCACCGGTCGAAACCCTGCCGCAGAAACAGCTTGCGCGACCCGGCCGTCGTGGGTAACCAATTTGGCCCGCGCTCAGGGCCGCCGATGAACAATTCGAAGCCGCCGTCCCATTGGGTCTTAAGCTGATGGCCGAAGAGATTCGCCTCGGGAATGTCGCCGAAGGGTTCGTGCAAACTAGGCCATTCGGTTCCCGGTTGGCGCTCGGGCCTCGGACCCTGCACGGTGAAATTCAAGAATCGCGCGGTGCCGCGGTTGCCCGAGATCTTGTATACCGACTCGCCGTCGATCCACGCTTGTTGGTACACGAAGTCGGCATTGTCACCGCCCAATTTGCAGAACGGCGTGCAAAAGGCGTGGATCACCGGATACTTCGTATCCTTCGTCTCGAGCGCCAGATCGAATGCCTGGCCTAAATTCTGGGTCAGGAACCTAAATGCATCGGCGCGATGGCGTGGAGCGGCAGGATTGAAGTCCTTGAAGGCGCGTTCGCCGGCCTCTTGCAGGCGCTCGCAGAACACGCGCCATGCCGCGCGCAAGGCTTCGTCATCGCGACAATCTCCGAATGCCATGGCTGTCCTTATGACTCGCGCCGCTGCTCGATGTCCAATCCGAACCGGCGCCGATAGGGCTCGAACTCCGCGTGCAGCGCCGCTATGTCGACGCCAAGCTGGTCTGTGGAATAGCGAAACTTGCCATAGCGGTCGCCACGATTGTTTTTCAACCAGTCGCGCATGTGGGTCTCGGTGCCCGGCAGGAATGGCACGCCCGCCTTCTCGTAAAAGCCCCGAATGGTCCCCACGGGATCAGCCGTGAAGTCCGTATAACGCACATGATGGATGCGCGGATCATTTAACATCGGCTCGCTTAGAGTCCGTTGCAATCCCGCACGGGTGGCGGCCAGGTGCACGCGCGCCTGCTCTTGCCAATCCACGCGGCCCGCCATCGCCTCGTCCAATTCCGCCGTAAGCGCAACGCGCGAGGCGGCGATTTGCACAGGATCCCGATGCACCCAGATCATATGCGCGTCGGGATAGGTATCGAACATGGCTTGCAGCCGCGGCGCATGGAATCCCTTGAGCACCCAGTATTTTTTCGGCTTCGCATACTGGCAGTGCTGCAGCATCATTTTGTGCAGCCGGTATTGAGCATGGGCATCAAGCGGCAGACCGCTGGTCTTCATGGTCATGGGCACACGCCACCATGCGGTCGGCGTCATCACTCGAAAATCGAATGCCCAAGTGCGCTCGCACTCCGGCAAGCCGTCGCCCAGCATGTCGTTGTAGGGGTGACTGATGAGCCATTTGGGCATCTTCTTCAAGATCTCGCGCCAGTCCTCATCGGCGCGCGCGCGGCGCGCATCATCCGGTTTTGCCAGGCCCGGTGGCGGCGAGGGATACATGACTTCCCAGAACTTGAGCGCCCGCCCATCCGGATCCACCGACAGCAGTGCATGCAACAAGGTGGTGCCGGAACGCGGCTCTCCGGTCGCAAACAACGGCCTCTCGATTTTCTCCTCGGCGATGGGATAACGCTTGCGGTCCTGAAAGAATTCCAGTCGCGAGGTGAGCAACCACAGGCACACCGCCGCCGCCGCGCGCTGACCCTGCTCGTCCATCCCGACGCTGTCCAGATATGCGGCCGCCTGGGCGAATCGTTCGCGCAAGGTGTCATCGCCATAATCATCAAGGCCCGTCTGCGCTTCCGCCTGCGCCAGCAGCGCGTCGGCATTCAGGATCTGGTTCGTGTTCATGATCTATCCCACCAGCCGCAGAAGTTCGTCTTCCGCGTCTCGCACCTTCTGCACCGAGCGGGCGGCGAACTTCAATCCCGCCATGCCGCCGTAATCCAATATCTTCGGCACCTGTAGACCCGCATCGACGAAACCCTTGAGCTGGCGAGCAATCTGTTGCGGCGTACCGTGCGGCACCACGGCGAGGATGGCCTCGATATTCACCTTTTCCAGCATTGCGAGCATGCGCTCACGCGGCAGCACTTCGGGATTGATGTCCTGATAGCCGCGCCATTCCTCGCCGAGCGGATGCTCGAAACCGTGCTCCCGCATGATTTTGGCGGGAATTTGCAGCACATACGCCTTGACCAGTGGCGCCTTGAGAATCTGCGCGAGTTCCGCATCATCGTCGGCGATCAAACAGGTCCAAATGAAGGCCGTGGTAATGGCCATGGGATCGCGACCGGCGCGCTCCGCTGAGCTGCGCACGGCGTGCAATTTCTCCGCGTAGTCTTCCGGAGAATACGCACCCGCCGGCCACCAGCCGTCGCAGTAACGCCCGATGATCTCCAGCATTCGAGGGCCGCTGGCGCCCGCCCAGATCGGCGGGAACCGGCCCTCGTAGGGCTCTGTGTCCAAACGCGCGTGCCGCAACGTATAGAACGCCCCGGAAAAATCCACGGGGCCTTGGGCCTCCCACAACAAGCGAATAACTTTGAGAGATTCTTCGAATCGCCCCACCGGCTTGGCGAAATCGAACCCGTAGGGCACAGTATTTTCAGTTTCACCGCTACCGAGCCCCAGGATGAAGCGACCCCGCGACAGATGATCGATGGTCAGGGCCGACTGTGCCAGCAGTGAGGGATGACGCCGCACGGTATCGACCACGCTGGTGGCTATCGGCACGTTCTTGGTCAGCACGGCGACCGCCGCGGCTACGGCGACGGCATCAAGATGGCGGTGGGGAGATGGCGATGCGGTCGCCAGATCCGTGAATTCCGGCGTCCAAATGGAGTCCGGCCAGAAGCTGACCATGTGATCGGGGAGCCATATCGAATGGTAGCGGCCGCTATCGAGCGCCTCGAGTCGCGACAAATCCAAGGGCAGCGTGGTGCGAAGAAAGGCCGCAGGTTGAATCTTCGTCACGGCGCAGGCGGAGTGCTCAGCGCTCGATGAATGCGACGTCGAGCCGATTGCGCGGCAGCTCGACATCCACCTTGGCGGTCGCGAGCGTGTTGCCGTCTTGGTTCGTCATTTTGACGGCAATGGTCACGAGCGGCTCGCCCCACATGGAATCCTCTTTTTTCTCCACGATCTCGCCGTCGAGATAGGTGATATCGCCCTCGTAGGCGGGACCGCGAAATGAGCTATTGGAATAGCGCACGAACCCATCGTGCCCGGCCCAGTGCGCAATGTAGTCGGTTATCCAAGCGCCCATGGTCGCGCCATAGCCATACGCGCGAGGCATGCCGATGTGCGCCGCCTTTTCAGCATCGACATGTCCACGCGAGGGCCCAATGTACAGACCGTCGCGTAGCCGCGGATCGATCATCGCACCCGCTTCGTCGAATCCGAAACCCTCGACCCAGCCTGCATCCTGATTCACCCAGGCATTTTTCATGCCCACGGGAGCTGCCCAATCGAAGCATCCCCAGATGTTGAACAAAAACGCCCGATACTCGGTGGCGAAACTCACCAACGAGTGCGGGCCGATCACGCGGCGTACCAATGTCTGTCCGACACGCACCTCGGCAATTTCCGGCGTGCGCCCCTCGCGGTTGGATAGCATCCAATCCAGTCGCTGCTTCTCGATCGCCAACAGTTGCTCGCGGTTCCACCGCGGCGCCTTGCCGGCATCCTTGTTGAGGTAGCCGCGACGCTCCGCCTCCGCGGCAAGATAGCGGATGGCGGTCGAGCGCTCCTTGCAAACCGGGACGCCGTGCTGATTGAGGTGCAATGTGTCGCCGCGCGAGAACATGGTGGGTCCCGCGAACTTGGTCTCCGTGACCTTATAGTCATAGAACCAGCGCTTGTGACTCAGGGAATCGCCCGGGTAAATTTTCGGCCCGTAGTGCCACCACTCCTCGCCGCCGAAGATCAGGTGCGAGCCGGGGATGCGGCCGACACACGCAGGCTGCACGCCGTGTCCGAAATCGATGCCCACCGCGAACGACTGCGGCGCGATGATGCGTTTGAATTTGGATGCCTTGGCGAACCGATCATCCCAATGAATCGGGTTGAAGTAGTCCATGGCCATCACCCAGCGACGGATGTCGCTGGCGGAGCACGGTTCGATCGGCTCGCCGCCGCCGACCTCTTGACCGACGCGACTTTCGACGTCGGTCAAATCGAGTTCGACTTTTGGCATCGCGGGCGCTGCTTGACTCGAGCTCACACTATTTCTCCCAGAAGTGCGCCAACGGGATATACCTGGCCCACCTCCGCGTGCACCTTCAAAGTGCCGGCGGCCGGGGACTCTACATCCTGGGTCGACTTGTCGATTTCGATCGTGTAAATGGGGGTCCCTTCGTTCACCTTCGCACCATCCGCGACGAGCCACGCCGCCAAGGTACCTTCGGTCATCGAAAAGCCAATTTGCGGAACTCGAATTTCGGCGCTCACCTCACCATCCTCCCATCGAGGGTCTGACGGATGGCCGCTTCGATCGCACTCGGCTTGTATAAGAACTCCGCCTCCAAGACTTTGGCGAACGGCACCGCCACGTCGCGCGACGCAACCCGCAGCACAGGCGCCTTCAACTGCCCGAATAAATGCTCCTGAATCTGCGCGGTGACTTCCGCACCGACACCGAAGCTGCGAGGCGCCTCGTGCACCACCACCGCGCGGCGCGTCTTGGCCACCGATTTGAGCACGGTCTCGCTATCGAGCGGCGATATGGTGCGAAGATCGACGATCTCCACCGAGATGCCTTCGCCGGCTAGCTTTTCCGCGATCTTTATCGAGTCGCCGATGGGACGGCCGTAACTGATCACCGACACATCGGATCCGGCGCGCAAAATATTGGCCTTACCCAGCGGAATCCGATAATTCGGCGGCGGCGCAGGCCCGGTCTGGGCGCGCGTCATGGAATCCTCGATAAACAAGCACGGGTCATCATCGAAAATGCAGGACGTCAGCAGACCGATTGCATCGGCGGGTGACGAAGGCACCACAACCTTGATGCCAGCGACATGCGCAAACCAGGCCTCCAGCATGTCGGAGTGCTGTCCTGCGGTGCCGCCGCCCGCACCGGTACGCGTCCGGATGGTGATGGGCACCGAGGTCTGTCCACCGGACATGAAACGCAGCTTCGCGGCGTGATTCACGATCTGATCCATGGCGACGGTGACGAAATTCATCAGCATGATTTCAGCGACCGGTCGCATGCCGGTCAAGGCCGCACCAATGGCGGCGCCGATGATGGCTTCCTCGGAAATCGGCGTGGTGCGGACTCGCTTGTCGCCGTATTTCGTCGACAGTCCCTTGGTGACCTTGAAGACACCGCCGCCCTCTTTATCGCCAATGTCCTCGCCGAGGAGAAACACACTGGGATCAGCAGCCATTGCCTCATCCAGCGCGCGCGTATAAGCCTGAGTGAATGAAATATTGCCTGCGGTCTCGACGGCGACGTTCATGCTAAAACCCCCGGTGCATAGATATCCCGATTGATTTCGGCCACGTCGGGCAGAGGACTGTCTGCCGCAAATTTGAGCGCATCGTCGATTTGGGCATTGATGTCCGTAGTCATGGCGTCAAGATCCGCTTCGGTGGCCGCGCCCGAGGCAATGACCGCGGCACGCAGGATGGGCATCGGGTCGCGTTCCATGGCCGCCTGCATCTCTTCCTTGGGAATGTACGCCGCCGGATCACCGAAGTAATGTCCGTGGAAACGAAACGTCAATGCCTCGAGTAGAGTGGGGCCCTCTCCTGCTCTAGCGCGTTCGACCGCTTCGCGCATGGCATGCCACATCGCCGCGGCGTCGTTGCCATCGACGGTCACGCCGCGCATGTTGTAAGACGATGCGCGCTCTGCCACGCGCGCCACCGTGGTGGCATCCTCATACTTTGTACATTCGGCGTATAGATTGTTCTGACACAGAAATACCACCGGCAATTTCCACAGCGATGCCATATTGAGCGCCTCATGGAACGCGCCGATATTCGAAGCGCCATCGCCGAAGCAACACACCGTGACCCGTCCGTCCTCCTTGAGCTGAGACGCGAGCGCCAGCCCATTTGCGATCGGTAGGCCGCCGCCGACCACACCGGTGGTGACCATGATCCCCGCGGCCGGGTAGGTAATGTGCATGGGACCGCCCTTGCCCTTGCAGGTGCCGGTGGCCTTGCCGTAATACTCCGCGCACAGTTCGCGCAGCGGCATGCCCTTGGCCAGCTGATCGTGGATACCGCGGTACATGGTGACCAAATAATCGCTGGGTTTTAGATGCACGCCCATGGCTGCCGCAACCACTTCCTGACCGCGCGGCGAATAGTAGACCGCCATCAACTTTCCGGACCGCAGCAACGAACGCATGCGTTCGTCGTACAAATTGATCAGACGGGCCTTTTTAAAAATCTCCAGAAGTTGGCTTGGCGCCAGCGGCTTGACCGAAGTCATGCGGTTGCTCCTCGGACGGCGCCGGACTCAAGTGGCGGCCGCTATGGTTATATGTAAAGCGTCGTGGCTTCCACGATGCGCGCTCGCGCGGCCCGCGGGCTTTTCGACGGTGCGTAGCGCACACACCGCAATTGATCACCGTCGTTGATTGTCTATAAGTTTGAATCCAATGTAAAGCAAGCGGCCGGCGGCCGCAGCACAGCATCAGCGCCGCATGCTTCTGGCGATTGCCGACAGCGCCTCGCGCCGCGGCATGGCGAGAAGCCGCTCAAAATTCGCCTTGTAGTGATCACTCGCGACGTACACCGGCCCATTGCCAAGGTTGTCCAGGGTTCGAATGGCCACTTCATGCGCAGACATGACATGGTCCAATGTTTTGGTGTCGATACCCTGCAGTCCCGGCGCCTCCGTATCGGTGGCGCCGGGGCAAAGCGTCAATACATCGATGCCCTCGGGCGTGAGTTCGCCCCATAGCCCTTCCCCCAAGCTGATCAGAAATGCTTTGGTGGCCGCGTAAGCGGCAGAAAAAGGCACGCCAATCAAGCCTTCCACAGAACTGGTAAAAATAATGCCACCCTTTTTGCGCTTCCTAAGTCTTGGGACAAATCCGCGGGCAAGCATCATCGCGGTGTGACAATTCACCATCAACATATCGGCCAGCGCTTTGGGGCCGCCCTCATCGAAGGAGCCCTTGAGCCCAAAGCCGGCATTGCTGACCACGAGTCCAATATCAAGCGATGAGGCGGCTTCGACAATCTCTTGAGCCGCCGCGGCTACGGACAGATCGGCCTGATGTACCCTCACTCTTACTCCGTGTTGCGCGCGCAGACGCGCAGCTGACTCCTCGAGACGCTGCGAGCGTCGCGCGACCACCACCAAGTCCAAGCCCTTGGCCGCCAAAATTTCCGCGAATGATTTGCCAATGCCCGACGAGGCGCCCGTCACCAGCGCGACCGGGCCATATTGCTCGATAAAATTGTTTGTGCTCATGGGACGACCTTGGGCGAGACTCGGGCTTAGTCGCCCGTTAGGCTAAGCTGTCATAAGCGCGGTCCCAATGAAAGCAAAACTCGCGTCTCCGACTGGACGACGTATCGAAGTTTGGCCTTTTTTGCAGGTTCGGTGGGCGTACCATCTCTATTATGACCCGACCCAATCATCAACTGGTGCGCGATTTCTTTACGGCTTTGTCGAGCGGCACCTTGGCGGATGAATTGCTCACGCACGACATGACTGTCTGGACGACTTCATCCGGGAATTCGGCGAAGCAGAAATATTTGGCCGGCGTCGCAGTATTGCAGTCCCTCTTCCCGGCCGGCCTGACCTACACCATCGATTCTTTGACTGCGGAGGAAGACCGGGTCGCCGCAGAAGTGCAGTCGCGCGGCACTCTGGTCAATGGCGATACGTTTCAAATTATCTATGTGTTCATGTTCCGTATCCGCGACGGGCGAATCGCATCGGTGGCGGAACACTTCAACCCCCAAACCGTGCGCGAGAAAATTATGCCATTGTTACAAAGGGCGACGGCCAACGCCCCGTCAGTCCCGCCAATTCAAGGAGAACCCACGTGACCAACCTCGCCGAACTCGAAGCCTATGTTGCAATCAGCCAAGTCAAGGCGCGCTATTGCCGCACGCTCGACACAAAAGATTGGGCGGGATACGCCGATGTGTTCACGGAGGACTTGGTGTTGGATACCTCGCCGGCGGGCGGGCCGCCACCGATCCACGGCCGCGAAGCGGCGATTCGCATGGTTCGCTCATCCGTTGAAACCGCTCACACCGCTCATCAAGTGCATTCCCCGGAGATCACGTTGAATGGCGACTCGGCGGATGTTGTGTGGGCGATGCAAGATCGAGTGGTGTGGGGTGAAGACCGACGCGCGAAAATGGGCTACGCCTCGCACACCGGCTATGGCCATTATCACGAACACTACGTACGGCAGGACGGTCGCTGGCGGATCGCCAGGCAACGGCTGACCCGTCTGCATGTCGACGTTTATCCGCTCGAGCCGCCTCGCGCCGGATAGCATTCAGGGTACGGCAATAGCCCGACGGCAAAACTCCCAAATATCCGCGGCCAATTGGCTTTGGCGCGCCCGGTCCGGCCGCGAGCCCTCCTGCGCCAACAACTCGGTATGCACGGTGGTGGAGACCAGGTTGTAGACAAAGGCCGCAAGGCGCTGCGGCGTGCCATTCCGTACCAAACCCATGTGCATGCCGCTCGACAGCTGCTCGGCGATCAGGGTAATCAGGGGGTGCAGTGCGGCCTGCAGATCATCCGGACGAGATTCCGCCAGCCGCAAATGCTCGCGGCTCATGGCCGCTCCACGGCGATTACTGTGGTGGCGGCCGGCGTCCTCCAAGGTACTTTGGCCGAGAACAATACAGACAACGATCAGTTTCAATCGCGCCATGGGATCCGCCAGCGATGCGACCTGCCTGCGGTAGTGGCTCGCGGCCAAGCGAATCGTTTGCTCGAACACCGCGAGCAGAAGATCGTCCTTGCCCGCGAAGCGTTCGTAAAAGGCGCGCCGCGACAGTCCGGTCTTCTCGAGCACAGCCCGGATCGTCAGGCCCTCCAAGCCTTCCTCGTCCAATAGCGCGTAAGCCGCCTCGACAATGCGGCGGCTGCGCTCGAGGAGCTGATCACGCCCGATCTCGAGAACACGATTTTGTGAACGCTCCTCCCAGCGGGACGGCAGTTCAACGTCGGCCCGGGCCCCGAGCCGGGCGCCCTTTGCTGATACGGTCGCGGTTTTCATTCAAAAGAGAACAAAGTTCTTCCATATTTGCCCGAGGTAATGATATACCTACGAAACGCGTTTGAGAACGCTGTTCTCAACAATATTGAAAACGACTGGGAGGTCGCGATGGCGTCTGTGACTTACGTTGATCATGATGGCACCCAACACAAGGTAGAGGTGCCCAATGGCGATTCCGTCATGCAGGGAGCTGTCAACAACATGATCAGCGGCATCGTTGCCGAATGTGGGGGTGGTATGGCCTGTGCCACTTGCCACTGCTATGTCGATGCTGAATGGATCGGCAAAGTCGGGCCGCCTGCCTCACCGTCGGAAATGGAAATGCTGGAATCCGCGACGGCCGAGCGAAAACTCGGCAGTCGACTCAGCTGTCAAATTATCGTCGGTCAGGAACTCGACGGATTGATAGTTCATTTGCCCGAATCACAGTATTAGATCAAGCAGGAGAGCCAGAATGGGAACAGCCGAAGCTATGCCGCCATCGGATATACCGGCGCATGTCCCGAGTGAACTGGTGCGCCAAATTGGGCTGACTGAAGGCCCTGAGTTTTTAGCGGCACCCTACACCTTCATGGCGGGGCTGCACGAAACACAGCCCAGGATATTTTTCAGCACGGGCCAACACACACGGGGCGCTTGGATGCTGACGCATTACGACGATGCGTACTTCGTGTTGCGACACCCCGAGATTTTTACCACGGCGGGCGCCACGCCGTTTCCTCGCGATCCCGACAATTATTTCTACTTCATCCCGCTCGAAATCGATCCGCCCGACCATCGCAAGTACCGTGCCATCCTCGATCCGATGTTCTCTCCGAAAGCCATCGCGCAAATGGAGGGCAATATCCGCCAGCAGGCCAACAAGCTAATTGACCAATTTGTCGCTAAAGGCGAGTGCGAGTTCACCAAAGACTTTGGCAGGCCGCTGCCGGTGTTCGTGTTCCTGGACTTGATGGGTCTGCCGCAGGCCATGCTCGACACGTTTGTGGGCTGGGCGGTCGGCTTATTGCACGCCCAGGATCGCGCGGTTGCCGAACGAGTTATGCGCGAATGCACCGCCTACTTACAAACCGTCATCAAGCAAAAAGCCGAGCATCCCGACGGCGGTGTCATCAGCGCCGTCGTTCATGCGCAGCCGGGCGGCACGCCGCTGACCGGACAAGAAATATTCGGTTTTGTGTTCTTCCTGTTCATCGCCGGTCTCGATACGGTATTCGCGACCCTCAACAACGTGTTCCTCTGGCTGGCGGAGAATCCTCAGCGACGCCAGGAGATCATCGACAACCCGGACAATATCAATGCGACGGTCGAAGAATTGCTGCGGGTATTCTCGGTGACCTTCTCGGGGCGTACGCTCACCCAGGATCATGAGATGCACGGCGTGCAGATGAAGAAAGGAGACAAGATTACCAGCATTCTACCGGCCGCGAATTACGACCCGTCGGTATTCGAGAACCCCAAAGAAGTGAATTTCCGCCGGACACGCAAACCCATCTTGGCGTTTGCCGGCGGCGTACATAGTTGCATGGGCGCGCATCTCGCCCGCATGGAACTCAAGATCTCAATCACCGAGTTCTTGCGACGCATTCCCAATTTCGAGCTCAAGCCGGGCACGAAGATCGAATATTGGCCCGGCGGCGTGGTCGGCCCGAAGACGCTGCCTTTGCGTTGGTAGTTCGCGGCGGCGCTGCCTCTCGCCGCACTACATGTTGCGAGGATCGACGACCGTTCGTACCGGTGCTGTCGGACTGCTCATCGCGTGCAGCGCATCCGCGACACCGCTGAGACCAATGCGCTCGCCCAGCCAGGGTGTGATATCAATCTTGCCATCGGCTATCGAGCGCAGCGCCAAATCGAGGTCCTGTTGTTCCTCGCCGGCGGCGAAATTAATCTTTAAACGCTTCGACTGTGCATTCGGAATATAGATCTCCTCCGGCACCAGACAAAACCCTCCGACCACGATACGCGCCCCGAAGCCCACCGAGCGGATGATGTCGTTGAGCAGACCCGGCTTGCCCACGCATTCATAAACCAAAGTCGCTCGCTTCGTGCCCAGTCCATGTACCGGACCATAGGGCGAGAGCTCGCGCGGATCGACGACGATGTCCGCGCCCATCTTGAGCGCAATGTCACGGCGCTTCGCATCAAAATCAGCCGCGACGATCGGCCCGTGGCCCTTGAGCTTTAGACCGGCGATGACGCCGAGACCGATTGCACCGCATCCGATCACCAACGGAATGTCATCGCGGCTTGGTTCACCCGCCCGGGCATGCTCGAGGCCCACCGACAGCGGCTCGGTCATGGCTGCTCGATCGTCATCGAGCCCGCCCGGTACCTCCATCAACGCGTTCTCATCGAGCAGCATGTATTCGCCAAATCCTCCCGGACAGTCGTGGCTCTGCCCGACGATGGAGTGGCCGGCCCCGGTGCGCACCACCGGTTGCGAGGTCACCTTCGTTCCCGTCTTCAAGGGTCGCCGGCTTCCGGGACCATAATCGAGGATGGTGCCGACATATTCGTGACCCATCACGATCACCCGGCTGAGATCGAGTTTCGCGTAGGGGCCGCCGAATTTTTTCGACATTTCCACCACCGCGTCACCGCCGTGCAGAAAGTGGGCATCGGATGCGCACAGTCCACAAGAGTGCGTGCGCACCAGAGCTTGGCCCTTGGTGGGTACGGGATCGGGTACCTCGCCCACGTGAATTTGATTATTCTGCAGATAAGCTGCTTTCATAGATTAGTTCTCGGATTAGGATCCTTGAGCACCGCATACGACGGGTCGGACCGATCGCGACGGCCGGTGCCGTAGTCGCCCGATGCCACCACCTCGCGAACCTCGTCGAAGTCTCGGATGGCGAGGCGTTGGTCCAATCCCCAGCGGCCATTGCGCCGCGACCAGCGGTCGATATAGCGCGTCCAGACCGTCACCTGCTGAAGCGTTTCGGCGCGCCGGAAACGCAGCGCGGCAATGGCGTAGGATTCACTGCCTGCCCGGTCGCCGTCGAGATCGATGAGGATGTTGGTGACCTGATGCGAATGGTGCAGGGTTTTTGCGTGCTGGGCGCAGATGAAATCGATCACGCCGGGGCCGTTGCCCTGATAGACCGACGCACCATAATCAGCCATTCCATCCTCATGCCAGATCGAACGACCGAGCGGCACATCGAGCCGGTCCACCGAGCGGCAATAGCGATAAATAAGGTCGGTTATCGCATGATGATCGGAGAGATTTTGCGAGACGCCGGCAGTGTTCATCTTGTCACCCCCGTTTGCCGAATACCCGGGCGCTGCCGGCTTCGACGGCGAGAACGCGCTTGCGCCGGTCCGCCGCTGAAAGCAGCGCAAAAGCCGCGCCCTCATCTTCAAATCCCCAGTTGTGGATGGGACCGTGCGGCAATCGCGCGAGGCCAACCTCGGCGACTGCGGCGGCGTTCGCGGCGACGGCCGGTAGCGGCAGGCCTTTCTCCGCAAGCAACGCACGCAGCATCGGCGTGTCGGTAAGACTCATGATCAACGTGAGCACGTCGACGCCGTCGTGACGCAGCTCCGCCCACAGCGACTCGCCGAAGCACAGCGTGAACGCCTTGGTTGCCGAATAGGTGGCCATGAAACTCGAGCCGCCGTAGCAGGCGCCGGAATTCACCAGCAGCATGCCGCCTTTGCGGCGCGCTCGCATCAGGCCACCCAGGTGATGGCAGCACCTGACCATGGTGATGATGTTGCGTTGAATCTGATCGAGCCACGGGGCGATGTCGCGGTCGAGAAAATGCGCGCCATTCGTGTCCGCACCCGCATTGCTGACGAACAATCCCACTTCACGCTCGCCGATCGCGCCAATGATCCGATCGGTCGCGTCGGAGGCGGCAAGATCGATGTTTGCCGTGAGGCACTCGACGCCGCTTTCGGCGCGGATCTCGCGCGCCACCGCATTCAAAGGTTCCTCGCGACGCGCGATGAGAATGGACGGCACGCCATTCGCCGCGATCTTGCGCGCGAATTCGCGGCCAGTGCCCTCGGAGGCACCCAAGACAAGCGCCCATGGTCCATAACGATCTGCAAAACTCATAGAGCCCCCTTAAAAGTCCAGCCAACGCATGCCATCTATGCCCCCAGTTTCACGAGTATTTCCGATAGGCGCTCCGCGGCTCGCCGCGCGGCGACAAAGTGCCCTTCGGCGTTGATGCGCGGCCCCAGCAGTTCGATATCAAAGGCACCGCCATAGCCGCCATCCAGCAGCATCCCGATGAGCCGCTCAAGCGGAATCGCCCCATCGCCCGGAACGGCTCGATTGGGTAAGGAACGATCGCCGAGCACATAATCGCTCACCTGCACCAGCCCGCACCGCGGCAACGCGCGCTTGAACAGGTCCTTAAGCCCGGCTTCCGCCCAACAGTGGAACAATTCGATGCAAACGCCGATGTCGGCCATCTCAGCCAGCCGGATGGTGTCGGCAAGAGAATGGCCGATGTGGAGATCCGCGTAGAGTGCCGACGCATTCTCGATCATTAGCGCGATTCTCATTTTTCTCGCCGCCTCGCCACACGGCGCGACGGCCTCGACAAAGCGAGCCGCGGCTTGCTCCCAGTCGAGCGAACCGCGCCCGCCTGTCAGCAGATAAATTGATCGAGTCCCAAGTTGCGCGCCGATATCGATGAGCTGGTGCAGCGCTTCCCGCGCCTGCGCGCAACCGCTTTCGAGCGAGGGGTGAATGGCAAACGCTTGATTGATCGTCTCCACCACCAACCCGCCGTCTGCCAGCAACGCCTTCGCCGCGGCCGCTCCAGCGGGCGCCAGCAGCGAGGGGCTGATGAAGCCGATGCGCGGTGCGGCCAGCGCGCGGGCATGGCGCACGAACTCATTGAGCGTAGCGCCCTGGAAGCAGACTTGATTGATCGAAATACGTGGATGCACGGGGCCTACTCTCGCGTCTCGGCAG
>Ga0210387_10002247_pt1 | contig 14683 bp, 14 predicted proteins | sample IncBWC7OmetaG_FD_160108 | JGI IMG/M metagenome (GOLD analysis project Ga0210387, IMG submission 160108) | Forest soil microbial communities from Barre Woods Harvard Forest LTER site, Petersham, Massachusetts, United States - Inc-BW-C-7-O ...
CGGCACGGTCTCGGCATTCGGCTTCAGGGACTCGGATCCCGCGGTTACATCCGTAGCACCATGCCCGGACCCTTCCGGCTCAAGTCATCATGAGCAGGATGTCCGAGGCGGTCTACGGACGGCCGGCTGGCCGATCCAACGAAATAGTGGCCGTATCTCATCGTGCTGGAGGGTTCCCCTTGGCTGGACCCGCACCCCCGTAGATTTTCCCGTCAGACCCCCGAGCGATCCCCTCCACGAGTCGGCGCCAACTCACGCCTTCGCGCCGGCCGCGAGCGTTTTCCATCTACTGTGCATCTACGATTCTGCTCATTCTGGCGATTCTGGGCGAAGCGTTCTCCGTCGCCCGGGCAGTGAAACCGCTGAAATTATTACCTTTCGTTTCCGCCTGAATCACCAGAAAACCCTTCCCCGTGCCTGTCACGCCGGAAGCCCTCGCGTGCAAATGGGAGGTCCTTGAGGGAACCGTTCGACCGTGGCGACGCCAGCGCCGCCGCCATGAGCCCGGTCGACCGAACAGCGGCCGGCGCCAAGCCCATTTGGGCTTACGGGGCCGCGGCGGCCGGGGACAGGCGGCGATCTTGCCGGCCATTCAGACCGAAGAGCGCTCTCTTCGCCGCCTTCAGTATCCAGAACGGGAGCACGAAGTTCATGAAGCGAACCAGCGCCGTGTCGAGCCCGAGGTTGTACTGGTACTTGGAGCGGCGCTTCTCGGCGATGGCCAGCAGTTGCCGCGCAATCTTTTCGGGCGAGGCTGCCAGCGGATTCCGACCGGCTCCCCGGCTCATGGACGCCATGTGCGCCAGTCCCGCGCCGTAATCGTCGCGCCCCTGGGGTGAGAGGCGCGCAATCGTCTCGCCGATCTGGCCCTCCACTTTCGTGAGGAAGGAGGTCTTCATCATCCCGGGCACCACGGCGATGGCGTCGACGTCGAAGCGATCCAGCTCGAAGTACTGAGCCTGGGTGAGACGCAGCAAGGCGGCCTTGGCCGCGGCGTAGAAGCCGACGAAGGGACTGGCGTCGAGGGCTGCCCAGGAGATGACGTTGAGCACCTTGGCCCGCCCTTCCCTGCGGCTCGAGAAACGCTTGAGCGCCGGCAACAGGAGGTTCGACAGCTCGAACGGACCGAAGGTGAGCACCTCGAAGAGCGCCGCCGCCTCTGTTCGGGTGGTGTGCTCGATCGGTCCGTAGAGGCCGCTTCCCGCGGCATTGATCAAGACCGCCAGGCCGGCGGGGCCGGAGGCGCGGTCCACTTGCTCCGCGGCGGCCTTGACCTGCGCCGGATCCGCGACGTCCAGCAGCACCGGCGTGACGGCCGGGTGGATCCGCGCGACCTTGTCGGCGTCCTCCGCTCCCCGAACTCCGGCGAACACATGATACCCGCGCTCCGCGAAGACGCGGACGGCCTCGTAACCCAGCCCTGATGCGCTACCCGTGAGCAGTACGTTCTTTTCCATGACGACCTCCTGAAGACCATATTATGGCACCAAGTGACAGTTGTCAACAGATGCCACATTGACATTTTTTGCCACGGTTCTATCGTCAAGGGATGAAGCAGGACGAAGGTGCGGCCCAAGGGCCGCAGGCCGAGGTCAAGGAAGGCCTACGCGAGAAGCGCAAGCGCCAATTGAAGAGCGAGCTGTCGCAACAGGCGATCCGGCTCTTCACCCAGAAGGGCTTCGAGGAGACCACCATCGACGACATCGTCGAGCCGCTCGCGGTGTCCAAACGCACGCTCTTCCGCCACTTCGCGACCAAGGAAGACCTGGTGTTCGCCTGGTACGAGGAGCTCACGGACGAGCTGGTCCGCGCGCTGGAGGCGCGGCCCAAGGCCGAGGCGCCATTCGAGAGCGTCTGCGAGACGCTGCGCTCACTCCTGCACTACTACGACGAAAACCCCAGGTGGGCGCTGGCCATGACCCGGCTCGCCAAGGCGACGCCGGGCCTCGTCGGGAAGAGCTTCGAGAAGCGTTCCATCTGGGAGCGAGAGCTTGCGAAGGTGCTGGCCAAGCGCTTGCCCGATACACCCACCAGGGACCTCACGGCTCGGGTGACCGTCGCCGCCGCGCTGGCCGCGTTCACCTGCGGCATCGACGAATGGACCGACTCTCGCGGGAAGGCCAACGTCCGTGCCTGCCTGGACCGAGCGTTCTCGATCGTCAGGAACGTCTGAAGATCTGGCCCGCCCTGTCCGTCTCACTCGACGGTCGAGCGAGCGAGTAGAGTGGGGGCCTGGCATGCTGCACATTCCCGCCCTGCCGTTCACACTGCACCGCTCAAATGGAGTGATCAGGGGCAAAGAGATCACCTCGACCGTCGAGACCATCCACGGACTGCTCCGCGTCGACAGCGACTCGCTGGTCCTGCAGTGGCGGGTCCAGCGCCGGACTGACCGCGTCGGCGCTGAGATCCGCAGTGATCGCGAGCTCGATCCCGTGCGCGAAGCCTCGATACCCGTCGCCTCCGTGTCCGGCGCCATGGTCCGCTGGCCCCGGTGGGGCCGCGGCCGCCTCGGACGTCTGATCCTGACCGCGGCCGATCTTCGCGCCTTCGAGAGCTTGACCGGCCCCGGCGGCTTCGAGCTGGCGCACCCAGCCCAGCTGGTGCTCGAGGTGCGAAGGGAGGACAAAGACGCGGCGCGAGAGCTGGCGACGCAGATCGAGCTAACGATCGCAGATCACGCGCTGCGGATCGCGGAAGGAGACGATGCCGCGGCGCCAGCGGTGGCGGATGAGCGGGCGGGGAGAAAGCTACTGGGACCGGGAGACGGGTGAGCCGACTGGATGTGCGCCCGTCGACTCTTTGCGCTGACCCGATGGTGCGTCGATGACGCCCAGGGCGGGGGCGATCGTGCAGGCCACGCCGCCTGCTTGGGCGGGTATACCTAGATCGTGGGTCAATCTTCGGCACTGACCGCCAAGGCTTTTCTCGGTCTGGTGAATCTTCTTGCTCTCATGGCGGTTGCGCTGCTCCTCTCGGCGGGGACGTGGCGCTACGGGTTGGGATGGATCTTTCTGCTCGAGTTCTTCGCGTGCGCGCTCGCGGTCACCATCTCCCTGATTCGTCACGACCCCGCGCTCCTTCAGCGACGTGTCGCCGCCGGACCGGCCGCCGAGGGCCGAACGCGCCAGAAGGTCGTCCAGGCTATCGCTGGCTTGGCCTTCCTGTCGATCATCGTCGTTCCCGCACTCGATCGACGCCTGGGCTGGTCGCCTGTGCCCGTTCCGGGCGTGGTGCTAGGCCAGCTTCTGGTCGCGGTCGGGTTCCTGATCGTTTTCCGTGTTTTCCGAGGAATTCCTTCGCCTCGGCCACCATCGAGGTCGCCAGCGAACAGAAAGTGATCGACACCGGTCCGTACAGCCGAGTTCGACACCCGATGTACACCGGGGCCCTGGTGCTGCTCGCGGGCACTCCTCTGGCGCTGGGCTCCTTCTGGGGGATGCTCGTGTTATTCCCGTTCACGGCCGTCATCGTCTGGCGCTTGCTCGACGAGGAAAAGTTCCTCGTGAAGGATCTGAGTACCTCACCGCGCCCCCTGTTTCACACCGTCGACTGGGTCCGGTCGGGAGCCGGCGCCGGGTTCGGACGCTGCCGCGGCCCGGAAGCTGGCGCTCGCTGGCTGAGCCGCCGTCACAGGAACCGTGTCGGGACATTCTCGGTTTGTAGAGTAGGGAATGACTCGCCTTGCACGATCTGTAAACGGCCTTTAAGTCGTATTGGAACCGTCGCGCTCACCGCGTCATCGAGACGCATGCGTCGTTCCACAGGACATACGGGAGGAGCTCATGGTCACAGAAGACTACGTTCGAAGGATCTTCAAGGGGCTTGAGGAAGGCAACGGTGCGAGTTTCTTCGAACATGTAAACAACGACGTTGATTGGACGGTCGAAGGTACACATCCGCTCGCTGGTCACTACAGTTCGAAAGCCGATTTTGTAGCGGGGACCTTCGAAAAGCTCGACAAGGTTCTGCCCCATGGGGCCCAACTCATCGTCGAGCATGTCCTCGTAAAGGATGATCAGGCTGTCGTGGAGCTTCATTCTTTGGCGACGGCCAAGAACGGGTTCAGGTTCGACAACAGATACTGCTGGGTCGTCCACTTCGATGGCGACGCGATCGACCAGGCGCGGGCCTATCTCGATTCGGCGATGGTCGCGCGTCTGTTTGAGGAAAACCCGATCGCGTAGGCGCGCATCGGCGGCGTTCATCTCGATGATGCAGCAGATGGAGAGCAGGCCACTATTCAGACTGAAATCGTTACCCCCATCATTTCAGGCCCCAGCCAGTCCGGTGGCATCGCACGTTTCGCCTTGCGCGCGACGTACGACGACCTGACCGCGGAACGGCGCGAACGGCTCAAGCTGAGCATTCTCGACGCAGTGGCGTGCGCCATCAATGCCATCGGCGCGCGCCCGATCGAAGCGTGCCGTGCGCAAGCAGAAGAGCTCGGGGGCCCCGGAGGCCAGTGCAGGTTGATCGGCGGTGGCCTTGCCAACCCGGTGTATGCGGCCTTCTACAACACCGCGCTCATCCGCTACGTCGATTTCATGGACAGCTACCTCGCCCGCGGTGGGCTCTGCCACCCGTCGGACAACACAGCCGCGATCCTCGCCGCCTGCGAGCAGGCCGATCTCTCAGGCAAGGACTTCCTAACCGCATTGGCGGTCGCCTATCAGGTCGAAGCGCAACTCACCGAATCGGTACCATTGATGGCCCATGGGTTCGATCTGACGACCCAGCTCTCGTATTCACTCGCAGCCGGGCTGTCCAAAGCGCTGGGCCTCGGCGAGGAAGAAACGGAGGCAGCAATTGGAATCTGCGGGGACTTCATTCCACTGCTCGTCGCGCGAACAACGCCGATCTCGCAGTGGAAGGGCCTCTCCTCTTCTCACTTGGCGCTGGGCTGTTACCACGGAGTCTTGTTGGCGTCGCGCGGGGTGACCGGCCCGCGGTACGTCGTCGAAGGGACGCATGGCTTGGCTCAACTGCTCGGGGAGCCGATCCGAATCGATTGGGATCGCGTGAAGCTCGACGCTTTCGATCGGCTGGCATTGAAGAGCTACAACGCCGCGGTTCCAGGTCAGGCGTCGATCCATTGCATGCTCGAGCTGCTCAAAGCCCACGCAATCGACCCCGGCCAGGTCGAGAGCATCGAGAATGACACCTTCCAAGACGCCTACGATTTCATGGGTGGCGGAAGATTCGGTCCGAAGACGGACGTTCACACGAAAGAGCAGGCCGACCACAGCCTCCCGTACCTTCTGTCCGTCGCGCTCCTCGACGGGAGCGTCCAGCCAGCGCAGCTCGCACCGGAGCGCATTGCCAAACCGGACGTCCAGAGGCTCCTGCGAAAGGTCAAAGTTGCACCAGACGAAAGCTTCACCGCTCGCTACCCGAACGAAACACCGAGCCGGGTCACGGTCAGGCTCACCAACGGCAAGTCGAACACCCATGAAGTGAACGACTACCCTGGAGCAGCGACACGGCCGTTCACATGGCACGACATCGAGGCGAAACTCGACGATCTCGCGTCCGCTCGTACCGACGAGGGACTGCGCCAGGAAATCGCGGCTGCCGTCCGCTCGCTGGAGAGTATTCGCGTCAAGGATCTGATGAATCTGCTCGCGCTTGCGCCTCGCGCCCGGGCCTAGCGCGCTGAGAACATTCTGCTTGCTCCTGCACACGAAGGGCCTTCAGTGTCGGCGGTCGGCGGCGCGTAACCAAAGCCTTTTCGCACCCACGGGATGCTCGAGGTGGAAGGCTGAGACTTAAGAGAAGCGTCGTCGAAGCTGATCTCGATGACAGTTTCGGGAGTCACCTGACGTTGACTCCTTGCACGAGTAACCAACAGTGAGGACCATGAAAGTCTTCACCGACAATGTTTCCATGGTGGTCGCACTCGCCGTCGCTCTCATTCTCGGGCCGAGGGTCGTCGAGGCGAGCCCCGCTCCCATCAAGAACATCGTTCTCGTCCATGGGGCTTGGGTAGATGGGTCCGGCTGGAAACCCGTTTACGACATTCTCACCAACGAAGGCTTCAACGTCACCATGGTGCAAGAACCGGAGACGTCGTTCGCCGCCGACGTCGCCGCGACGAAACGGGTCCTCGACCTTCAGGACGGTCCCACAATCCTCGTCGGGCACAGCTATGGCGGCTCGATCATCACGGAGGCTGGTGTTCATCCGAACGTCGCCGGTCTCGTCTATGTCGCCGCGCACGCCCCCGATGTTGGTGAAGACGAGGCGGCTCTCGGCAAAAAGACGCCGAGCGTTCTCGCGAAGACCAAGGGCGCGATCGAGAAAACTCCGGACGAGTTGACCTATCTCAACCCGGTGGAGTTTCCCAAGTTGTTCGCGCCCGATCTGCCGCGGGAGCGGGCGGACTTTTCGGCGCGTGCTCAGGTCTTGGCTGCGGCGTCGGTCTTCTCAACACCGCTGACCGTGGCCGCTTGGAAGACGAAGCCCAGTTGGGGAATCGTGGCCGGACATGACCAGATCATCAACCCCGACCTCGAGCGTTGGTACTACAAGCGCGCCAAGAGTCACACCACCGAAATCGGGCCCGCCAGCCATTCCGTTTACGAGTCCCATCCCAAAGAGGTTGCGGCTGTCATCGCAGATGCTGCCCGACACGCTTACTAACCGCTGTCCCCTGCGATTGGCTCCGAACTGCGCTCCACCGCGTCGGACCCAACGTGATTTTGTAGTGATGGATCGCGGCCGACAGTCAGCAGGTGCTGGTTTTGGATCGCGATGAGCCGACACGCGCCGAGTGAGAGCATGGGCCGAACGGTTAGGGCGCCTTCAGGACCTCAGTACGCGGAGCAGTAGCCCTCCTGCCAGACCCACTGATAGCCGTTCCAGACCCAGTCCGGCTGAACCCAGGCGCAGCCCGGGTAGAAGCCAACGCCGAAGCCGGGGCCGATCCAGACGCGGGCGCCGCCGCGCCAGCCCCAGTAACCGGGGTGCGAGAAGCGACCGCCGCCGACCCACCGGCCGTGGATGCCGCCGATGGCCGGAGCACGATAGCCCCCATAGCCGCCGCGCCAGGCCGTGCCAGGTGCGGCGTGAAACCCGCCGTGGAATCCGGCCGAGGGCGCCCCATGAAAGCCGCCACCGTGGAAGCCTCCGCCTCCGTGAAAGCCCCCGCCGCCGTGGAAACTTCCGCCTCCGTGGAAACCTCCGCCGCGGGCGAACGCCGCAGTGGGAAGGGCCATCAGGGCGATCCCGAGCACAACCGTGAGGATCCGTCGCATGGTCCGATACCTCCTCTTTCTTGATGGATGGCCACTGCAAACTGGTTGCCACCAGGTGATCGCGAAATCCCGCCACGCTCAGCCGCTCGTGGCGTTTACGACACACGGGCGCAGCTGATGAAATCCACAGTACTCCTGCGGCACCGAACCCCGGTAGGTCGTGCCTTCGAATGGCACATTCGTGAGCCAGCCTCGGTTGTCGGCGGGGGCGCCGCGTCGTGACGGTGCCGGCCGGGCCAGCGCACTGGATCATTCTCGCTCGCCGCGGCGCAGGAATCGCCTATTGCTTCCTCCAAGGCCGGCGCTACAGACGACACGATGAGATATCCGACTGCGTATCGCACGGTGAGCGTCGACGGAATCTCGATTTTCTACCGGGAGGCGGGGCCGCCGGAGGGCCCGACGCTCCTGCTCCTGCACGGGCTGCCGTCCTCGTCGCGAATGTTCGAGCCGCTCTTCACACGGCTGTCCGATCACGTTCGCATGATCGCGCCGGACTATCCCGGATTCGGGCACAGCGACTGGCCGGATCCGAAGCGGTTCGCTTACACGTTCGATCATTGCGCCGATGTGATGAACCGCTTCACGCAGGCCATCGGGCTGTCTCGCTACACGCTCTACATGCAGGACTATGGCGGTCCGGTGGGATTCCGGATGGCGCTGGAACATCCCGCGCGCGTCGAGGCGCTGATCGTCCAGGACGCCGTGGCCCACAACGCAGGGCTCGGCGCGGGCTGGAAGGCGCGCCGGGCGTTCTGGGCGGATCGAGAAGCGAACGAGGCCACACTTCGCGCAAATCTTCTGTCGCTCGAGGCGACCCGTACGCGTCACGTGGGGACCGATCCGAACGTCGGCCGTTACGATCCCGACCTCTGGACGGACGAATTCAGGTTCCTCAGCCAATCAGGCCAGGCCGAAATTCAGACCGACCTGTTCTACGACTATCGAACCAATGTGGACGCCTATCCCCAGTGGCAGGCGTGGATGCGCGAAAACCAACCACGGTTGCTGGTGATCTGGGGTAGGTACGAGCTTTCGTTCGATTCTGAAGAGCCGGAACGCTACCGTCAGGACGTGCCGAACGCCGAGATCCACATCGTCGATGGTGGGCACTTCGCACTCGACACGGCGGCGGACGAGATTGCGGGGCTAATCCGCCGGTTCCAAATGTGATGGAAGCAGGGAAGAACACTCGCCGGCCAGCTGCGGTCGAAAATTTCGACACCGCAGCTCTGCGACACCGCCATGGGGAAGGTTTTCCCGCCACGGCTCACGAGGCCGAGCGTTCTTTTGCCCAGCGTTCTAATGATGGGCTGTTGCCTGATCTTGCGGCAGACGGCCGCCATGGGTCGGCTCCGAGACGCCGTCACGAAGGACCTCCAGCAGCCGCTTCGCCAGAACCGCCGCTGAGGCGGGATTTTGCCCGGTGACCAGGTTTCGGTCCTCGACCATGTACGGCTTCCAGATCTCGCCGCGGCTGAAGTCGACGCCGATCTTCTCCTTGAGGTCGGTCTCGAGCAACCATGTCACCCGGGAAGCCAGCCCGACGGCTTCCTCCTCCTCATTCGTGAAGCCCGTGACCCGGTAGCCCTTGAACGGCGAGACGCCGTGGATTCTGGTGGCCAGCATCGCGGCGGGACCATGACACACGATGAATAGTGGATTGCCCGAGGCGAGCTGTGCGGTGAGCAATCGTCCGACGTCGGCGTCGAACGCCAGGTCGGACATCGGCCCATGCCCCCCGGGCAGGTAGACCGCGTCGTAGTCCTCGAGCCGAACGTCCGACAGTTTGAGCGGCCGTCGCATCGCCTCCGCCGACCGGATGATGGCTTCGAGCTCGAGGGCTCCCTGCTCCCCGCCCGCCATCGCGGGACGCAGGCTCATCATGTCGACGTTCGGGGTCACGCCGTTGGGCGTCCCGACCACGACCTCGTGGCCCGCCTCGGTGATGATCTTGTACGGGTTCGCGAACTCCTCGGCCCAGTAACCGGTTGCGTACCTCGTCCCGTCCTTCAGCACCCAATAGGTGGCCCCACTGACTATGAAAAGTATTCTTGCCATAGCGACACTCCTCCCGTCCCCGTCGCTGCATGCGGCGTGATCCGCTCAGACGACTTTCGCCTGAACGTAGGCACGCCTTCGATCGCGGCTATCCGCTGACGGTCGCATTTTAGTCTCGTCGCGATCGTTGGGCTCCACTGAGCGCCCGATCATCCGACAACTCCGCTTGCTCCCCCCCATGCTCAGGAACTGCCGCTCTTGAATGTCGCTGCTCCATCCTTAGCCTCGGTGTCTGCGTCCCAAGCAGGAGATGGTCATGAAGGCAGCGGTCATTCGTGAATATGGGGGGCCCGGGGTATTGCATCTTGAGGATGTCCCCGACCCGGAGATCGGTTCGAGTGAGATCCTCATCCGCGTCGCTGCGGCGGGCGTCAACTCCATCGATGCCTCGGAGCGCGCGGGCCACACGAGAGGGTGGCATCCGACCTTCCCGGCAATCCTCGGATGGGATGTGGCAGGAAAGGTCGTCTCGGTCGGGAGCGATGCAACCGAGTTCGCACCGGGTGACAACGTCTTTGCTTGGGGGTACCACACGTACGCGCAGCTGTGCCGGGTTGCGGCGGCGGTCGTGGCCAAGGTTCCGGCGGAGATCGACCTCGAGACTGCAGCTGCGCTTCCCCTGGTGGGAACGACGGGGAGTCAACTCATCTCCGTGGCGAGCGGGCTGGCCGGAGGGCAGACGGTGCTGGTCTCGGGCGCCGTCGGTGGCGTCGGTCGATCGGCGGTTTTCACGGCCAAGGACCGAGGCGCAACGGTCATCGCCGCTGTCCTCAAGCGACAGCTCGATCTGGCCGCGGCGCTTGGCGCCGATCAGGTGGTGGCGCTGGACGACGACGATGCACTCAGGGCTCTCCCGCTGGTCGACATCGTCGCGAATACGGTGCGCGGCGAGACCGCGGACAAGCTGCTCACCAAGGTGAAGCCCGGCGGGACCTTCGCGTCGGTCACCGGCGCGCCGGCGAGCGCCCAGCAACATCCATCCGTCCGCGTGGTCGCCTTCATATCCAAGCAGAGCGCGAAGACGCTGCAGTACGTGGCCGAGGCGGTCAGGAGTCGAAAGCTGTCGATTCCGATCGGGCATACTCTTCCGCTCAAGGACGCCGCGAAGGGTCATTCTCTCGTCGAGGGCGGTGGCGCAGGTAAGGTCCTCCTGCTGCCGTGACGTCACATCATCGGTCGAACGTCGAGAATGCCGATCGCCTCGGTCTTCATGCCTCGCTCGAGGTTCCGCCCAGTGGTCGTTGGCGCGGACCTGGGCTCACCGACCTACGCAACCGTGAATCTTTCGTGAGGTCGATGCTCCGTCGCGAGCTATGCCCCCGGGAATCCGAACATCAACCACGACTGATTGGCAACCCAATCCGGGTATAGCGCCGTCATCTGATCGAACAGATCCTGGTCGGACGTCGCGGTTTTCTGCACGCGATCGAAGTCCTCGAGGTAACGCTTGGTCTCCTGGATCGCGGCCGGTGAGTCGGGCGCGCCAGGCTTCTTGTGACCAGCGACGACGGCCGTCGGGTTCAGCGCCGCCAAGCGGTCCAGATCGGCGATCCAGTTCTTTCGACTCTCTGGGGTGGTGTCGCCGACATACATGCGGCATTGGTTGTACACAACGTCGCCGGCGACGATCAGGCCGATCGATGGAACGTAGAGCGAGGTCGAATCGGGACTATCAGTGCGACCCTGCCCGATGATGCGCAATTCGTGTCCTTCGAGAGTGAAGGTGTCGTGGTCATAAGGCTCGGGCGCAACCAACTTGGTGGCCACTTGCCCAGGAAACATCCGGCGGGCCAACCGCTCGACTGGGGGGGTAAAGGACATCTGCATCGCGTTGACCGTCTTGGGCGTCGCGATCGCGCGGGCGCCAGGAAAACGGTCGAGCAAGATGCCCAGTCCGTAGAAATGGTCGAAGTGGGCGTGCGTGATGTAGATGGTCTCCAGGTTGCGGTTGTGCAGAGCAATCCAAGCCGCGAGGGCCTCAGCCTCAGCGACCGTCGTCATCGCGTCTACCAACACCGCGTCGTTCTCGCCGAAGATCAAGGTCGACGTGATGGGGTCAAAACCGAGCGCTTCGCCGAAGGGCCTTGGCCGCTCGCCGACCATGGCCTTTCCCGGCGCCGTAAAAACGTTCACGTTCAGGCTGCTCGACGCGACGGGCGTGGTCACGCGCGGAGCGTCCTTCGGTCCATTTGTGCCACTCACTTTGGAATTTCCTTTCGATCTTGGAGCGAATAGATGTCTTCCTTCGCCGGGAGAGTGCGCACCCGTCGACGGTTGTGCGAGACCCTGCGCTTCGGAACGCGCTCTTTACACAGAAGGCTTAGGGGCCACGCGTCAGCGCCTCGAAGGCGCGCTTCAGACGCGGGGCCCTTCGGAAGCGCAACTTCCTGATGTGATAGGCCGCACCCGCGCGCGGTGCACCAACCTCACAGCCCGTGACGTCTAGTCGGCGTATTCCGTGCAGCCACCGAGGTACATCACCTGCGGCGCTGCCACGTAGTTCGCGGGCGTCGGGTCCAGCGTGAGCGGGACTGGGAACGCCTGCACCAGGGAGTCAATCTGGGGGACCGGGAGCGAGGGGGTGGCGACCTGCCGATATCCAACCATGCGTTGGTTGCGGGGGACTGACTCACCCCGAAGAGGCCAGCGACCGGGAAGTCGGCGTCAAAGGTCTCGCCGAGGGCCAGGGGTGGAGACACGGGCGCGCACTCCGTCGTGTTGGGGCAAGTCGGTAGATAGTCGGCGATCTCACTGGCCCCCACGACGTTGACCACCGGCGTGCAGGCGTTCGCGTCGGGGCATGTCACCACCTCGATCTGCACCCCGCCGCTGCTGACGAGGTTGACCGCGCTGAGGTGCATGGTCCCCTCCGAGGGCACGAACGGATAGGTGACGAAGCTGCCCTGGAGCGCGTCGACCGACGAATAATAGAGGAAGAGGCGAGTCGCCTGGCCGCTCACGATGGGGGCGTCCCCGGCAAAGAGCGTGGTGCCTCCGTCCTGCGCAATGACCTCGAAGTGATGGATGCCGGCCTGGTAGTTGCCCGCGAGGGACCAGGCCTCGACGCCCACCGTGAACAGCTCGCCGTTGGTGGCCACCACATCCTTTCCATCGGCACGGATGGCGATTCCGTCGGTGAGGTCCGGGGGGGTAAATACCGCCAGGGTGCCCTGACTCGCGGTGGGCTGGAGATTGTTGTCGGCGACGACGACCTCGTCGAGATCGAGCTGCTGACCACCGCAGGCGGGAAGGAGGATCAGCGCCTGGAGGGCCAAGCTCAGCAAGATGATCGGGGGGAGATTCCTGGGACAGGTCATCGGCGCCCTCGGTAGAATATGGCGGCCGAGAGGACGAACCTTCCCCGGATGGCGCGGTCTTAGGCGCTGCTGCTCGGGAGAGCCTCGGCGGAGACGCGCTGCGGTGGAAGCTCGTCATCGCTGGCCTTCATGAGCGCTAGCTCCGGCTTCCGGGCGGCGGTCGTACGGTGGTCCCTGGCGACGAGGACGTAGACGGACGGCACGACGAAGAGGGTGAAGATCGTCCCGATGGCCATGCCGCCCACCAGCACCACGCCGATCGAGTTGCGGGCCGCGGCACCGGGGCCGTGCACCAACGTCAGGGGGAAGTGTCCCGCGACGGTCGCGATGGTCGTCATCAGGATGGGTCGCAGGCGGGTCTCCGCGGCGGCCTGAACGGCGGCGACCTTCGACAACCCGCTCTCTTGCTGGTGGTTGGCGAACTCGACCACCAAGATTCCGTTCTTGGCGATGAGGCCGACCAGCGTGACCAGGCCGACCTGGGAGTAGATGTTCAGCGTCGTGGTCCAGCCTTCGGTTAAGGCAAATTTCATTCCGGGCGGGCCGGAGAACTTCAGGAAGGTGAAGATCATGGCGCCGAACATGGCCAGCGGCACCGACCCGGCCAGGACGACCACCGGGTCCCGGAACGAGTTGAACTGCGCGGCCAGCACCAGGAAGATCAGCACGATCGCCAGGCCCATCGCGGGCAGGAATTTTCCCGCCTCCTGGCGAAGCTGCCGCGACTCGCCCGTGTAGTCGACCCGGGAACCTGCCGGAAGCGCCTTGTCGGCGGCCGCCTCCAGCACGGCCAGCCCCTGTTCGAGCCCACGGGGCGCCACGCCGGAGATCTTGACGGCGTTGAGCTGCTGGAAGCGGTTCAGCGTGCGCGGCTCGACGCCGGTGCGGAAGGTCGCGATCGACGACAGGGGAATGAGCGTGCCGCCCGGGCCGGTGACGTGGATTTCCCCGAGGTCGGTGGGGGTGAGCCGGCCCGCACGCTCGACCTGGGCGATGACCTTGTAGCTGCGCCCATCCATGTTGAAGCGGTTGATGTAGTTGCCGCCCAGCATGGTCCCCAGATCGGCGCCCACCTGCTGCATGCTGAGGCCCATCGACGCCATCTTTTCGCGATCGAAGACGATCTCCGCCTTGGCCTGATCGATCTTCACGTCGGTCACCGGCGGGAAAGCGAACTGGCCGCTCTTGATGGCCTCGACGACGATCTTGTCGGCGGCGCGCACCAGCTCTTCGTGGCTCCCCGTCGAGGCGATGACGAATTCGACCGGGAAGATCCCCGAGCTGGGGAGCGCCGGCGGGAGAAACACCGGCGCCTGAACGCCCGTGAGCATCATCTGCTTGCCGAACAGCTCTTGTTGGATCTGGAAGATACTGCGCGTGCGCTCCTCCCAGGGCTTGACAATCATGCCGCCGAAGCCGCCGCTTGGAAATGTCAGCTGGAAGCTGCTGTCGAATTCCGGGATCGATTTGAAGTTGCGAAAGATCTTCTCGGTGAAGGGGGTGACCTGCTCCATGGTCGCGTTGGCGGGCGTGTCGACCTTGCCGAACACCACCCCCTGGTCCTCGGTGGGCGCCAGCTCCTTGCCGGAGAACATGTATAGCGGGACGACCAGCAGCGAGAGGACGCCCCAGACGATGTAGACCGCCGGGCGGTTGGCCAGCGTCGCGGCCAGCATGCGTGAGTAGCGCGCCTTGATGCGCTGAAACACCCGGTCGACGAAGGCCGTCATCCGTTGCTGGTGTTGCTGCGGCTGCAACAGCCTGGAGGACATCATGGGTGACAACGTCAACGCCACGACGCCCGAGATGAGGACGGCGCCCGCCAGCGTGAAGACGAATTCGCGGAAGAGCGCGCCCGTGAGGCCGCCCTGAAAGCCGATCGGCGCGTAGACCGCGGCCAGCGTGATGGTCATGGCGATGATGGGCCCCACCAGCTCGCGCGCGCCGAGCATCGACGCCTCGAACGGCGAGTGCCCCTCGCGCATGTGGCGATCGACGTTCTCCACGACGACGATGGCGTCGTCGACCACCAGGCCCACCGCGAGGACG
>Ga0210387_10002250_pt1 | contig 14680 bp, 10 predicted proteins | sample IncBWC7OmetaG_FD_160108 | JGI IMG/M metagenome (GOLD analysis project Ga0210387, IMG submission 160108) | Forest soil microbial communities from Barre Woods Harvard Forest LTER site, Petersham, Massachusetts, United States - Inc-BW-C-7-O ...
GATATCATCAGCGAGAACCCGGCCGCCGCAACCAGCGTGACGAAAGGTTCGGCGGTAGCGCTTGTCGTGTCCAGTGGTCCGACGACGTACTCTGTTGGCGGCACAGTCATCGGTCTTGGTACGAACGCGACAGTGCACATTCTCAACGGCGCGGACAGTGTGGCGGTCTCGGCGAACGGGCCTTTTACTCTGCCGACCGGCGTAGTGAGCGGTGGTACCTATACCGTGACGGCCGGAACACCGAGCAGCGCCCAGACTTGCGCCGTGCAAAATGCATCCGGTACCGTCGCCTCGGCCAAGGTCACGAATGTCGTGGTCTACTGTACCTTCAACGTCTCGAATGCCACCTTGAACAACACCTACACGGGGGTCGCAGTAGACTTCAACACGCCGAGTAATGGAACCCCGCTGATCGTGGATGAGGTCGGCCCGACCGTCTACAACGGCGCGGGGAGCGTCAACGCCACAGTAACCCTCAATGTCGGCGGAACTATACTCACCGGTGCGACGGAATCGGGGACTTACGCGGTGGCCACTACCAATGCGATCCCCAGTTTGACCGGCAGTTCCGGCGAAAATGGCGGCATCGAGGGAGTTAATGGCGCGGCAGCCGTGAGTGTCGGTACGACTAGTGGGACGCCCTCCAGTATGGCTATCGCCGTGTTGGCCAATGCGACCGCCACCACGGATTCGATCAATGGCAATTACACGTTGGTTGATATAAGCGCCCAGTTGAGCAGTGGCAAAATATATGGATATGTGGGAACCGGCACGTTGGCTAATGGAATCGTTAGCGGCACGTATACCGAAAATATTGCTGGAACGATCACGACCGGCAATCCGGCCAGCGCACAATGGTCTGTGAACAATGGCCTTGTAACCTCGGTAGGTGCAGCCCAAGGCGCAGTCAGTGTCGACGGTAATCTGATTATATTGGCCGACACCCATTCGGGCGACGATCCGTTCGTCAACGTCGCAGTGCGACAAGGGAGCGGAGTTACGCAGACGACTTTCGAGGGTGTCTATAGCGTGACCCAATACGGCGGCTTTTCGGTCACCTCGACATTCGGCAAGGCAATCACGCTGTTTGCCTACGGCGATGGAACCTATAGCATCGTCTTCACCAAGAACGCCCAGGGAATCATTACGACAAACAATACGGACAGCGGAACCTATACGGTGGCGGCCGATGGGACACTCACGCTCACCGATTCCGATGCCAACCTATACAATGGTGCGATCAGTGCCGACGGCAATGCGCTTGTTCTCGGTAGCATAACGAGCAATGAGTCGCCAGCAATCTTTGTAGGCGTCCGCCAGTGAGCTGTCGGAACGAGATCGCCGCAAGCACTCGTAAGATATCCGTGCGTGCGGAGAGGCACCCGCACACTAATTTGGCGCATTCGTCGCAAGCGAGTGGCCGCAGGGCTCTCGCGCACACGTTCTAATTCTTCGGCGCCACGGTGGGGCGCCCGTCAGGGCGTGCCCAAAACACTCCTGATATTACATAACGCGGTTACTGCCACATAGTAGCTGACTTCTATCTCCTCCCCGCCTTATGATCGTCCACAGCGTGGAGTCGATCGATTTAATACCAAAGATAAGGGGATGCTAATGAGAAGAAATCATTCGGCCGGCGTCGGCGTTATGCTGACGTTGGCTTTGGGTTCCTATGCTGCGCTGTCGGCGCCGAATCTCGGAGGTATGCGGACGGCGCCTGCGGTGACGCAAGCCGCCTCGCCTGCGGCCACGGTGGCGTTCAGTGTCTATCTGCCATTACGACATCAGGCGGAACTCGACAGTTTAATTGCGGAGCTTCACGATCAGAACTCACGCAATTTTCAGAAGTGGCTGGAGCCGACTGACTTCCTGCAGCGTTTCGGTCCAAGCGCTGCAGACCTGGCAGCATTACGCACCGCTCTCACGTCCCGTGGCTTCGAGGTACTGCAGAGCAATGCGCATGGAGTGCGTGTGCAGGGTCCAGTCAGTGCGGTCTCCCACGCATTTGGCGTCGGTGTCCAAACACGCAGTCGGAATGGCCGTACGCGTTTCATGGCAAGAGGTGGATTGCAACTTCCTAGTGAACTTGCGGCGCTCAACGCCCGGGTCGTGGGTCTCGATTCCCTTCCCGAGCACCATGTGCATTCTCGCGCGACGAAGCGCCTCGTCGGCCCCATCGTGGCCAATCGTTACACCGACACCGGATCCTATTGGTTTGATGATTTGAAGCAAGCCTATGACTATCCGGCGTATGGCGCGAAGACCGACGGCACGGGAGTAAGCGTGGGCATTTTGATGTCCGACCTGCTCTATCCGGATGATCTGGCGGCAGCCTTCGACCATGAGCAATTTACTGCAATCACCGGCAAACCAGCGCCGAGCGTAACCACGGTGAAGATTGATGGCGGCGGAGTGGTCAATGGCGACGGCTCATTCGAGGCCAGCCTCGACGTACAGCAGGTACTTGGCGGGGCTCCGGGAGCGAAGGTCACACTGGTCAGTATTCCTGATCTGTCGAATCAAAGCGTCCTCGACGGCTACACCTACATCGTTGACAACAATACCTACGATATCGTCAATTCATCCTTCGGCGGGTGCGAGCTCGAATACTTTCCGGCGTATAACCAAGGAGAGGATTTCCGCTACGTTCTGCAAGCGCTTCACGAGGTATTCCAGCAAGGAAATGCACAGGGCATCACCTTTGTAGCGAGTTCCGGTGACCAGGGAGGCCCCGCCTGCCCCAGCCCGGAATACGGCTTCCAGGGCGCGACCAATAACGTTTTCGGCCCTGGCATCAGCAGCCCATCGGATGATCCGGATGTGACCGCTGTCGGCGGCGGCAATTTGATCACTGCCGCGGACGGGACGCTCAATTCTGCCTATGTCAGAGAGAGCGCGTTCGGAGATCCACTACTTCCGTACGACATTTACGGCGTTGGACAGCTCGTTTCCGGCGGGTACTGGGGTGCGGGTGGCGGCATCAGTTCCTACTTCAAGAAACCCTTGTACCAACTCCTCGCCAATACGGGTACGTTCGCATGGCGCACCAATCCAGATGTGGGTATGCAGGTTGGAGGCGAGGGCTTCAGCGGACTTGCGGGGCAGGTCCCGGGCTTTTGCAACGGCACTGCCATAAGCTGCAGCCCAGACGATAGCTCGGTGCTGACCGCCTATGACATCGATGACCCCGACAACGGTGGCTTCTTCTTCACGATCGGCACCTCGGTGTCCTCACCGGAGTTTGTCGGCGCGCTGTCTATTTACGAGCAGCAGTTCGGGAAGCATCATCGCCAAGGGAATGTGAACTATTTCCTCTATGCGCAAGGTGCCATTCAAACCCTATTGGGCGGAGCTCGCGCTCCGGCCGCGTTTCAGTTTTACCATCGGAATATTCCTGGTAATGATGGTTACTGGAATGGAGGCTACCCGAGCTCCAACTATGACTACATTTACGGAAATGGCAGTCCGGACGTGCGTAAGCTCTTTGGTCTGAAAAATTATCCGGCGGCAGGCTTGCCGCAGACGCCCAGCAATCCGTAAGATTTTTTATTGACGGGATGGGGAGGCGTTCGCTTATCAAAAAGCGGACGCCTCCTTGTGTTCTCCGTCAGCCGCGCCTTGCCAGGCCGAGGCTGTTCCTCTGCGCGAGTCTTCGCTCCTGCTACGCTCATGGTCATGGATCGGCCTACCCGGCAGGGCCCGCCTTCCACACTCAGTTAGACGACGCGCTTGAAGACGATGCTGTTCTTGCCGCGCAGATAAATGAAGCCGGTGATCTTACCGTCATCGCCGCGTAGAAAGACCTTGGGCGTCGAGCCGTGTCCCTGCGTAAAGAATATGTCGCGCGCCTGCGCCTTCTGCGCCGTCTCCGCACCGCCGTTGAGCGAAGCGACGAGCTCGCCGCCCTTGTGTGCGAAGGTGAATTTCATGCCCGGCCCACCTTCATAGCCGCCGGCATATTCGTCCAGTGTCGTACCGTCCAGCACTACGGGATCCGGATCCTGCTGTAGCGCCAGAGTTTCACTGCCAATCATCTTCCAAACTGCGCCCTGCTTCCTCCAAGTCTCGACCGAGCGGAATTTCAACTCGCTCGGCTTTCCCTGCTCCAACACGTCGATAAAACTCGTCACCGCCACATCGCCATAGACTCTGCAGTCCCAATCGGTTGTCGTGATCTCACGAATAGGCGTTCCCGCTGCCGGCGGCGTGGCGCCTGCCATGTCGGCGCGGCTAGCTTTCTCGCCCGTCTCGTTGAAGAAGATCACGTCAGCATCGAGCATCCTCGCCATCGCCGCGCCGTCGCCGCGCTGGCCGGCATCCGAAAAAGTCTGCGTCCGCTTGTGCAAAAACCCGCAGCTATCTTCGGCAAAGGCAGGCACGGACGCAATGCTGGCAAGCAGCGCAACAGAATGAAGCAAGCGCATGGTGATCCCCTAAGATTATCGGCGCGATGTTAACCGCAAAGCGCGCGCCGCCGCAAAGTGTTCTCGGTCTGGCGTTCTTGGTCTCCACGACGCTTCGATGCGGACTGCCGAGAACGACGCAGAGCCGTAAAACGCCAGAAGAGGTTCCCGAAGGGACAACCCGTAGGGGCGCGACATATGCGTCGCGCGGGTGAACGGGACGGCCGCCCCGGGCTTACGCGCAGCACGGACTGCCCAGCGCCAACTCCCCATGGGCCTTCAGGCCCCTATTTTTATCTGTAACCAACCACGAATCAATAACACGCGTTTAGCATCGTCGCGCGCATCACAAGTCGATCGTTTACTTGTTTTCCGTTGCGTCGAATACCGGGGCCGACCGTGTGCGTTCGACCTACGGATGGATTGACGGGGCGCCCAGCCGGCGATTCGGGCAACAAGTAACGATCGAACAGCCCAAGCATTAAGCTAGCAAGCATCCCTAGGATTACTTCGGAGTCTTGGCGGCAAGCACATCCACATGCTCGATTTTCGGCGGCTGAGAAAGCAATTCAGAAGCGTTCGCCATAAGCGCGGCAGCAATGGGGCCGGCGAGATGAGCCTTGCGCCCAGCATCGTCCGCAAACGCGTCGAATATCGCAAACGTAGACGGCCCTGTCTGCAATGCAAACCACACAAGGGTTCCGGTCTCCTGATTCGCAAGCGCCAGCGCGTCCGCCAGGAACTTTGCCACGACACCCTCTTTTCCTGCCTTCGCCTGCAACTGAACCAACAATCCGACTTTGACCATGATCTTCTCCTTTACGCGAACAAGTGGGCGCAAAATGGCGTTTACGCCCGCTGGAAATCGAGCCACCAATTCTGACAGAAGTGACCCCATGACTGCGCCGCAATCAAAGGCGTAGCGCATCGAATGACCGGAGGATGAACAGGTGGCACAAATCGACAGCCATTCTTGCAGACTGCTTTGCAGCGGCCTAGATACTAGGACTACAACCCGCCGCCCTGTCCGTATCGTCTTTGATCTTTAAATCAGAGACAGCCGCAGCAGGAAAGGTCGGTTGACCCGGAACGCCTGATAGCTGCAGATAAAGCCGCACGCATTGATCAAAAGGTCCAAGCGTGTGATCGCCTGATTGCTTCAGCCATGCGTTAAACTGGGGCCCGGCAAGTATTTCGGTACGAAGAGGAGTCATACATGGGAGTCCCTCATCGCATTGCTGTGATCTTGTGCCTGGGGATAGGCCTAATGTCGTCGCGGCTCACTGTGGCGCAGTCTGCTCCGGCGTTGGGACAAGAAGTGAGTCATGCAGATCGCGGGCTGTCCGGACTGCATGATTTCGACTTTTTATTCGGACACTGGCAAGTCCATCATCGAAAGCTGAAGCATCGCCTCGTCAACAGTCACGAGTGGATCGAATTCGAAGGGACATTATTCTGCCAGCCACTGATGGGTGGCTACGCTAATGTCGATGACACCGTGTTCGAAGTTCCGGGCGGCCCTTACCGCGGCGTGGCTTCCCGATCGTTCGACACCAAGACGGGGCAGTGGTCGATCTGGTGGCTGGACAGCAGGACGCCACTTGGTCCGATGGATCCGCCGGTGAGAGGAAGCTTCCACAACGGCGTAGGAACCTTCTATGCGAACGACGATACCGAAGGCGGGAAACCAGTCCGCACACGGCTCCTATGGTCCGAGATCACACCCACTTCCGGTCACTGGGAACAGGCCGAATCAACCGACGGTGGTAAAACGTGGGAGACGGATTGGATAATGGACCTCAAACGAGTGCCGTAGTTGGTTGAATGGATGTTCGCCCTCGAGACTCAGCGCGAAAATGTCGGCTGTCGTGGGGCTCGCCGGATTTCCAAGCATGCTTTACAAATCTTTACGTCCTCTTCAAAAGCGGCAAACAGTTGGCGCGCAGACTCTTCATCGTCTCTCCACACTACAAGAGTCCACTATGAACACTCCCTCAGTATCTGGAAATACCACACCACCCCGCAGATCCGTCTTCAACCGCATGACCTTGATCGCCTTTGTCGCCGGCGCTGTCCTCACCGGCAGCATCGTCGCAGTGGCCGCGGCTGGAATGGGTCCCGACGGCTATCATCACGGCATGATGGGCGCCCCGCAGAGCGCCGCGGATGTTTCTGCGCATGTCGAACATGTGCTAAAGCATTTGTTTGTTGAGATTGACGCCACCGATGCACAACGAGCGCAAATCACGCCGCTGGTGAAGCAAGCCGTGAATGATCTCATGCCAATGCACGCGCAGCTGCAAGCGGCTCATACGCAAGCCATTGCAGCACTCACCCAAGACACGGTGGATAGGCCTGCCCTGGAAGCCGCACGCGTCGCCCATCTGCAGTTGGCCGACCAAGCCTCCAAGCGTTTGACGCAGCTCCTGGCGGATGTCGATGATGTACTGACGCCGGCGCAGCGCGCCGCTCTGGCCGCTCGCTTGCAACAAATGCACGTCAAGTCATAATGCGCTGGCGTTGACGGCTCGCTCTCTTTAGAGTCGCCGATCAATGGTTGAGCGAATTCTCGTTGTCGAAGACGATTCCCGTTTGGCTGAGATGCTCCTCGAGTATCTCGGTCAAGCGGGTTTTGGCGTTACGGTTGCACCCCTGGGAGCCACCGCGCTCGATAAACTATCAGAAGCGAACTACGACGCGGTAGTGCTCGATCTGATGCTGCCCGACATGGACGGACTAATGGTGTGCCGCCAATTACGCGCAAAGTACGATACCCCTGTGCTGATGCTGACTGCCAGAGGCGATGCGGTCGACCGCATCGTCGGATTGGAGCTTGGCGCGGATGACTACCTGCCAAAACCCTTCGAACCCCGGGAATTGGTCGCACGGCTGCGCGCCATCATGCGTCGCCGCGCAGGCGGTACGACTGTCGAGAGGCCGCTGAATTTCGGTCGCCTGCAGCTCGATCCCGCCGCCCGAGCGGTGCGATTGGACGGGAAACTCTGCGAGTTGACCGGGTATCAATTCGATCTGCTGCTGGCACTGGCGAAAAACGCCGGCCGTGTACTGTCCCGCGAGGTCTTAATGGACCTGGTCAAAGGCGAAGAATTCGAATCGTTCGACCGCTCCATCGATGTGCACATTTCGCGCATTCGGGCTGTGATTGAGGACAACCCCAAGAAACCGCGTCGCATCATCACCGTGCGTGCCGCGGGCTATGTATTCGCCAAGGTGCAGGACTGATGTTGCGCCTGTACTTACGCTTCTATCTCGCGTTGCTCGCCAGCCTCGCCACGTTAGGTCTGGCCGCTTCGATGTACGTGCACTTCGCCGGCGGTTCGATGGAACAAATCGGAGTCACCGTCGGACGGCTGGTTCAAAACGCCCTACCGCCCGCGCAGGCGCCGGCCTCGGAACAGCAGCAGGCGCTGCAACGATTGGCAGCCGGATTCAAGGCGGACGTCACGCTCTTTGCCGAGAACGGGATGATCATTGCCGCCATTGGACGCCCTCTTCCCATGCCAAGTGCACGGCACCTTAACTCAATAACCGTTGGCCACTGGCAGGGCAGCACGCTTCCAAGCGTGCGCCTGGCTGATGGTCGTCTGCTGGTCGCCAGCGTGCCGATCGGCTTTGGTATCACACGCTTGAATTTTCACTTGCTCGTGATTTTCGCCGTGTTGGCGATTGGCGTGGCTGCCTTTCCCATCGTTCGGCAACTGACCGGACGTCTTGAACGCTTGCAGCGGGGCGTCGACTCGCTCGGTGCGGGTAATCTTGGGGCGCGCGTTGCTGTCGAGGGTCACGATGAAATCGCGCGCTTGGCGGAGAGTTTCAATCGCGCCGCAACTCAGATTGAGCAGCTGATCCACGCGAATCGATCCCTGCTGGCCAATGCCTCGCATGAATTGCGGACCCCACTGGCGCGCATTCGGCTCTCGGTGGAAATGTTGAAGCAATCCGCCGATCCAAAAACGAAGGCCGGCCTGCAGCAGGATATCGCCGAGTTGGACGACTTGGTCGATGAAATTCTGTTGGCGAGTAGATTGGACACCGTTGCGCAAAACGAGGTACGCGAGGAGATCGACTTACTTGCCCTGGCTGCCGAGGAATGTGCGCGCTACGATGAGGTTCAGCTTGAGGGCGAGCACATTGAAATTCACGGCGATCCAAGATTGCTGCGCCGCTTGCTGCGCAATCTATTGGAAAACGCGAAGCGCCATGGCGTCCCGCCGACTCAAGTTCGGTTGCAGCAAACGGGTGACGCCGTGATGCTGAAGGTTTGGGACAGCGGCCCGGGCCCGCCGCAAGCAGAGTTCGAACAGGTGTTCACCCCCTTCTACCGCCGCCGTGATGGGCACAACAGCACGGGCAATGGATTGGGTCTGTCGTTGGTGCGGCAAATCGCGCGCCGCCATGGCGGCGATGCACGGTGCATCTCTATGGATGACGGCCGCACCTGCTTCAGTGTCACGCTGCGCTCTTAAGCTCGATCCCGCATCCCCGATCGTTCAGAATTGAGCTGCTGGAAGATTGCGCGATACACTCACGGTCGGGGCAATCGCCAAAGAATCGCGACCGCAGTCGTCCCGCTCACGGGGAGACCTATCCACACGAACCCACAACGCACAAACACAGGCTCCCCCCTTCAATCCTGATTCCTTCAACCACACCGACATCAATCGCATCGTCAGAGGCGAGAGATGCGCCGTCGAAGCCGCGCCAACGGTGCTCCGTGCTACATCGCCGACCGATCTGCCAAGCGATCGGCGAGTACCAAGGCGCCGAACGTAAGAGTTGTGAGTGGAGAATTCACTTGCGTGATCACGCTTATTTGGCAAGCCCCATGGCATTAAGCACAAAGGCATAGATATCCGCCGTCTCGTCCACGCGCTTTGACACCGGCTTTCCTGCTCCATGGCCCGCTCGCAAATCGATGCGGATCAGAATCGGATTGCCGTGCGGATCGGCATTCTGCATCGCCGCCGCAAACTTAAAGCTGTGGGCGGGGAACACCCGATCATCATGATCGCCGGTCAAGATCAAGGTGGGTGGATAAGCGACGCCTGCTTTAACGTTGTGATACGGCGAATAGGCCAGCAGCGCCTTGAACTCCTCTACATTGTCGACTGAGCCATAATCGGATTCCCAACCCTTGCCGACGGTGAACTCGCGAAACCGCAGCATGTCCATCACGCCGACCTGGGCCACCGCCGCCGCAAACAGTTCCGGGCGCTGCTCCTCGACCGCGCCGATGAGCAGGCCACCGTTAGATGCTCCGAGGATCGCAAGACGCTTCGTGTTGGTCCAGTGCTCTGCCGTGAGGTACTCCGCCGCGGCGATGAAATCATCGAAGACATTCTGCTTCCGGAGCTTCATCCCCGCCTCATGCCAGGCTCTCCCGTATTCCCCCCCGCCACGCAAGTTGGCAACCGCGTAGACACCACCGAGTTCCAGCCAAGCGGCGATTGCCGGAGAAAACTGGGGCTGCAGAGAGTTACTAAAGCCGCCATATCCATACAAGATGGTCGGGTTCTGACCGTTGAGAGCCGTTCCCTTGCGTGCGGTCACAAACATCGGCACTCGGGTGCCGTCTTTGCTCGGGTAGAAAACCTGCTTTGTCTCGTATTCGCTCGAGTTGAATGCATTTAAATGCGGCGCGCGCCACAGCGCCGCTTGACCCGTCTTGAGATCGAGACGATAGATCGAAGCGGGCGTCGTATAATCGGTATAAGAGTAGTACGTGACCGCATCGTCGATGCGTCCCGCAAATCCCGAGGTCGTGCCCAATCCCGGCAGCTTGAGTTCACCAATGCTCTTGCCGTCCGGGGTATAACGCCGTACGACGCTGTGGGCATCATGCAGGTACTGTGCAATCAGATTGTGGCCCACCAACGTGGTGCTATCGAGCGTATCTTGGGACTCCGGCACGATTTCGCGCCAATGAGCTCGCTCGGGTCGCGTAACGTCGATTGCGATGACCCGGAAGCGCGGCGCCTCGCTATCGGTCTGCACATACAGCGTTGTACCGACATTGCCGATAAACGTGTAGTTGGCATCGGGCTCCGCAATGATGGGCTTCAATACTGAAGTGGACAGGCTTAGGTCCTGGACCAATAGCGTGTTCTTGACGTCAGTTCCGTGATTGGCAGTGATGATCAGATAGCGCCCGTCGTCAGTCACTTGTCCGCTGACGAACCAATCGGCATCGTCGGTGCGGACATAGATCTTCCGATCTTGCGACTGTGCCGTTCCTAACGTGTGAAAAAACACCGTGTGGAACTGGCTCGGCGCCTTGAGCGATTCGCCTTCCGGAACCGCAGCATAGCCGGAATAGTAAAAGCCACTGCCGTCTTTGCGCCATGATGCTGTCGTAAATTTGGCGCGGCGGATTACATCCGGCAGATCCTTGCCACTGCCGACGTCGCGCACCCGCCAAATTTCCCAGTCTGAACCGGCTTCGGCAAGACCATAGGCCATTAAGCGGCCGTCATCGCTAAGGCCCATGGCACTCAGCGCCATCGTTCCGTCCTTCGCCAACGCGTTGGCGTCTAAAAGCACCCGTGCCGGCCCCTCTGGCGCCGCGGTGGTGAACAACACCGACTGATTCTGCAAGCCGTCATTGTGAAGGTAGAACCATCCCGCCCCGTGCTTCTCTGGTGTGGTCCAACGCTCGAAATTCCAAATCTCACCCAGCCGCCGCGCTATCCGCTCGCGTCCCGGAATCGCGGCGAGGTATTCGCTGGTAAGTTTCGCTTCCGCCTCGACCCATGCGCGGGTCGCCGGCGAATCGATATCCTCCATCCAGCGGTAAGGGTCGAAGACCTGAATGCCATGGTAGTGGTCCACTTGGTCACCCCGCTGTGCCGCTGGATAAGGCGGCGCGGCGAGCGCACCCGCAGCGACTTTCAACGCAAAGAGCATGGAACACACAGCTATCGATCTCGCCAGGCCGAGGCTCGCCTCAGAAGGTTTCTGCATCGTTTTCTCTCCTTAATTCTAGTCACGAGGTTCTCTAGTTTATTGCGACCACAGATGATCATCCGCGGGCACCCTCTTTAAGCCTCCGCCCGTATCAACGGGAGCGCGCTGTGGCGCATTGCTAGTCTGCGGCCGCAAAATGCGCCATCTGATCTGCATGGGCCTTCTCGAAGGCCGGGCGAGCCGTGGCGCGCGCCACATAGTCGCGGCAAGCGGGATACCGCGTCAGCCCGTCGAACCGGTCCACAAGCCGCAGCACGTCCGCCATGACTATGTCGGCTACGGAGAACGTCCCGGCCAGCCATTCGCGCCCCGCCAACACCGGCTCTAGGTGCGCGAGCCGGGACTTGTTGAGGAATTCGTCAAAAAACTTCCATGCCGTCGTGTCACGGGCCTCACCGGTGAAATTCAATAAGGACCAAGGCAGGCTCGCCATCTCCACTGAATTAAGCGCAGCGAACAGCCACTCCAACACCTCGCTGCGACGTCGCGCATCGGCAGGCATCAACGCCTCACTACGATCACCTAGATGAAGCAGAATGGCGCCGCTCTCGAAGATCGAAATGTCTCCGTCGCTTAGCCAAGGCACTTGCCCAAAGGGTTGGTGCGAGAAATGCTCAGGGTCCCGAGCGCGAAATGGCACGCTTTTTACGTGATAGGGCAGTTCGGCCTCTTCCAGTGCCCAGCGCACACGTAAGTCACGGACGAAGCCCCGCGGCATCATGGGAACCCAATCAAAGGTGGTAAGTATCAAGTCAGCCATGCCATCTCCCCTATTTATCAATCCGCCAATCGCTCGGTTGCCGTTAACTCACTCGATGTGGCGGTCGTGACCCGGCAGTTCTTAGACACCTCGCGCCCTGCCGGTCAGTGTTACTGTGAGTGCCCGCGGACTCTGTGCCAGTTGACTGCTCCTCCCCTGACAATAACCGCCGCACCCTCTCCACGAACGCGGGTGTTGCGGTACCATTAGGCAGACGCGTCCAGTGCACCTCCCGAAATCGCTCCGGCACCCGTTCGTCATTATCCCGCGTGTCGTCAATGACCACCGGCAACAGGAACGCTATATCGGCGTCCATCAGATGACAGCGATCAACCGCCAGCTTCCACTCCAGCCGAAAATACCCTTCACGGCGCTCATGAGTGGTGTGCGAGATAATCGCGATGAAGAGCGCGCAGCTCTTAATCTGCTTGCGGATCGAGACATCCCAAGCATCCCCACCCCGCAGCTCGCTTTGATCGAACCACACCTCAATGCCCGCGGCCCGCAACGCATTGCAAAGCTGCTCAGCAGCCTTCGCATCCTGCGACGCATAGCTTAAAAACACCGCTTTACTGGAATCGGTCACGCAATGCGCTCAGCGTAGTGCGAGCGGTGGCGCTTCAGAGCACAAGCCCGCGTCTTAATTTTAATTGGTCGTCCATGCCCTTCGGGTTCGCCTTTCGAGGTCTTCCCTAACCCTAAGAATGGAGCAACGCCGCTCGCGGCGCAACTTCTTGGCCTGGTCTTCTTCGTCTGATCGGGCCGTTCGACCTTTTGCCCTCGCTCGACACGGCGAATTAAAGGTGTGACTTTGATTCGCCCCACGGACTGCCGGGCGACATCCTGTCGCAAGCTATGCGCGAATCAAGGTTCGCCGTCCACATTCTCTCAATCGTCTTTGACGTTACAGCGTGCCAAGAAATCGCACCCCTTCTGGATCACCTGCCGCGCTTCAGCAAGAACCATTCACAATCTCGATGAATTGAGTCAATTGCAGATTTCGATCAAGTCGAGTCCTTGCTTTCTGGACTGGTAAAAGTGTGACTTCATGACGTGAACATACGCACGGCGCGGCGCCGACGTTTTAGGCTTCTCCCCTTCTTTTTGTCGCTAGCGGCGATGTAATCGCAAGCATTCGTGCACATCGAGGAAGGCGGGTCGCATATTTCCTTTCCGGGGTGTGCAAACCTGGCGTCCAACGAATCCGTTGAACGGGCAGCCATGGATGGCTGCACTGGGCTTGGGCGGAACATGAAGGGAAGCCCAATGGATGCATTCGCCGAACGGGCCCGCACTGGATATCCCCGAACAGGTCTGGGGAACCGGTCAATGGCGACGGTTGCTTTCAAAAAGAAGAGTGAGGATACTCTCAACGCTTGCGCATTCCGGCACGAGAAAGATGGAATTGCCTTTCTCGTCAGTATTCTTAAAGCAATCATTGACGCGAAGTCTCGTTAAAGTCGGCATCGAAGAGAGGCTGCGAGCACGCCCTCTCATTAGCCCGAGGATCAGACACATTATTAAATTGGGCGTCCTGCAACTGCTTGCTCTCTGTGCCGCCACCGTCATTTTAAGGCCAGTGCACGCTTCAGACGGCTTTGCCATACGCGATGTCCGTGTGTTTGACGGCGAGAGCACAACGGAACGATCGACTGTCGTCGTTAAAGACGGAGCAATTATCGCCTTCGCCGCCGACGCGCGAATCCCACGCGGCTTCCACATTATTAGCGGGACCGGCAAAACCCTCCTGCCCGGCCTCATCGATTCTCACGTGCATGTTTTTCCGGGCGCGCAGCGCGACGCACTGCGTTTTGGCGTGACCACTGAACTCGACATGTTTGATTTGAGCCACGACTTCACCGTTTGGCGCGCGCAGCGTACTTCATTAGCTCGAACCAATCAGGCCGATACGTGGGCTGCGGGGACCGGGGTGACCGTGAAAGGCGGCGGACCGATCCAAGATTTACCGTCAACAATTGAAGTGCCAACCCTTGAGAGCACTGCCGACGCGAAAGAATTTGTCGATGCGCGAATCGCAGAGGGCTCCGACTACATCAAGTTATTTGTAGAGAATCTCTCCGAATACCATACAAGCAAATCTCTTCCCACCCTGACAAAGGAAGAAGTGTGTGCCGTCATCGAGGCAGCTCATCGAGGCGGCACATTGGCCATTTCGCACGCCCAGGCCGAATGGGCGGCGCAAGAGGCCATTGAGTGCGGCACTGATGGCCTAGCTCACATTTTTCCGGATAAGATCGCAGAGGCCGACTTCATCACGCTGGCCATATCGCGCCGTATTTTTATTCTGACAACCGACTCGGTGTGGGCCGGCGTCGCCGGTCTTGATCTTGCAAAGAATCTGGCCGCAGATCCGCGCGTCGCGAAGTATCTGTCGACTTCGCAGAAGCGGTCGCTATTGGCGGAGAACAAGAGCCCTCATCCGGACTTCTTCACGAATGCACTAGAGAGCACCCGACTATTACACCTCGCGGGCGTTGATCTATTGACGGGTACCGATGCGCCGAACCCAGCC